>Ga0208263_100832_pt1 | contig 10877 bp, 9 predicted proteins | sample LakWasMet28_LOW6_2_FD_183872 | JGI IMG/M metagenome (GOLD analysis project Ga0208263, IMG submission 183872) | Freshwater sediment methanotrophic microbial communities from Lake Washington under simulated oxygen tension - Sediment Metagenome... | ecosystem: Environmental > Aquatic > Freshwater >... | reverse complement strand
GTTATCAAACACACTTAAATCTGTAAATAAAGCACCGTGCTGAAACAACATACCCATACTGCGACGCAATTGATAGATGCCATCACGGCTTTGCTCATGCACCACTTGCCCATTAACGCGCACTTCGCCTTTTGTTGGTTTAACTTGCCCACCAATCAGGCGTAGCAATGTAGTTTTACCGCTACCGCTACCACCCATAATGGCGACAACTTTCCCCTTAGGGAAAGCCATGTTAATACCCTTGTGCAATACGCGACCATTGTACCCAAAGGAAAGGTTATCGATTTCTACAATATTTGATGTCATTTAAAGCACAGTTTTCAGTTAGGTTTCTTGCTTTTATCCAAGGTGCCATTTTAGAACAATTAAGATTCTACGCAAGCTTAAATGTCACATATGAAGAGACGCAAAACAAAAGCTAGCAATTGCACCAATAAAAAAGCCCGCCATAAGCGGGCTTTTTTTTACAAACAATTAGTTTAGAAACTCATACACACAGTGTATGGGCTACCCTCAACTATGGCAGTTGTAGCTACTGGAGCGGGAGTACCAGCAACAATTGCCATCAATGAGCCTGTAGCAGTATTTCCGTCATCCATATTAATATCTATTTGCTTCACCAAACGACCTGCGATATTCTCGGAACAAACCACATATAAACCAGTCATACCGGTAATTGTTGTAAATCCAGTTCCCATACTTTGCACGCCGATACGGCCATTATCAGAGTTTCTAGGTAAGTAATTAGCATCAGAGGTAAGTGTAGGACCTGTAGCAAAGCCAGCTAGACGCACATGCTGCCAAAACAACGCAGACTCATCAGTAAGTGTACTTGAGTTCCACGCACCTTCAATACGCGCATTACCAACAGTGCCTCCAGTTGTTGCCAGAGTAGCGGCGCTCCCCACGTGGGCTACAACACTTGCGTCGTCGCCTGGCAACGCTTTAAATTTATCTTGATAACCATAGATAAAAATTTGTGCGTTTTTAAAATCACCTGCAATATTTTTTGCTTTTGCACTATTAATCAGCTCTTGCCCTTTAAGTACGCCTCCAAGCAATAGGCCAATAATTACCAGCACGATTGCCAACTCAATTAGCGTAAAGCCTGCCTGTGTTCTTTTCATTTAATTCCCCGAACTGTGCGCGATTAGTGCGCCAATTTAAACATATAAGTTAAAACACCCAGTGAGTGTCAATTTTTAACTAGCAAATAACATACCAGCTACAATTGACTACATCTACAACAATTTTGCTTGTATTCTACAAGATATAACATCGATTACGCACGAATTATTGTCAAGTATTGGACACTTATGTTCAAATTCGGACAGTATATTAACTTTACCAACTTGTGAACCAGCTAAAATATGCGCACGCTCTATCAATTTTACCAGCTAGCCCTTAACAACCATGATCGCTTGATGGCGCTCATGATGCTGTCACTGCACGGACTTTTAGTCTGGGGCGAAAATGGTCATTTGCACACCGCATTACTGCTGTGCCATTACGGCTTCTTCTTGCTATGGCAGCCAGTGATGCGCCAGAGCGACAAGCTATCTTGGAAAATGGTTGGGATTGTACTAACCGGCGCTTACCTCACCACCTTCCTTACCAATTGGTGGGTCACTGCATTTTGGATTGCTGGGTTATTTTCCCTAATTGGTGGGCGCGTACTATCTAGCGAGGCTTCACACTCAAAAGTTCCCAACATTCTTGCTGCTTCATACTTGCTTGCTATTCTATTGCTTTGGGTTGTACCTAAGCTACTTAACGCAAACAATGATTTACTAGCGGCAGAGCTACTACTTATTTATGTATTACCCATACTACCACTCACCATTTTATTTTTGTCCGCAAAAAATAGTACTCCTGCCGAAACGCCCAATATTGACTTCTTTTACACGTTGCTTATCTTTTTACTGACAATAATTGTCATATTAAGCAGCTTTGCAATTGGGATTATCTGGCAAATTCATTATGTGAAACTACTGATATTCACAGTTTTTGGCCTAGCCACCACATTAGTTGCAATCAGCTGGCTATGGAACCCTAGCGCAACTTTTTCAGGCTTAGAGCTGCTGATGTCGCGCTACTTATTAAGTATCGGGCTACCATTTGAGCAGTGGATTAGAAAAATTGCAGCATTTGCCGAGAACGAAACTTCTGCCGAAGGTTTTTTACAAGCATCCATGCACGAATTAGCGGCATTAAATTGGGTGAGCGGCGTATCGTGGCACTCTGACAGTACTCAACAAAAAATTGGCGAAACCACGCACTACATCTCCACCTTCAGTTTTCACCAACTGCATTTAACGCTTTACTCACGCTGGCAATTCACTCCTGCCATGTATCTGCACGTACAACTACTCACGCAAATTCTAGGCGAATTCTACGAAGCAAAGCGCCGCGAAGAAACTATCAGTCAAAATGCTTACATGCAAAGCTTATATGAGACCGGCTCTAGACTAACGCATGACATCAAGAACATTTTACAATCACTAGGCACACTGTCTGCTGCAGCTGAACAGAGCAATCATGCAGAAGACGACACCAGACTGGTTGACCTTATTAAGAAACAATTACCAAGATTAAGTCAGCGACTTGCGAGCACCCTGAATAAACTTGAGGAGCCAGGTGTAGAGAAAAAGAATCAAGCCAAGGTCAGCTCTTGGTGGAAGAGCTTCAAACAACTCAATACGCACCAGCAAGTACAGTTTGAGGCACCAGCACATTTACCAAAAACTGACATAGACCCTGATGTTTTAGATAGCGTTGTAGATAATTTGATACAAAACGCGCTAGAGAAGGCCAGACTGGAAACTGGCATCAGCATCAATGTCGCCATCATGCCATCAAATCACTTTTGTATTGAAGTTACCGACACAGGCTCAGCCGTGCCTGATGAGGTAGCAGAGAAGCTGTTTAAATCCCATGTCAACTCAAAAAGCGGCTTGGGTGTTGGTTTATACCATGCTGCGCAACAAGCGGAACATGCAGGCTACTTATTAAGCCTGACTGACAATATTGATGGTGAAGTAAGATTTAGACTAGAAAAAGTAGATTAATGTGCTTTAAATATCTGCGGCAAAAAATAAAGCATTGTGATCACGACAACCACAATGCTTTATTAAAAACCAGCGAACTTATTGTATTAAATATTAAGTCGCTGCATTAATCCAACGGAGCAACGTTAGCTATAACGTACCATATGAATGCAAGCCGCTTAGGAACATATTCACGCCCAGGAAAGCAAATGTGGTAATAATCAAACCGATCAATGCCCACCACGCAAGCAATGGCCCACGCAAGCCTTTGACCATACGCAAATGTAGCCATGCTGCATAGTTGAGCCAAACAATCAGCGCCCAGGTTTCTTTCGGGTCCCAGCTCCAGTAACCGCCCCAAGCCTCGGCTGCCCACATTGCACCTAATATGGTTGCAATTGTGAAGAAAGCAAAGCCCACAGCAATAGCTTTATACATTAAGTCATCTAGTACATCTAAGCTAGGCAAACGTGAAGTCAGCACACCTTTGCTAGCCAGCAGGTAGGATAATGCCACCATCGCCGCCAATGAGAATGAGCCATAACCCACAAAATTAGCTGGCACGTGTATTTTCATCCAGTAACTTTGTAACGCAGGCACCAACGGCTGGATATTATGTGCTGCGCGATCAAAGGTATACCATAAGATAAAACCAACCGCTGCATTAATCACCAACAGCACAAAGCCACCCAATTGCTTAGTGTTTAGCTTTTGCTCGTAGTGCAAATACAGCAAAGCTGTGATTAAGCAAAACAATACAAAAACTTCATATAAATTGCTTACAGGAATATGCCCAACATCCGTTGCAATCAGGTAAGACTCATACCAGCGTACCATTAGACCTACAAAGCCAAACAGCACCGCAGCCCATGTTAACGCTGAAGCCACCCTGCCCGTAAACGCGCTGCGTCTATATAACGCAAACCAGTAGGTCACCATGGCCAGTACAAATAAAACATTCATCCACATAATGGCTGACTGACTGGCAATTAAAAATTTCAAGAAAAACACTTGGGTAGCGCGCGCTTGGTCGCCATGATACATAGCGATTGCAGCTAAACTAAGGACGCCAACACCTAGCACCAAGCGCCCAAGCGCCTTCCACTGCCAGCCCAGATAGCTGATTAAAGCGGCCGCACCAAATAAAAAGGTCACTTCATACGCATCCATAAAGTGTGCATATTTAATAAAAGCGAATACCGACCCCGCAACGATGACTAAGGCATATAGCCAATCTTGCCAATTCAACCTTTGTAGCAACGTTTGTTGTTGATAACCTATTGTTTCATTCATTTTCAATCCCTTAGCTAGCAATACCAGCAAGTTGTTCGCGATATAAATTAAATTCTTGTTCAAAATCTAAATTCTTACGGTTAGAAGCCATTGCAAAATGCACTTCTTTCGCATCTGGTTTTAGATACAACCAAATTCTTCTTTCGCGAATATACATCATGGCAAAAATGCCCAACACTAAAATCACCGAGCCTAAATAAACCCATTTCTGCCCAGGTGACTTAGTCAATTGTAGACCACTTGCCTCTTTATGCTCAAACTGATTCAACTGCAAATAATAAGGCGTACCGTAAAAGAACATATCACTGAAAGCGTTTAAACTATCGCGCAGCAAGCGCTCGGTCTCCGGGCTATTTTTCAACAGCGGTTTTTTATTGAGCGCCAAGCCCATGTTGTAAGCCTCATATGCTGCTACATTCACCATCTTAATATAGGTCGTTGCTGAAGCTTCACGCTCTTTTTCCGGCACATTTTTCTCAATCACTTTTGCCACTTCACTATACCCACCTTTTGCAAATACAGTGAGCAAACGTACCAAACTAAGTTCAAACTGCTTCTTCATCTGCGGGTCGCCACGTACACCCAAAGATTTCTCAGCAATGCGCTTCGCTATTTCTGGGTACTTAGAAGCATCCAACATCATGGCTCTAAAGCCCATAAAACCATCGATACTCAAATTATCATCCGCCGGGATACGCAAATAACGGAAGTCCTCTTGCACTGTTTCACGCATGCCGGATAAGAAGTAAAACTGACCGTCAATTTGCAAAGGCTGCATATAGGTCACGTATTCGGTAGCCTGACCACGGCTATCACGTAACTTGTAGGTCACATTAGGCCCTACGTTATGCGGCTTACCTTTGCCATCCGGTGACATGTTAATAATATTAAACTTACGGAAGTCGTTATACTCCACACGCAACTGTGCATCACCCTCGCCTAACGCGCCTTCACCAAAGATGTTGCCGGCTAATGCTTGCGGTTGATTATTAGGCGTAAAAAGATTCCACACGTTAAACTTCAAGCCAGTGCCACCGTCTTGGAAGTCTGACTGATAAATCGCGATACCTTTATAAGTTAGAGGATGATTCACACTAATGGTTTTGGTAATCGGCTCTTTTAATGCCGGGTCAAAGATCACCAAATCACTCTCAAATGACTTAGGCTGACCTGTGGCGTAATGCTCTATACGAAAATCTTTTAAGCCAATCGCGAACGGTAACTCTTGCACCAGATAGCCATCACGCACGCGTAAAAAAGCCACATTATGCGTCGCGCCCTCAGCCAAGGTCATGTTGCCGCGGAACGAAGGATTGCTCACTGACATCCGGCTTTCTGCAGGCACCTTTGAAACCGGTAAATCCGTGGTTTCTATGCGCTTATAACCGAGCATCTCCTGCACTTTGAACGGTAGGTTACCATCCAGCAAACCGCCAAATAAAATCACTACCATGGCCACGTGCGTAAAAATATAACCCCAGCGCTGATGAGTGCCGGCTTTAGCCGCAATTAACTCACTACCATCTTCCTGTGCTCTGATTTTATATTTAAAGCCTTTTGCATCCAAAAACTGCAAAAGGTTTTGCTTAACCACGGCATAGTCCGCTGCTGGTTTAAATGTGGCTTGGTGACTAAAGGCACGCAATGACTTTTCTGTCGCATGCTCTTTAAAAGTACGCCATTCTTTGAGCATTAAAGGCGTGTTGCGGTAAATACACAAACTGGTAGATACCACCAAAAACAACAGTATCACTAAAAACCAAACGCTATGGTAAACATCATACAAACCCAAACGCTCAAACAGCGCGAACCAAAATTGGCCAAACTTTACAATGTAGTTCTCATATGGCTCATTCTGCTTAAGTACAGTACCGATTACTGAAGCAACGCCCAACACGCTCAGCAAACTCACGGCAAAGCGCATCGAGCTTAGCAAATCAAGAAAGTTTTTAGTGAATGATAATTTAGGATTCAAAATACGGCACTCTGAGGGTAAATTTTAGGTTAAAGCTTGTGGATACTGCTGTTACGTATGACGCTGGCCGGGTAATGATAGTTGCTGAACTTAACAAATAAAGGAGATTTATTCAGGCATTTTAGCGTTAAAAAAGGGCAGCATTGCCACCCTTTTTTCACCATCACTCAATACTAGCGTAAGCCTTGAATATAATCTGCTACAGCAGCCATTTCGGCATCGGACATCTTAGCCGCAATCGCCATCATCATTGGCGCATTAGCACGCTCGCCTGAACGGAAGGCTTTTAATTGCGCCAATGTGTAATCAGCATGTTGACCACTTAAACGCGGGAATTGTTTTGGTAAGCCAGCACCGTTCGGGCTATGGCAAGCTGCACAAGCTGGCACGTTAGTGGCTGCATTACCTGCACGGTAGATTTTTTCACCGACTGAACCTGCACCATTTGATTTTGCCTTACCGAGCGCAGTTTTTTTGCTTGAGAAATAAATCGCCAACTCTTTCATTTCTGCTTCTGACAATGCACCTGCCATACCGGACATTACCGCATTAGCACGTTTACCAGACTTAAATTCTGTTAATTGCTTTTCTAGGTAGTCAGGATGTTGACCTGCTAGCTTAGGGTTAAGAGTAATCACACTATTGCCGTCCGGCGCATGACATGCAGCACAGACATTATTAACGGTTTGTTGTGCAGATTTTGCCGCAGCCTCTTCCGCTTGCGCATTAATAGAAATCCCCAACATTAAACCAGATATCAACCAAGCTAGATGACGAAATTGCATTACCGCTCCTAAATCTAAATTATTCAACCAATTAACGCGCTATTTTAGCGAAAAACAACTATTCGTGATAGCATTTTTCACCATTACATCAATTCCTTTGATAATTCAAAAAAACTACGACTCGCACTCGGCGTCAAATCATTATATTAATTGGTATGACTCGTTGAATTACCAAAGAAATTTGCTTTACCAAAATCAGGATCCATATGCCGTTATTTCAAAATGCCGCTTTCTTTATATCAGCTCACCACCTGCGTGATTTACCGCCAGCCAGTGGCATCGAAGTTGCCTTTGCCGGACGCTCCAATGCAGGAAAATCCAGCGCACTCAACACTCTAGCCAACCACAACCGCTTGGCATTTGTGAGTAAACAGCCTGGACGTACTCAGTTGATTAACTTTTTCACATTGGGTAATGACAGGCACCTAGTAGACTTACCAGGTTACGGCTACGCTAAAGTACCTGAAGCCATGCGTGCGCACTGGCAAAACGTGCTGGCACGCTACCTGAGCGAGCGCAGCAGCTTAGGCGGCCTAGTATTAGTGATGGATAGCCGCCATCCACTTACCCCACTCGATCGCCAGATGCTGGACTGGTTTTGCCCCAGCGGGAAACCTGTGCACGTATTATTGACGAAATCAGATAAATTATCGCGCGGTGAGGCTTCGCTAACGCTCAACCGAGTGCGCAAGGAATTAATAGAAACTTGGGGCAACCACTATAACAGCGAGTGCACCATACAGTTATTTTCAAGCCTAAAGAAACAAGGCGTAGAAGAAGCAGAAAAAGTAATTGGCAAATGGCTGTTTGTTGAAGACGATGCCGCGACAGAGCCTGAACAAGGCTAGCTTTTGCCAGCCTTAGCACAAGACAGCAAATACTACTTACGTGTAAACACCATATCCCACACACCATGCCCAAGTTTTAAACCTCGGTTCTCAAACTTGGTCAGTGGGCGGTAGCTTGGTTTTACTGCATAGTCTTTTGCGGTGTTTTCCAGCTGAGTTTCTGCATTGAGCACCTCTAGCACCCATTCAGCATACTCTTGCCAATCTGTTGCCACGTGCAGATACCCACCAGCCTTGAGCTTAGTGCATAACAACTGCACGAACTCCGCCTGAATCAAGCGACGTTTGTGATGACGCTTTTTATGCCAAGGGTCAGGGAAAAAGATATGTACGCCATCCAGGCTGGCATCTGCCACCATGTTATGCAGCACTTCAACCACATCATGCTGAATTACACGGATATTGTTCAGCGCATTTTCCTGAATCAATTTAAGCAACGCACCCACACCCGGCGTATGCACTTCGGCAGCCAAGAAATCACAATCTGGTAAGACTTGTGCGATTTTGGCGGTGGTTTCCCCCATACCAAAGCCAATTTCCAGAATCTTCTTACTATCGGTACGATTAAATAGCGTATTAAGATCCAACAACTCCGGTGTGTAATTCACACCAAATTGCGGAAAACCTGTTTCTAGCGCACGCGCCTGGCCTTTAGTTAAACGCCCCTGACGCAATACGAAACTGCGGATACGACGCTGGCTTAAGTCCTCAGCATCGTCTTGAACTTGTTCTGTTTGATTTAATGTATTCATAAGGGCGAATTATACTTCAGCTATCACAACTCGTCAGGCTCAACAAAGCAGCTTGACCACATCACCGACATCAATCTCACTAGAGCGTATGGGACTTATCACCGGCAGCAAAGCCGATCAAGGGCTGACCAAGCCGTTTACCTAGTGCAATTACTTTAAACAAATCTCCCATCTCGGCTGGAGATAATAATTTCTGCGCGGCGGCGGCAAGTGGCGCGTAACGCGCCATATCATACGGAGAGACTTGGCTCATGATCTCCAAAATGCCGCAGTTCATTAAAAACTGTGCTTGCGAGCAAAAGCCCATCAACGCTAGGCCGTTATGTTCGCCTGCATTTGCAACACGGCTAAAATCCACATGCGCAGTAATATCCTGCAAGCCGACATAAACCAAGGGGTCAACGTGTGCATAATGCTGATAATGGCACATCAGGGTCCCAAGATTACGCTGCGGATGGTAATACTCACGGGCAGAAAAACCATAATCCACTAAAATAATGGCGCCATGACTTAATGCGCTAGCCAAGCTAGCTACTAACCCAAGCGCAGCAGGGCTCACCTCAGTCAGATAATCATCAGGCAGTTCATAGGCGCGAACTAAATCCCAAAGCTTGCCTGCAGGCAATGGTTTGTCTTGCCAATAAAATTCACCGTTAAATGCAACACCACGCTCACACAGCGCTTGTACGCCTGCAGAAGCTGGTTTGTAAATCAAATGCACAGGTACCGCATCAAGCACTTCATTGCCGAGCATGACGCCAACAAAATTGTCAGGCAAGGCATCCAGCCAGATCACACGCTCAGCCAGATTTGCGGGCAAGCTCTTCTGGATTGACTCCCGCTGAACTTGACGCAAGTAAGTGCTAACTTCAAGAATAAAATAATGGGCAGGTAGCTGATTAAGCGCTTGTAATGCCAGCAACAAATCTACTGCCAGCCTGCCTGAGCCCGCCCCCAACTCAAGCACATCACCTTGCGTTTCAACCAACACCTGTGCAACTTGATTAGCCATCGCCTGTGCAAACAAAGGGGAAATTTCAGGTGCGGTGACAAAATCTCCACCCATACCGAACTTTTTAGCGCCGCCACTGTAATAACCTAAGCCCGGGGTATAAAGTGCCATGTGCATATAGTCTGCGAATGACAACCAACCGCCATTCTGACTAATTTTATCTTGGATTAACAATGCGAGCTGCTGACTAAGTGCTTGTGCATCAGCGTTAGGAATAGGTAATGAACTCATAAGCCATTATAATATTTTAGAAGAAAGAAATGAGTAAACTGTGGATACAAACAAAGATAAAGTTATATTAATCACGGGTGGTGCCAAACGCGTAGGTGCAACCATGTGCCGAGAGCTGCATAAGCAAGGCGCTAGGCTCATGATTCACTACAACAACAGCATGTCTGAAGCACGCGCGTTGCAGGCAGAGCTTAATTTGCTACGCCCAAACTCGGTTGCAATTATTCAGGGTGACTTACTTAACCTTAATGTTTTACCAACCCTAGTGAGCGAAACTGTGCATCAGTTTGGCAAATTAGATGTGCTGATTAATAACGCCTCGACCTATTACCCAACCGATCTCGGTCAGATTAACGAAGAAAACTGGCAAGATTTAATCGGCAGCAACCTAAAAGCGCCGGTGTTTTTAGCACAAGCCGCGGCGACAGAGCTACGTAAAAATTCCGGCTGCATTATCAATATTACCGATATGCATATTGAACGCCCGAAAAAAGGCTACATTGTTTACAGTGTGGCAAAGGCGGGCTTAGTCACACTGACTAAATCACTCGCGCATGAGCTTAGCCCTGAGGTCAGAGTCAATGCGGTGGCACCGGGTCCTGTACAATGGCCAGAAAGCAACCCGCAATTTGACGAAGTGTATCGCCAGCGTGTGATTAATCAAACCTTGCTTAAACGCGTGGGCGAAGCCGAAGATGTGGCTAAAGCCGTTAAGTTCCTGATTTACGATGCACCATTTATTACAGGCCATATACTCGCGGTAGACGGTGGCCGCTCTTTAAACTTATAGGCGCAATAGCGCATGATGAATACATCATCCAAGCGGATGCCATTTTGTAACATACTCTAAGCTGCAACTACTATGATCAAACACTTACCTGACAACCACTCAAACAACTTTATCAAACTGCGTAATAGTTTGATTAGCGCCACC
>Ga0208263_100828_pt1 | contig 10912 bp, 9 predicted proteins | sample LakWasMet28_LOW6_2_FD_183872 | JGI IMG/M metagenome (GOLD analysis project Ga0208263, IMG submission 183872) | Freshwater sediment methanotrophic microbial communities from Lake Washington under simulated oxygen tension - Sediment Metagenome... | ecosystem: Environmental > Aquatic > Freshwater >... | reverse complement strand
AAACGCTTTCGCACTTATCCTAACAATCTACATTCACACAATTTTGTATGTGCTTAATTTATAACGATTTTATTTTTATCATAAAAATGCGCTAAGTCCTTGACCTGTAAAGAAAAAATAGCAAAAAAGCGCTTGCATTCGGTAATTTTTTTATCTATAGTGCATCTTAGTGGGGAAAAGTGGGTTTTTGTGGGGAATTGCTCATTCTTGTGTAAGTGAAGTGCAGGTGTGGTGGTGTAAAGATTGGCTCGTTAGATAACTACTAAGGGTTATTTGATTGGTGTCTTGTGATGATGTTTGGCAGTTCCCCATTTTTTATATTGAAATTGTTTGTTTAGGCTTAATCGGACTTTAAGGAAAATAACAGACGTATGTTTCGCGGTGCTACATCACTAAGTTTGGATGCCAAGAGCAGGCTCGCTGTGCCCACAAAGCACAGGGAAGCGTTGCAGCTTGAGTGCGCCGGTAACTTGGTGTTGACTGCGCACCCTCATCGTTGTCTGTTGCTTTATCCGCAGCCAGCTTGGGAGCCGATTCAAGCGAAAATGATGGCTTTGTCGTCATTTGATAAGCAGTCTAGTGCTTTGCAGCGCTTACTGGTTGGTTTTGCTGAAGACATTAGCATGGATAGTGCAGGCCGTTTACTGGTGTCGCCAGTGTTGCGTGACTTTGCCGGGCTGGATAAAGAAGTAATGTTGGTTGGCCAGGGTAGCCATTTTGAATTATGGAGCATCGCTGCATGGCGTGCCCAGTTAGAGCAAGTAATGCAAGATGATGGTTTTGCAATGCCCGCAGAATTAGAGGGATTTTCGCTGTGATTAAGGGCGTGAACAGCGCGCCCACCAAAGCATCATTGTCTTCAAAAAAAGCGTCTCTAAAAAACGCTGATAAGTTAGAAAAGTACCCACAAGAAGTGTCAGTCTCAAATTCAAATCAAGATCAAAGCATGGTAGATGAAGCTTCTGCCGTTAACGCGCACATTACTGTGCTGTTGAATGAAGCTGTGCATGCTTTAGACATTAAGCCAAATGGTATCTATGTGGATGGTACGTTTGGTCGCGGTGGTCATTCCAGAAAAATTTTAGCGCAGTTAGGTGAGGCGGGCCGATTGATTGCATTTGATCGTGATTTGGCTGCTATCGAGTCTGGTAAAGCGATTGATGATCCGCGTTTTACGTTGGTGCATAGTCATTTTGCGGCAATGCAGGCGCGTCTGGCTGAGCTTGGTGTGCATCATGTGGATGGGATTTTGTTGGATTTAGGTATCTCATCGCCACAAATTGATGAAGCAGGTCGTGGTTTTAGTTTTAGATACGATGCGCCGCTTGATATGCGCATGGATCAAAGTAGTGGGGAAACAGCGGCAGACTTTCTTAGCCGTACAACAGAGCAGCAATTAGCGGAGGTTATAAAAAATTATGGTGAAGAACGGTTTGCTAAGTCGATTGCAAGGGCGATTATTGCGGAGCGCAATGACGGGCGTGCCATCACCACTACTGGGCAGCTTGCCCAGGTCGTGGCAGGTGCAGTCACGCGCTTCGAGCCAGGGCAGAACCCTGCAACGCGCACATTTCAAGCTTTACGGATTTTCGTCAATCAGGAGCTTGAGGAACTATCGGTAACCATGCCGCAATGCCTGCAGTTGCTCGCGCCACATGGCAGGCTTGCAATCATTAGTTTTCATTCGCTTGAAGACCGCATGGTGAAGCAGTTTATTCGCGGTCAGGAGGATCGCGATGACCTGCCGGCAAACTTCCCGGTGCGTGCGGCTGATTTGCCTCAGCCCAGATTGAAAAGTGTGGGCAAGGCGGTTAAGCCTAGCGATGAAGAGGTGCGATTGAATCCACGTTCACGCAGTGCGGTATTGCGCGTGGCGGAAAGGACGTCAGTGGTATGACGCGCCTGAATGTGATTTTGTTTTTTGCCTTAATTTTTTCGTCATTGGGTCTGGTCAATGCGCAGCACCAAGCCCGTAAATTGTACATAGAGTTAGAACACTTGAATCAAACTGAAAAACAGTACAACCAAGAGTATGGTCAGTTGCAGTTGGAGCAGAGTACTTGGGCGATGCATTCGCGTATTGAGCAAATTGCTACGCAGCAATTGCAAATGCAAGTGCCTGATGCAAAAAGAATTCAAGTGGTGAGTTTGGTGGCACAGCCAGCATTCAATCAACCTGCAACTGTGCAAGGTGAGGGTAAACCTTAATGGCTATGCACACGCCCTTAGTGATTGTTAAATTGCCAGCATGGCGTCGCCGCCTATTGCTGGTATTGGTGCTGCTAGGGTTTGCCGCATTGCTGGGCAGGGGTGTGTATTTGCAGAGCTTTCACAAGCGCTTTTTGCAAGAAAAAGGTGATGCGCGTTATAGCCGTACTTTGGTGTTACCGGCACAGCGCGGCAAGATTACGGATCGTTACGGTGAGTTGCTGGCGATTAGCTCGCCCGTGGAATCGGTGTGGGCAAATCCGTCTGATGTGAAAATTAGTGCAAGCCAAACCAAAAAGCTTGCTGAATTGCTTGGTTTTAAAAAAGAAACCATTGATAAAAAACTAGCCAACAATACACGTGAGTTTGTGTATTTAAAGCGTCGCGTTTCTCCGGAATTAGCAGCTGAAATCATGCAACTGGGTATTGCCGGCGTGTATTTGCAACGTGAGTATAAACGTTACTACCCTGCTGGAGAGGTAACTGCGCATTTGGTGGGCTTTACTGATATTGACGATAAAGGCCAAGAAGGTTTTGAGCTGGCGATGAACAGTGCGTTGTCAGGTAAAAATGGCAGCCGTAAGGTGATTAAGGACCGTGCTGGCCGTATTATTGAGGATTTGGAAGCGGTTAAGGTGCCTCAGGACGGCGCAGATATTACGTTATCTATTGATCGCAGGATTCAGTATTTAGCGCATCGTGAACTGACAAAAGCGGTCGAGAAGTTTCAGGCAAATGCGGGTGCAGCAATTGTGTTAGATGCTAAAACCGGAGAAGTATTGGCGATGGTGAATGTGCCAACCTACAACCCGAATAATCCTGTCAATATTCAAGGTAAAACACGTAACCGTGCCATTACAGACATTTTTGAGCCGGGCTCAACCATGAAAACGGTCACGGCAGCAGCGGCCTTGGAAGCTGGGAAATACACACCAGATACGTTGATTCAAACAGCACCTGGCTATATGAGCATAGGCCCAGCTACGATTCATGACGCGCATCCTCATGGCTTGATGACAGTGTCGGAAGTGATTCAGAAGTCTTCAAACGTAGGTGCGGCAAAAATGGCGTTGTCGCTTGAGCCTCAATACTTATGGGGTGTGTTTAATTTAATCGGCTTCGGTTCAAAAACCCGCATTGGTTTCCCTGGTGAGGTTTCTGGCAGGTTACGTGATTACAAAACATGGCGCCCTATTGAGCAGGCAACTATGTCTTATGGGCACGGTATCAGTGTGACTTTGTTGCAAATGGCTAGGGCTTATACCGTATTTGCCAATGACGGTGAATTAAAGCCAGTGTCTTTGTTGAAATTAAAAGACGCACCTGTGGGGACGCAAGTGTTTAGTGCAAAAACTGCCAATGAAGTGAAGTCTATGCTGGAATTGGTCGTGTTACCTGGCGGTACGGCATTAAAAGCGCAGGTGCTGGGCTATCGTGTTGCAGGTAAAACCGGCACCACGCACAAGCTTGGTGATCACGGCTATGAAAAGAACAAATATGTAGGTTCGTTTGTAGGCATGGCGCCAGCTTCTAATCCGCGCCTGATTATGGCAGTGATGATTGATGACCCAAGCAGCGGCGAGTATTACGGCGGCACGGTTGCCGCGCCTGTATTTAGCGCGGTGATGGCCGATGCATTACGTATGTTGTCCGTGCCACAAGATGCACCGAATAATAACGTGGTGATACCTAATGATGTTGAAGATGTGAAGGAAAGTATATGACCTTGTTCACATCATTTAGTCAGTCATTTACTACCGTTACAGCGGATAGCCGGCAAGTTGTACCGGGTGCTTTGTTTTTGGCGTATCCGGGTGTGCATAGCGATGGCCGCAAGTACATTACACAGGCGGTTGCCGCGGGTGCCAGTGCTGTGCTTTGGGAAAGCCAAGGTTTTATTTGGGATGCGACAATCAAGGTGGATAACCTTGGTGTGAGCCAATTGAAAAACCAAGTGGCACAGATTGCTGCTGAGTTTTATCAATATCCATCACGTAAGCTGGATGTAATCGGCGTGACCGGTACTAATGGCAAAACCTCAGTGAGCCAATGGATTGCCCAGGCAATGCAGGCTTTGGGTAAGAAAACGGCAGTAATCGGCACCATTGGTAGCGGCTTTGCCGATGCGAGTGGCAGCGGCTTGGTGGAAACCAGTAACACCACGCCGGATGCGATTTTGCTGCAAAAAATGTTGGCGGATTACGCGGACCAAGGCGCTGATGCGGTAGCGATGGAGGTTTCATCGCACGGCTTAGATCAGGGCCGTGTCAATGCAGTTGAGTTTGATTTTGCAGTATTTACCAACCTGACACGTGATCATTTGGATTATCACGAAACAATGGATGCTTACGCCAGCGCGAAGCAAAAGCTGTTTAACTGGCCAAATTTACGCATCGCAATTTTGAATGCGGATGATGACTTTGGCAAAAAAGTGGCGGCATCACTACTTGCAGACAACAAGTCATTATTGACTTACGGTTTGGCGCATGGCGATGTGCGTGCTAACACGCTCACTTTGGGCGCGAACGGAATCAGCATGCAGGTGACTACGCCGCAAGGTGCAGCAGTGCTAAACGCGCCAGTGTTGGGGCGCTTTAATGCTTATAACTTGCTGGCTGTGCTGGCAACCTTATTGGCGCGGCAAGTGCCATTAAGTGATGCGGTGGCTGCTATTGCAAAAATTAAGCCAGTGGCTGGGCGCATGCAGCAATTTGGCGGTAATGATAAACCGCTGGTGGTGGTGGATTATGCGCATACACCAGACGCTTTAGAAAATGTGTTAGTGAGTTTACGTGAGCAAACACAAGGCAAGTTGATTTGTGTATTTGGCTGCGGTGGTGATCGTGACGCAGGTAAGCGCCCATTGATGGGCGCGATTGCCGAGAAATTTGCACACCATGTGGTGGTGACTAGCGATAATCCGCGTAATGAAAACCCTGCATTAATTATTGAGCAAATCATTAACGGCATGACGGTGTTGCCAAGCATTGCGCCCGACCGTGCGATTGCGATTCAACAGGCAATCAAGTTTGCAAATAAGGATGATGTTGTGTTGCTGGCAGGTAAAGGGCATGAGGATTATCAAGAAATTAACGGTGTAAGAACACCTTTTAGCGATATCAGTGTTGCCCAATCTGCGTTATTAAATTGGGTGCCTGATCAGGCAATGGCGGTGGGTAAATGATGATGCTATCAGAAGCAGCAGCGGCATTAGGCGTGCAGCACGTGGGTGCTGATGTGCAATTTACCTCTGTGGGCAGTGACAGCCGCAATATTGTGGCGGGTCAGTTATTTGTGGCGCTTAAAGGTGCGAACTTTGATGGAAACAGTTTTGCACAAGAAGCGTTAAAACTGGGTGCGGTAGCTGTGCTGGTGTCTGATGAATCCGTGCAGGTTGAGCCACGTATCGTGGTTGCTGATACCAGACTTGCCTTAGGCGAGTTGGCTAAATACTGGCGCCAGAAATTTGATATGCCTGTGCTGGCCGTGACTGGTAGTAACGGTAAGACCACTACTAAAGAAATGCTGAGCGCAATATTAAGTGTGGTGGCGCAAGCTAAAGCATCTGTGCATGCCACTTACGGTAACTTGAATAACGACATCGGCGTGCCGCTTACTTTACTGAAAATGCAACCAAGCCATCAGTATGCCGTGGTGGAAATGGGCATGAATCACCTAGGTGAGATTGATTATTTAACGCATATTGCCCAGCCCGATGTGGCGCTGATTAACAATGCCGGCATCGCACATATTGGCGAACTTGGGTCACGTGACAATATTGCCAAAGCTAAAGGTGAGATTTTTGCAGGGCTCAAGCCGGATGGCGTGGCAGTGATTAATGCTGACAGCGATTATGCAGACTATTGGAAATCACTGAATCCAAACAGAAAAATTGTGACGTTCGGGCTGAAAAAGGCTGCGGATGTAAGTGCTCGCTATCAAGCGCTTGATGGTTACGCCAGTGTAGTGCTGACTGCCGCCGATGAAGAGATCAGCGTGCAGTTAAGTGTGCAAGGTGAGCACAATATTAGCAATGCATTGGCTGCGGCTGCGGCAGCTTACGCACTAGGGGTTTCATTAAGTGATATTGGTCGTGGTTTAGCCAGCTTTACTGGTGTATATGGGCGCTTAGAGCGTAAAGCCGGTATTAATGGTGCCGTGGTGATTGATGATACTTATAACGCTAACCCAGACTCAATGAAGGCTGCTATCGATGTTTTAGCAAAACTTGCGGGTAAAAAGATACTGGTGCTGGGTGATATGGGTGAGCTGGGTGCCGATGCGCAAAATATGCATGCAGAAGTTGGTGCTTATGCCAAAGCGGCTGGGCTAACAACGCTGTATTGCCTGGGTAATTTAAGTATAGAGACTGCACGTAGCTTCGGGCAGGGTGCGGAGCACTTTAGCTCGGCAGAGGCCATCGCACAGGCGGTGATGCCTGCACTTGAGCAAGGTACGACTGTGCTGGTTAAAGGCTCGCGCTTTATGCAAATGGAGCGCGTAGTGAAATTGTTGGTAGCAATACAAAAGTAAGCGAATTGGGAGAAAGAAAATGTTACTCGAACTAGCGCAATGGTTAGCACATGATATCCGCGGGTTTAATGTATTTAATTACATTACCTTGCGTGCTGTTTTGGCCACGCTTACTGCATTAGTGATTTCATTGATGGTAGGGCCAACTTTAATTCGTAAATTAACCCAATATAAAGTGGGTCAAGCCGTGCGCGATGATGGTCCGCAAACCCATTTGATTAAAGCAGGCACCCCAACCATGGGAGGGGCATTGATCTTAGTATCGATCGCAATTTCCACCCTGCTCTGGGCTGACTTGAGTAATCGATTCGTTTGGGTGGTGCTATTTACTACCCTAGGTTTTGGTGTCATTGGCTGGGTGGACGACTGGCGCAAGGTGGTACATCGCAACCCTAAAGGCCTGTCTGCTAAAGAAAAGTATTTCTGGCAGTCAGTGGTTGGTTTAAGTGTGGCTGTGTTCTTACAGCAAACGGCCGCAACGCCAGCGGAAACGACATTGCTGATTCCATTCTTTAAGAATTTGGTCATTCCACTGAGTGGCTTGGCATTTATTGTGCTGACTTATCTGGTGGTGGTTGGCAGTAGCAACGCCGTTAATCTAACTGATGGTTTAGATGGCTTAGCGATTATGCCAACGGTGATGGTAGCAGGTGCTCTGGCTATTTTTGCGTATGTGACTGGTCACTTGTACTTCTCAAGATACTTAAGTATTGCCTACGTGCCAGGTGCGGGTGAGCTGACTGTATTCTGTGCTGCCATGGTGGGCGCAGGCTTAGGCTTCCTTTGGTTTAATGCCTATCCGGCTGAAGTGTTTATGGGTGACGTTGGTGCGCTGGCACTAGGTGCGGCTTTAGGGATTGTTGCAGTGGTGGTGCGTCAGGAAGTGATCTTATTCATTATGGGTGGCGTATTTGTGATGGAAACCTTGTCGGTAGCGGCGCAGGTGACTTACTTTAAATATACCAAATATAAAACCGGTACTGGTAAACGCATATTTTTGATGGCACCGCTGCATCACCATTACGAACAAAAAGGCTGGAAAGAAACACAGGTAGTGGTGCGTTTTTGGATCATCAGCATGATGCTGGTATTGATTGGCTTGGCTAGTCTAAAAATTAGGTAATTAGTGAACTTAAACATGCAAATCGCGTTAAAAGACAAAAAAGTATTAGTGCTAGGCTTGGGTGACACCGGCTTATCAGCATTGCGCTGGCTACATAGCCAAGGCGCACGTTTGTCTGTGGCAGATACTCGCGACATGCCGCCGGGGCTAGATGCATTAAAAGCTGAACTACCTGACGCGGTGGTGTATACCGGTGCGTTGGAACCAACTGTCTTTGATGGTGTGGATTTAGCTGTGATTAGCCCAGGTGTGCCGTTGAGTGAGCCTGAAATTCAAGCAGCAATACAACGCGGTGTGCCGGTAGTGGGGGATGTAGAGTTATTTGCACAATATCGTCCAGCTAGTGCCAAACTGATTGCGATTACCGGTGCCAACGGTAAAACCACAGTCACCACACTGGTGGGCGAGATGTGCAAAGCGGCGGGATTAAAAACTATCGTAGCTGGCAATATTGGCTTACCTGTACTTGATACCTTAAGTATGGAAACTCCGGATGTTTACGTGCTGGAGCTTTCTAGCTTTCAGTTAGAAACCACTCATAGTCTGTTAGCAGATGCAGCCACCATGTTGAATCTGTCAGAAGACCATATGGATAGATACGACAGCATGCAAAGCTATGCTGTGGCCAAAGCGCATATTTTTTACCATGCAAAATTGCAGGTGCTCAATCGTGACGATGCATGGAGCATGATGATGTCACGCGCTAAGTTGGCACAAGTGACATTTGGTCTGGACGACGCTGTTGCTGAGCAAGACTATGGTATTAAGCAAGTGGACGGCGAGGCGTGGCTGAGCTGCGGTACGCATGACCTAATGAATATCCGCGATTTGAAAATTGCCGGTTTACACAATGCCAGCAATGCATTGGCTGCTATTGCATTATGCCGTGGCATAGGTTTGGACTTTGCACCGATTATTCAGACTTTATACAACTTTAAAGGCTTGCCACACCGTGTGGAGTGGGTTGCCAATATTGATGACGTTGATTATTACGATGACTCAAAAGGCACTAACGTAGGTGCAACTTGTGCGGCTTTATCTGGCTTATCACAAAAAGTAGTGCTGATTGCCGGTGGTGATGGCAAGGGGCAGGACTTCTCTCCGCTGAAAGAAGCTGTTAGTGCCAACGCGCGCGCGGTGGTCCTGATTGGCCGTGATGCACAGTTGATTGAAGCAGAGCTGTTATCTACCGATGTGCCTATGTACCATGCCGCAGACTTACCAGAGGCTGTGACGATTGCAAGAAAGCTCGCGCAAGTGGGCGATGCCGTACTGCTATCTCCAGCCTGCGCCAGTTTTGACATGTTTAAAAACTATGTACACCGTGCCGAAGTGTTTGTAGCGGCGGTGAAGCGTATGGAGCATGCCGCATGATAACTGCCATGTTGAATCGTGATCGCATCAACTCACCAAGCTACGATCAGAGCTTGCTGTGGGTGACCCTCATTTTGCTAGGGATTGGCTTGGTCATGGTGTATTCAGCATCGATTGCGATTGCCGAGTCAGATAAAGCGCTCGGTTATAACAGCAGCTATTACTTGGTGCGTCAGGCCATATTTTTAATCGTGAGCTTAACCGCCGGTTTCGTTGCTTTTAACGTGCCGATGGCTTGGTGGCAAAAAATGGCGCCTTACTTATTTTTATTGGGGTTGGCATTGTTAGTGCTGGTACTCATCCCGGGCATTGGTAAGGTGGTAGGGGGTAGCCGCCGCTGGTTGTCTTTGTTTGTGATTAACTTGCAGCCATCTGAGTTTATGAAGTTATTTGCTGCCATGTACGTGGCAGATTACACCGTGCGTAAAGCTGCGGTAATGGATAGTTTCACCAAAGGCTTTATGCCTATGTTGTTTGTGATGCTGCTGGTGGGTGGCTTGCTATTGAATGAGCCGGATTTTGGTGCGTTTGCTGTGATTGCGGCAATCTCAATTTCTATCCTGTGGCTGGGCGGAATCAATGCGCGAATCTTTGGTGGTTTGATTGTGCTGCTGGTGGTTGGCTTTGTGTTCCTGATCTGGAGCTCGCCATATCGCCTAGAGCGCGTGATCGGGTTTATGGACCCTTGGGCAGACCCGTATGGTAAAGGCTATCAGTTATCACATGCGTTGATTGCATTTGGCCGTGGAGAATGGTTTGGGGTGGGCTTGGGTGGCAGCGTAGAGAAGTTGCTGTATTTGCCAGAAGCACATACGGACTTTTTATTAGCGGTAGTGGCAGAGGAGCTTGGTTTTGTTGGCGTACTCACTGTGATTGGCCTATTTATGTGGATATTGATTCGCGCATTTGGGATAGCCAAAGAGGCAATAGAGAATGAGCGTTACTTCTCAGCGCTGTTAGCACAGGGCTTGGGTGTATGGATTGGTGTGCAAAGTATTATCAACATGGGCGTGAACATGGGCTTGCTGCCAACCAAAGGGTTGACGCTGCCTTTGATGTCATTTGGTGGTAGCGGCATTTTAGCTAACTGCATCGCACTTGCCATATTGCTGCGCATTGATTTTGAAAATCGTCGATTGCAAAAAGGGTTGCCAGCATGAGTAAACCAGCGCGCAAAACTTTAATGGTGATGGCCGGGGGGACAGGTGGGCATGTTTACCCAGCCATGGCCGTGGCTGACGCTTTGCAAAATGCGGGTTGGCATATTGTCTGGTTGTGCACTGAAGGCGGCATGGAAAACAAGCTGATTGCGGGCAAAGCTTACGATAAAGCGATGATTACGATGCAAGGCGTGCGTGGTAAAGGTTTATTGGGTTGGTTGTTATTGCCTGTGAAGTTAATCACGGCGTTCACACAAAGTTTAAAAGCGCTCAATCAATTTAAGCCAGATGTGGTGTTAGGCATGGGTGGTTTTGCTGCATTCCCTGGTGGTTTGATGGCGCGCTTGCAAGGTCGGCCACTGGTGATTCATGAGCAAAACTCCGTTGCTGGTTTAACCAATAAGGTATTGGCAAAAGTGGCTACAAGGGTTTTAGCGGCATTTCCTGCGGCATTTGGCGCTAAGGCGGATTTATTGGGTAATCCGGTGCGTGCGGATATTTCAAATATTGCACA
>Ga0208263_100820_pt1 | contig 11006 bp, 6 predicted proteins | sample LakWasMet28_LOW6_2_FD_183872 | JGI IMG/M metagenome (GOLD analysis project Ga0208263, IMG submission 183872) | Freshwater sediment methanotrophic microbial communities from Lake Washington under simulated oxygen tension - Sediment Metagenome... | ecosystem: Environmental > Aquatic > Freshwater >... | reverse complement strand
CTGCATTGTGTTTGGCGTCTTCCCGAAGGTGATGACGACTATTCGAATCGCTGGTCTCAGATTAAATCGCAATTTTCCCGAAGGCTCGAACTTGATGAATATCGTTCGAAGCTGCGATCTAAAAAACGTGAACGCGGAGTTTGGCAGCGTCGCTTTTGGGAACATAGCATCGTCGATGCCGATGATTTAAACCATCATGTGAATTACGTTTATATCAATCCCTTGAAGCATGGCTATGTGACGAAAGTGTGCGATTGGCCGTATTCGAGTTTTCATCGGGATGTGCGGCGTGGGATTTATCCGGAAGACTGGGCGGGATGATTCGTTGGTTCAGCGTGGCGAGACATAAACATAATCGCAATGTGCAAAAAGCGTCGGGCGACTCCAGATAATTATTTTCGCAATTTGTAAAAGCGTCGGGTGATTCCGGATAATTATTTTCGCAATTTGTAAAAGCGTCGGGCCGGGATCGGGATAATCATTTTCGCAAATTGTAAAAGCGTCGGGCCGGGGCCCGACCTACGGCAAATACGCATTCGCCTGTGCTTTATCCAACCACCGCCTTGTTGGCGAATGTGCGGCACCCGGCCCACGACTATCGTATTCATAAAGCCTCGCGGTTTCCGGCTGCAGCATGACGCGTTGCCCATCGCGGGCGGTGTAGGCCATGGCATCCCATCCTTTCGGATCGATATGCGCGTCCATCCAGCAGGATAAAAATACCGCAGTGCCAAGTACAGCGGGATCGCCGTACTTCCCATCAGGAAATTGTTTGCCTGGGCGCCAGGCGCGACCCAGTGCCACGCTGCCATCGGGAATTTCTTTTTCGCGCAGCAAGCGGCAACGCGAAAAAATCAGGCCATGCGTTTGCATCTGCAAGGTACTCGGCACCGCGATATAACCTTGGCGTTCCTTGCCTGGACGAAAACGCGAAACAATGTAGCAATCTTCAAAATACGCCTGACCGGCGCCGAAAATAAAATCGACGCTGCCGCTGATTCTGCAATGCTGAAAAAGGCTGCGACCTGCATCAACAAACAAAGTGTCCTGATGTCCGGCGATATCGACATGCTTCAATACGCTGCGATCCGCACCGGCATCCAGCATCAAGGCAACCGCTTGCGCACCATTGGGGCCGATCACTTCAAACTTCGGCGCAGTCAAATTACTGATGTAATTAAACGCATTTTCGATCCGGATATTTTCCGCATGAAAATCCGCTGCGCGCACGATCACGCTTGCACAACCCCAGGTTCCCCAGGGCGAACCATCGGGCCGCAACATGCCGGCGGCCGCATCAAAGCTTAAAACACAATCGTTTCGGTCATCGCCGATCAAATGGATATTCGGTTTATCGACGACGAGTTTTTCGCGCCAGATACCGCGCGTGATTCTAATTCGATAAGGCAGTTTGCCATCGGCAGGGGCCGCAGCAATGGCGGCGGCGACAGACTCAAAACAGGCGATACCGGAAACGGAATTTTTCGTAACGCAGGCATCAAAATATTTTTTACCGAAAGACAGGCTTCGGCAAGCCGCCAATGCAGGCAGTACCAGCAAACCCGCACGGATAAAATTTCTTCGCTTCATGGCCAAAGAAGGAAGCCAGGGCAGCGGGAACAATCCTGCCCTGGCTTCAAGTCAGTAACACTTATAATTTGAAGCGCACGCCGACAAAGAATTGGCGGCCGGTGTGGTGATAGACAGACACGCGGTCGGCGACCGAATCCACCCATTGATCTTGGTACATATCGGTCAGATTCAAGCCTTCCAGCGTGAGTTCGAATTGATCGTTCACCTTCCAGGAAGCCGACATATCGAAAGTGGTGCCGCCCTTGGTGCCTTCGACATCGTTGTTGTTGCGGCCAGGAACGGTGGTCAGGAAGTCGTCACGATATGCCGCCGAAATGCGCGCGCCGAAACGTTTGCCTTCGTAGTAAAGCGTTGCGTTGTAGGCATTGCTCGACAGTCCGGTCAGATCGGTTTCAAGCGAAGGCACGCCGGTCGAGGTGACATATTGAATTTTCGATTCGACGTGGGTGTAGTTCAATTGCGTACCGAAGTTCGCCCATTTGCCGGGAAGAAAAGAAAAAGGCTGTTGATAGCTGATCTCGAAACCGCGCAGCGGGCCGCCGGGTGTGTTGACCGGAATATTGAACTGGAAATCATCGGTCGGTAGCGCACCGGTGCCGACCAGCAAGCTGTCGGGCAAACCGGAAGTATTGTATGGACGAATTTCGCGCGAGGTTTGTACAAAGCTCGCGATGTCTTTATAGAACACGCCGATCGACAGCAGCGATTCCTCGGCGAAATACCATTCCAGACCAAGGTCGTAAGTGTTCGCGCGGAATGGTTCGAGCAAGGGATTGCCACCCGTGACCGTGCGATTGCCGCCGCTGACGCTGACGGTGACGCCGGGAGTCAGGTTGCCCAGGCCCGGACGCGCCATCACTTTGGATGCGCCGAAACGCAGCAACAAATCTTCATTCAAATCGGCGACCAGATTCAACGAAGGCAAAGTATCGTCGTAGTCGCGCGTTACCGTTGTCAGCACCGGCAAACCGCCGGTGATGGAATAGCCGGTCGATTCCTGTTCGGTTCTCACATGACGAACGCCGAAATTTCCGCTCAACGGAATGCTGCCGATTTCGGTACTGAAATCGCCTTGCACATAGAAGCCGAAATCTTTTTCGACCACGTCGCGATTGTTCCCGCGCACGCTGGCGACATCCTGGCTTACCGCGAAGGTGCCGCTATTGCTGTAGATGTCGAATTGCTGCGCGAACGCGGCGATATCGGGAATCAACCAGAACGAGCCGCCGTTGGTGCCGTTCAATCCGATCTGCGTGGTCAGGTCGGCCAGCGTCACGCCGCCCGGTAATCCGGGAACGGCCAGTTCGGACGCACGCCGCCATTCCTTGCTGACGAATTCGTATTTTTTCGACAACAGGCCGCCGGAGAGTTTGAAGCCCGGCGAAATATTCCATTTGAAATCGACTTGTGCGGTATCGAACGTGTTTTCAGAATACTGCGGACGCAAGCGAATTTCCGAAATGCCGTTTACGAAGGTCCAGTTGGCCGGATCGCTCGGATCAAAACCGTAGTTGATCACCGGAAGCCGGTCGTTGCCGCGGTAATCCCAGCTATAGCCGTCGGTGTTCAGTCGATCCAGCGTGATCGTGGTCTGGATCGGATTGTCGAAAACGGATTTCGAGCGGCCGACGAAAGCGCTCATCTTGAAGCTGTCGGTGAATTTGTGCGAGGCCGAGAAACCGAATTGGGTGAATGTGGTGCTGAGTTCGTCATAGCGCGCTTCCGAGCGGATATCGACATCGTTGAACACGCCATAGACAAGATTGCCGTGCTCGTCGATCTCGCCATCAACCACGACGGTTTGGGGCTTGCCGGTGCCGGTGCGGCTGAACGAAATCGCTTCGAGGAAATTTTCTGTGCGCTTCGCGTCGAAGTCGGCGTACAGCACGTCGATATTGAATTCGGTCTTGTTGCTTGGCGCGAACTGCAGCGAGCCAGTCACACCGAGTCGTTTCTGGTCGTGCTCGAGAATGCCGTAACGCGGCAAGCGCGGATGGAAGGTGGTGGCCAGCCGTGCGCCGGTGAAAGGCGAGGCCGCATTGAAGTTGCCGCTGCTGGTGCCGTTGTCCCAGCGCACGGTGCTGTGGCCTTCTTCGACCGATTGCCTATCGGTGTAGGCCACCGACAGCAATGCGCCGAATTTTCCGTCGGCCCAGAGATTGCTCATCAACAACGTAGCGCGGGGGTCTTTGTCGCCGGAAAGACCGTTGTAACCGAGCTGGGCACCGGCCGCAAACGTGAAGCCTTCGTAATCAAACGGTCTGGCGGTTTGCAAATCGACCGTGGCACCGAGCGAACCTTCTTCGACATTCGCCGAAGCGGTTTTGCGTACCGTCAGGCGATTGAACAATTCGGATGCGAACACGTTGAAGTCGAAACCGCGACCACGGTTGGCGCCGCCGGAGCTGTCGGTGCCGCCGGTGGTGGTCAGCGCTTCCATGCCATTGATGCGAACGCGGGTGAACTGCGAATCCAGACCGCGTACGGAAATGTTTCTGCCTTCGCCGGCATCGCGCGAGATCGAAACCCCGGGAACGCGTTGCAGTGATTCAGCAAGATTCAAATCGGGAAAGTCGGCGATGTCTTCGGCGACGATAACGTCGACTACGCCGGTTTCGGCGCGTTTGATTTCCATCGCCTTCTCGAGGCTGGAACGAAAGCCGACGGCTTGTACGGCTTCGAGTTCTACCGGTTCATCGCTGTTGCGGGGGGCTTTTTTCGCATCGGCGGTGCCGTCCGCTTCCTCGGAGGAAGCAGCCGTGGTGTTTTTCGCAGCGTTGTCCTGCGCATAAGCCATTGCCGGCATATGCAGAGCCAAAGCAATTGCCGCAGAAAGTGCGGCGGTAAAGGGGCCCTGCGGCCCTTTGCGTGCTGACGTCATGTGGTATCCCTCCCAGGATAGTTTTTACCGATAGTCGAGCCTTCTTACAAATCAATTGACACCGGTATCATTTTCAATGTCTCGTTTTGACACCGGTGGTCATTAAAGCGTAGCATAAGAATTACTGCCATGTACAAGCCCCTTGTTTACCGGCTTGCAGGCGGGCGCCGAATCCGTGACCCGGGCCAAACCTGCCGGTTGCGGCGGCGAGCTGCGGCCGTGGTATCCGGGATGGGAGACAAAATGTCCACACGTATTGTTTGTTTTGGCGAGCTGCTTTTACGTCTTGCCGCCCCCGGACGGCAGCTGATGCTGCAATCGCCGGGGTTCGAGGTTCATGTTGGCGGGGCCGAAGCTAATGTCGCGGTATCGCTGGCAAAATTTGGCCACGATGCGGCATTGATCAGCGTGGTTCCGGAAAACCAGCTTGGCGCGGCGGCTGTCGCCGAGATTCGAAAACATGCCGTGGGTGTCCGCAACGTGACCAGCGGACCGGGCCGGATGGGATTGTATTTCCTGGTGCCGGGCGCGATGCAGCGACCAAGCGAAGTGATTTACGATCGTGCGGAATCGGCATTTGCATTGACCCCGGCATCGCACTACCACTGGCAGAAATTATTGGCCGGTGCCGACTGGCTGCATGTCTCCGGCGTAACGCCGGCATTGGGCGAGCGTACGGCAGAGGCCGCGATTGAAGCGGTACGGGCGGCGAGGAAGCTCGGCTTGAAAGTATCGTTCGACGGAAATTTCCGGCCGAAACTTTGGCAGGCCTGGCAAGGTCATGCGCCGAGTATCCTGCCTCAGGTAATGAGCGAGGCCGACATCATGTTTGCCGACCATCGCGATATGGCGGTGGTGTTCGAAACGGATTTCAACGAATCAAATATCGAAGCACAAATCCAATCCGCCGCAAGCGCCGCATTCAAGGCGTTTCCGCATCTGCAAAAATTCACCACCACCATTCGTGTGCAACACAGTGTCGATCATCATTCGCTCTCGGCAATGATGGTGACTCGCGATGGACAGGTGCATCGCGCAGCGGCGATTGAACTGACGTCAATCGTCGATCGCATCGGTGCCGGCGACGCATTCGCGGCCGGCGTACTGCATGGTTTGATCAGCAACATGGATGACAGGCAGTCATTGAGTTTCGGCTTGGCTGCCGCTGCCCTGAAACATTCGGTCCCGGGCGATTTCAATTTGCTCGGTGTCGACGATGTCGCTGCATGCGCGGCACAGGAGCGTTTCGATGTCCGACGCTGATAATCGCATGCGCGAAATCATGACGCGCGCAACGGTGATTCCGGTGTATACGCCCGGCAGCGTGGATGAAGCGGTACAGGTGGCAAAGGCGTTGGCGCGCGGCGGAATCGAAGTCATAGAAGTGACCTTGCGCAACGGCATTGCAATGGATGCATTGAAGGCGATGATCGAAATCTCGCCGGGTATAGCGATCGGTGCCGGCACGGTAGTTACCACAAGGCAGATGGAAACCGTTGCCGCAATCGGTGCCGCGTTTGCGGTATCACCCGGCAGTACGGCATCGCTGGTTTCAGCGTCACAGTACGCCAATCTGCCTTATCTGCCCGGCATCGCCACCGCATCGGAATTGATGCAGGGCCTGCAATCGGGCTTGAGTTGCTTCAAGTTTTTTCCGGCTGCGCAGGCAGGCGGCCCTGCACTGTTGTCGGCATTCGCGGGTCCGTTTTCCGACGTGGTGTTTTGCCCGACTGGCGGCATTACATTAAAAACGGCGCCGGATTATTTGCGCTTGAGCAATGTGCTATGTGTCGGCGGCTCGTGGCTAACGACGGCGGAGCGCCTGGCTAAATCGGATTGGCAGGGGATTGAAGAGGCGGCGAGAGAAATACAAACACTACTTCATTGAGTTCCAAGTTTCGATCTTTCCAGTAGCCACAAGAACGCGGTAAACAACAGCCAGCCGAAAAACCACGGCCAGGGTGAACCGGGTACCGGAATGCGGCTGGTATTTTTTCCGGTCGAATGTTTTGCCGCCAATAACAATGTAGCTTCGCGCTTGGCGTTGGCCTTTATGCCCGGTGTTTCATCGGCATCGCGGACATAAAAAGGCAGTTCCTGCGTATCGCTGACAAGCACATGCCAGCCGTAATATCGTGGCCAAAAGGCTGCACATTTTTTTGATCCGGTTGCGGTATCAATTGCGAGATAGGAGATACCTGCTTTCGGTTCCTGCACATAGGTTTTCGTCGCTAGATTGCATAGCACCATGCGCTCATTGATGCCTGCGTTGCGGTCGCGCAGATACACCGCCTTTTCATTTCGGGTGCGGGCCAGGGTTGAAATGGCATCGTGCCAGATTTGTCCGTGCCCGCTGCTGTCGCCGTTCAATACCAATTTATAAGTGTCGGTCAGCCAGATCAAGCCGATCCGGCCACGGCCTTCGGCGCGCCATATCGCGAGTGGATTATTTGCATCATCGCGCAACAAGGTGACGCCGTCACGACTGGTGACTTGCAGCGGTCGTCGGGTGAGAGTTGGCCGGGATTTTTTATCGCCGTCAGAGTCGAGATGAATGCCCTGAACGATATTCGCATCGTTCACCGTGAAACCTAGCGCTTTTAATTCACCGCGATCATTGGCGGATACCGGCCCGGTAATCCGCAACAACACACCCATGCCGTTACTCAGGGCGTCGATCACCGATTGTTTGCTGCCGCGATTCATCGTAGCCCAGGCGCGTTCGTCGAGTATCAATAAATCGGTATCTTTCAGACTGTTTGCGGTCAAGGAAATGGCGGCATTATTCATTTGCACGCCAACGCTCAAGTTCACCTGGCTCTGCAATTCGACGCCGGTATCCAAGGCCCAGCGACGCAGATACTTCAATTCCGGATTCGGCCCGCCGGACATGCTCAACACCCGAAGTGGTTTTTCCTGCACGATGTTCAAAGGCAGCTTGATGGTGTCGAGAATTTTCTTCCGGTCATCCAGAATCCTCAGCTGATACATCGCAAGTCCGGCGCTGCGTGCAGTATCGGCAAGAATGAAGTTTCCATCTGCATCGATTTGGGTACTGGCCACGATGGCGTTGCCCGGATCCAGCAACTCGACACGAGCCTTGTCTATTTGATTGATGCGACCTTGAAAAGACCAGCGCGCACCGCCGGAAATTTTTTCCGGCAACGATAATTCGACCAAACCGCGCGGCAAAGGCGAAGGATCGAATTCAATCGTCAAGCCATGAGCCGCGTCCCGATCGCGAAGGCTCAAGCCGTCGCCGATAATTTGCAAATGATCGACGCCGGGATAGCGTCGCAATGTCGTTGCCAGATCAGGAACCGGTTCCGAATTTGCCGATGGTCTTGCTTCAGGCAATGCCATTACACGGCCGGAAATTTTTGCATTCGTGGTATCGGCATTCGCCGTCAAAATCACCAGACGCTCGGCACTGGTGAAAGTCGGCAGCGGGAACAAGGTGAAATACAGGCAGAACGCACTGACAATCTGCAATATCAAAATCGCCGATACGCGCCAGAGTTTCGGTCGGCGCGATGCTTCGCTGCGCGACGAGGCGAGCAAATATCGACCGGAACCGAGCAACACGGCCAGCACCAATAAAATCACGCATGCATGATTCATTGTCATGGTCTGCGCTCCTGCCGCAATGCATCCAGGTATTTCTGTGCGCCTGGATCGGGAAGGGTTCGTTGCTGCGGAATGGCGGGCGGCTTCGGCAGCATGGGCCAGAGTTGCGCTTTCATTTCGACAAGACAGACGCTGCATCCGGGTTGCTTTTCCAGTGCGTCCAATGCCGCCAGCAATCCCAGTGAATCGGGTGAGCGCGACGGATGCTCGCGAATCCAGCGACGCAGCGAAGTGAAATCCGGCGCCGAACCATTTTGACCGATGGAATCAAATTCAAGCTGATTCAAGGATTGCCAGAACTTCATCAATGCAAGGTCTTCATTATTCGCAGCTTGCAAAACGTCATTGCGGTTTTTGACTGAACTGCGATCACCGCTCAGGCGACGGGTTTCATCAATCGGCGGCAATTCCAGACCGACGCGGGCGAGATAAATGCGGTCGGCCTGCTGCACTTTCTTGATGAAAGCCAGCGCTCGATATTCAAACGGCAAGGCTTTTTTAGGCTGCCCCTGGCGCAGATTCAATTCGGCCTGCCACATTTCATTCAGTGCGGAACGCAGCAGGGATTTCGTTTTTGGATCGAGCAAGGTCGCCGCTTCGGCAATGTCATGCACATGGCCGAATTCGGCGGCAATTGCGAGATTGCTGTCGGCAGCGGATGCGGGTGCTTTCTTCGGTGGCTCGCCGGCATGCTCATCATGTTCGTCCTTGCCTTCTTTTGCCGATGGCGATGCGCTCTCGTCGCGGCCGCCTTCGGCTTCTTCACCAAGGAATTGGCCATAGCGCAGACGCAGGATGCGCTGGTCGACGCCAATCGTGTCGGATTGAATCGCGAAATTTTCGGCAGTGTATTTGTTTTTTTCGGCCAGCAGTTTTTCGGTGTCGATGATGATTTGCCGCTGGCTGCGGAAGTAGGCCGGAATCGCTTTCTGCACCATGCCTTCTACGCCTGTAGTTTCGATGCTGTCCTCCGGCGGCCAGCGCAGGATAAAACTCGAGCTTCGAGTCGTATTGGTTTTAGGAGAACGCTGGTCACTGATGCTGAATTGCACGATCACGTCATCACCGGCACCAACGCCAAGCGAAGTCAGATCTAGTAGTTGCGAGAAGCGTTTACGGTTTCGGCTACCCTGGCCAGCAATGCTGCGGGTTTGCTCGGTGAATTTGATGTTTTCGCCACTGCCCTGTGCGAGTTGGATGCGAAGTTGCGCGGCACCCAAACCGTAATCGTCTTCGGCTTCAAAACTCAGTGGCCAATCGGTCTGGCCCAATTCAACCAGGCTCAAATTTCGATCCGGCTGGATTACCCGGATTTGCGGCGCGAGATCCTTGATCGCATCGAGACGATAAAGTTTGTCATCATTCAATGGCGCATTATTGACTTGCAGGCGATACAGACTCGATTGCGACAGGATTTTCGAACCCTGCCAGCTGTCGCCGTTTTTCTTCAGTGCCAATCGATTGCCGTCATGGAACAGCAAATTGACCGATGCCGGCTCCGGATGAAATTTCAGGCTCCAGCCAAGATTCGAACCTTCGGGAAATTTGAGCTGCAAGGCTTTTTCCCGTCGTACCGGCAAGCCGGTATAGGCCGGTGCGCGGATATTGACGGTTTGTTCGACCAGCTTGATGGGTGCCGCGGCGGGCAATAAGGGCGCGACATCGTTAATAACGGTATGAACGGCATTGAAGTTGTTGTTCGGCAAAAAATTTGCCAGCACCGCAAGACCGGTCGCGATGATAAAAGACAGGATAATCTTTTTCCACGGCCAGACCTGGCCAAGATCCAGATCGCCTGTTTCCGCAACGCGCTGCTCTATGCGTTCGAGTTGAAGCTTCTGCAAGCTCGAAAGATCGGCGGACGACTTGAACAATAAATCACTGCTGTCTTCCAGATTGCGCAAACGAAGATCGAGTTGCTGGATCAGCCAGGCATCGTCGAAGCCCCTGATGGCGTGCATGGCAAACAGCGTTACGGCGACCATCGCGGCGAGCGCGATCATCATTGCTGGCGGAGTGGATAAATAGTGTGCAGCAAGAAAATAAATCGCCGGCACCATCGGCAAGCCGAGCAATAGCGAAATCAGGAACTGCCTGTTCTTGGCGGCATTTTGCCATTGCCGAACCAGCGTGATTGCACTCATGCCGTGCTCCAGCGACGCGGCGCATTCGCCAGCCATCTTTCCAGCAGGAACAAGATTGCAATCAATAGAGCGATCCAGGTTTGCAATGAAGCAGGTGCTTCAGCAAAGATTTTTGCGCCCGACAAGGGCGTTTGCGATGTTGCCAGTGCGCGCGTTGGTGCAGAGGGTGCCGACTCCAGCACGGCTTGCAGATACGCCGGAAAACCGGCATCGAGTAGCTCCGGCATCGCTTCGGGTTTCAATGCCTGCTGCCATTGCAGAATGCGGCCCTGCCCCATCGGTGCGGCGCGCAGCAGAACCCTGCCTTGTTCGTTGCGCCAAACCGGTACGCCGGGTTTCATTTCGGGAGCGCGGGTTTCTTTCGACACGATTATCGTGCCGCCCTTGTTTACCCAATCGCGAATCTCGGATGGTAGTTCGCCAGTAGCAAGCCAAACCAGGGCGTTACGGCCCGGTTTCAATATTGTGGAAATGTTTGCAGCATCGAGCGAATCCCTTTCGGATGCTTTTTGATCGTGTTGCCATGTTAATTGCACGGCACGGAAATAAATCGAAGCATCGGCATGTGCATCGTCATAACGGATAGCCAGACGAATCGGCGTTTTCGTTTCGATTGCCGGTACAGCAGGCATCGCGCCCGGAACGATTTTCCAATCGACTTTCCGGCTTAGTCTGATTCGCTCGCCGTCCAGTCCCGAAATGTGTTCCGGCACGATAAGCGTCAGCGATGTAGTCGCCGGAAGTTGTGCATCGAGTTCGCG
>Ga0208263_100819_pt1 | contig 11007 bp, 9 predicted proteins | sample LakWasMet28_LOW6_2_FD_183872 | JGI IMG/M metagenome (GOLD analysis project Ga0208263, IMG submission 183872) | Freshwater sediment methanotrophic microbial communities from Lake Washington under simulated oxygen tension - Sediment Metagenome... | ecosystem: Environmental > Aquatic > Freshwater >... | reverse complement strand
TGACCACCCTCGCGTCGCCCGCTCCCCGCCCGCGCCCCGCCGTGGGGAGGGCGGAGGTGGTCGCGCAGCCGAGGGCGCCGACCGCCCCGGCGAGCAGCGCCCGGCGTCGAGCGCGGTGCTCCTCGCGGCGTTCGATGCCCTCGGCGGTCGAGACGCGGTGCGCGTCGAGCCACGAGGCGAGGCGGAGCGAGTGAAGGAGCCGACCGAAGAGGGGGGAGCGCGCCACGTAGTTCCGTCGGTGATACGCCATCGCGCGCCGCGAGTGAAAGCGGACCTCTCGCCGCGGGGGGGGCGGTGCCGGGAGGGTCGCAGGATGGTGGCTCGACGGGCGCTCCCCGTTGGACTACCAGGCCTCTTCGCGGCACAGCGGCCAGCTCACGCCATCATCCCCCCCCCTTTCCTCATGGACCGATCGAAGGCGCCCCCGGCTACACGCAAGAGCGCCCTCGAGGCGCTCTACGCCACGTTCAACCGATACGACGGCATCCACCTCGAGGGTTGCCCGCACTGCATCTCCTTTGGAGACAGCGCTGCGCTGCGCCGCGCTCCCGTGCGGCGGCTCGGGGGAGAGATCCACCGGTATCTCTTCAAGGCGATGACGACCTGGGGCACCGAAGAGGACTTCAAGCACTTCGTTCCACGGCTCATCGAACTGTACGCTTCGAGCGCCGACGCCTGGCTGCTGTGCGACAAGCTCGCCCACGCGCGATGGCGTGCGTGGCCCGAGCGCGAGCGAGGCGCCGTCGAGAGCTATCTCCTTTCGCTGTGGCGCGAGCGGCTCGCGGAGGAGGGCCCTCCGCTGCCCGGCGACGCGTTGCTCGAGACGATGCTGAGCCTCGACCTCGACCTCGCCCCGTACGACCTGCGGACGAAGCTCGATGCGTGGCGGGCCGCGCAGTCTCGCGAGTCCATGCGAAGCCTCGCGCGCTTCGTGCTCGAACACGGCGTCGCCCTCTTCTGGCCGAGCCCTTCCTCCGGGCGTCGGACGCTCTGGCAGGCGAGGCCGGAGATCGCCGCGGAGGTGCGCGCATGGCTGCTCGATCCGGCCACGCGCGCGGGGCTGGAAGCGAGCTTCTTCGAGCACGGCGACCACGAGGTCGCGCGGGCCTTCGACTGGTTCGAGGTGGCCGCGCAGGAGCCATGAGCGCGCCGCGCAGCCAGCGTCCGCATCGCATCCCCGCCATGCAGGCGCACGGCAGGGAGAGCGGGCTCCACGCGCGGACCTGGGGACGCTCCGGAGAACCTCACTGCCCCTTCGAAGTCCCCTTCGGCTTCTTCGGCTCCGGGCGCTCGGCGAGCCAGGTCGAGAGCGCCGCGAAGTCGGCGGGGTCCAGGTTGCGTTCGAGCGCCGAGAGCAGGGCCCGCTTGGGCTTCACCGCGGCGAGCGCGACCTTCAACGCGTCGACGAAGCCCGGGCCGAGCGGCCGCAGCGACGTCGCGACGAGCATGTGCTTCTGGCTCGGATCGTCGCGCAGCGAGACCAGCGCCGCGGCCACCCTCTCGAGGTAGGCCGGCGACATGCCGGGCAGCAGGAAGCGGAGGATGTCCGCGGGATGGTCGTAGGTCGCCGCGGCCAGCACGCGCTCCGCCCGCTCGGGCGAGATGGACGACAGCAGGCGCAGGGTCGCCTGCCACACGTCGTGGGTGAGCCTCGCGGCGCCCGCGGGATCGATGTCGGCGTCGAAGCAGGGGTCGAGCGCCGCCCCGCGCCTCACGCGCCGGTCGAGCAGGACGCGCAGCACCCGCCGCCACCCCGCCGCGAGGGTGGCATCGGTCGCGGAGCGCATGCGTCCGCGCACGAAGTCCAGGGCCGGCTCGAAGGCGTCCGCGGCGTCGAGGCGGGACCCGACCTCCTCCCACCACAGGTACGACCCGGGGCCCGTGGAGAGCAGCTCGATGCGCGCGGCGAGGGCGTCGAGCGTCGCGGCGTCGAGCGGGCCGCCGAAGGTCTCCAGGCACACGACCACCGCGCCGGGCTGGAACTCGGGTTCGCCGTCGCTGCGGCGCATCGCGCGGAGCACCACGGCGCCCGCGCGCTCGGCCCCGAGGGAGCGCAGGGCGTCGCGCCCGAGCGGCGCGTGGCCGACGTGCCAGAGCGCGAGGTCGTCCTCGAGCCCCGGCGGGATGGCCTCCATCCGGGCGAGGGCCGCGGCGAGCGCCGAGTGACGCACGCGCAGTCGCTCGGGGTGCCGCCGAGAGAGCGCGAGCAGGGCGTCGGGGGCGTCGTCCCGGGCCGAGAGGATGCGCGCGGTCGCGATGTCGTTGCGCTGCGTGAAGGCCTCCAGCGCGTCGAGCGGCGCGTCGCGGAAGCCGAGCGCGAGCAGCGGGTCGAGGGACATCGCCGACTCTTCGAGGCGCACCAGCGCCGGGGCCCAGGTCGCGCCCCCGAGGTGGCGCAGCAGGGCGTCGGCGTCGGCGGGGAGCCCGAGGTCCCAGGAGCGCCCGGCGGCGTCGAAGCGGCGGGGCGTGAGGGTGCCCCGAAGCACGGCCAGGAGGGCAGGGTCGAGGAGTTCGGGGCGGCTGCCCGCGGGGGCGTCGAGGGCCGCGCGCACGCCCGAGGCGAGGTCGAGGGAGGAGGCTTCCATGGTGAGTGCGAGCGTGTACCGCAGCGGCGCGGGGAGGCGAAGTTCGCGGTCGCGGAGGGATGGCCCGGGGGCTCCCTACGGCGAGGCCACCGCACGCCCCTGGCTACGCGTCGGGCACGACGGGCGTCGGCGCAGGGGGAAGGCGCCCCTCGACGAAGGCCGCGTCGAGGTCGCGCCTCGTGTCGGCGAGCAGGGCCGCCCACTGCCGCTCGACGAGTCGCTCGTCGGCGTCGGACCACACGGTGAGCCTCGACAGCTCCCCCCGCTGCGAGGCGCTGACGTGGCGGTAGAGGTAGCCGTTGCGGACGTCGATCACGTAGGCGTCGAGGTAGCTCTCCACGCGCGCCTCGAGGAAGGGCGCGAAGAGCGTGGGCACCACCAGCGCGTTGAGGGCCGCGTAGCCGTTGGCGCTGTGCTCGATCCTGTTGCCGTAGTCGAAGACCACCAGCGCGTCGCAGCGCGCCCTCGCCGCGAGGAGGCGCAGCGCGTGGATGCCGACCTCGCGCGGCGGCTCCCAGCGCCGCGGCTCGTCGAAGCGCCGGTGGCCGGTGACGAGCAGCGAGGGGATGCGGTACACGCCGCTGACGTGGGGGAGGGACGCGAGCCCTCCCTCGATCTCGGCGTTGCGCTCCGGGTCATTGGAGAAGTACGCCACGCGCACCCGCTCGGGGAGCTGCGGCCGCGCGCTGAAGGCCACGCGGATGTCCTCGTCGGTGATCTCCCTCGCGGGGTGGGCGTCGAAGGCCGTCGCGAGCCCGGGACGATGAACCGACGTGCTGCAGCCGGCGCTGAGGAGCCCCGCCAGCGCGACGCCCCGAAGAAGGAAGAAGGAATCCATCGGCGCAACCTCCGCGGCGACGCGTGTGCGTCCCCGGCGTCCCCAGAACGTCGCTCGCGGCGCGGGGCTTACACCCGGGAGCCCCCTCCCTTCGCAGACCGGCCCGTCAGATCACGGCACGATGCCCGCGCACTCGGCCGCGCAGCTCCACACGGCGGAGCTGCACGAGCGGTCGTCGAGGCAGTTCTCGCACTGGTCGACCCGCTGGTCGGACGACTCGCTGTTGGCGGCGTTGTCGCGGCAGCGCGTGGTGCACGCCGACACGTTGTAGGCGCTGTCGATGCAGTCCTTGTAGCGCGTGCAGATCTGCTGACAGTCGGTGGCGCGGTCGACGGCGGTGCAGCCGAGCGCGGTGGACAACCCTAGAAACGAGAGCGCGAGGAGGAGGTTCTTCATCGCAGAGCCCTTGAGCACCCGTTGTGCCACGCAGACTCCATCTGCAATCCAGTGGCAAATCGTGGTCATTCGCGAGGTGGCAGCGAGTCAGCGCGCCACAGGGCCGCGCGCCCGACTGAGCGCCCGCGTCACAGGGCGGCGACCGCTCCGCGCCTCCGCGGGTGATCGCGGCGCGTTCCGTCGCTCCGCGCTCGTGGCCCTCGACAGCGAGGACCTGGCCTTCGACCTCGCGGCGGCCTCTCGGCGAGGCGTCCGACCCGCTGATGGGTCGCGGGAGCGGTCGCGAAAACCAGGTCTGGTATTCGCGAAAACCAGGTCTGGTATTCGGGAGTCCGCGGGGGTGAGCGACGGCTCCCCTCTCTACTTCTCAGTCTGTCGTATGGAGAGTAGCGGGAGCTTCAGCCCGGGGTGCAGAAGCTCAGCCCGCAGCGCAATCCCGCGTTGCACGGGGGCGTCACGCTGGTGCAGCAGGCCTGGCCCGCGGCGCCGCAGGGGCGGCACGTCCCGCTCGTGCAGAGCTGGCGAGCGATGCACTGCGACGCGCCGGAGCAGCACGGCTGGCCGCTCGCCCCGCACGAGGCCGTGGCGCCGCAGTGACCCCCGCCGCAGGTGAGCCCGGGGCCGCAGGCGGAGACGCCGCAGCACGGCTGGTTCCAGGCGCCGCAGGGGCTCGCCTCGGCGCAGACGGAGCCTGCGCAGCGGAGGTTGTTGCTGCACGTCGAGCCGGCGCAGCAGGGCCTCCCCGCGGCGCCGCAGGAGCCCGTGTCGACGGCGACGTCGCGCGCGGGGCTCCCGAGGTCGCGGGGCGTCGAGGCGTCGACGCGCGCCTCGGGGATGTCCGGCGTCGGCTTGATGGGGTCGCCCCACTCGTCGACCGCGCCGTCGAGCACCGGCTCGGGGTCGACCCTCGGCGACCTCCCGGAGATGGGAACATCCGTGGTGGTCTCGTCGATGCGGCCGCGAGCGCACGCGTGCAGCGACGCGGCCGCGAGCAGGGCGCCCGCCCCCATGCACGCCCGGGCGGCGGCGCCCCGCAGCCTCATGGGATACCCAAAAGCTTGTGGGTCTGCAGAGAGAGCCGCCACTTCGGGTGAGCGCGGCACCACTCGATGGCGCGGCGCGTGTGCTCGGCCCGCAGCAGCCCGTCGCAGGGCTGCACGAAGAAGCGCTCGAAGGACCACCCCTCGAAGTCCACCGGGTTCACGCCCTCCTGAGGGATCACCAGCTTCAGCTCGTGTCCCGAGCGCACCACCACGGTCGATCCGGCCTTCGGGCTCACGCAGACCCAGTCGACCCCAGGCGGCACCGGGAGCGTCCCGTTGGTCTCGATGGCCACCTCGAAGCCCTCCCGGTGGAAGGCCTCGATCAGCGCCTCGTCGAGCTGCAGCAGCGGCTCTCCCCCGGTGCACACCACGTAGCGCGCCTCGCGCCCGGGGCCCCACGCGCCCGCCGCCGCGTCGGCCACCGCCCCGGCCGTAGCGAAGCGCCCTCCGCCGTCGCCGTCGGTGCCGACGAAATCCGTGTCGCACCAGCGCGCACATCCGCCTGCACCGCGCTCTCGGTCGGCCTCGCGGCCGTTCCAGAGGTTGCAGCCGGTGAAGCGCACGAACACCGCGGCGCGCCCGGCCCGCGCCCCTTCGCCCTGCAGCGTATAGAACAGCTCCTTGACGGTGTAGGCCATCGCTCGGGGCGCATCATGCCACATCGGGCCATCGCGTTCGTCCTCGCGGTGGCGCCGCGGGTATTGCTATAAAACCTTCGCCGAGGCGCCTGGCAGTTCGGGCGCGGGGCTTAAGGTGCATCGGTCGCATGCGACAGATCGACAAGCTGGTGGGTCACCTGATTCGCTTCGCCGGCGAGGCGCTCGTGGTCGCGTCGGGCGCTCCCGTCTCCGTGCAGACCACCGCGGGGGAGAAGACCTCCAACCAGGTGCTCGACCACGCGAGCGTCACCTCGATGATCACCGAGGTCGCGCCCCCCGGGTGCCTCCAGGAGCTGCGCACCGGCAAGACCACGCGCTTCATCTACGGGAGCACGGCGATGAACTCCGTCACCGTGGAGGTCGCGCCCTCGCAGGGGTCGTGGAAGGTGACCTTCATCCCAGGCGCCTCGCCGGGGCTGCCTCGCTCCGCGGTGCTCCCCGAGGGGATGCCCGCGGGCGGCGCCCCGTCGATCCCGGTGGGGGGAGAGGCGGCCATCGAGGCGATGCTCCGGGCGATGTCGCAGCGGGGGGCGAGCGACCTGCACCTCACCTCGGGGCTGAGCCCGATGCTGCGGCTGCACGGGGAGATACAGCGCGCGGACGACTCCGGGGCGCTCTCTCCGGACGCGCTGCGCTCGCTGCTCTGGCCCATCGTGCCGAAGCGCAACCGCGAGGAGTTCGAGCGCCGCCACGACACCGACTTCGCGCACGAGATGCCCGGCGTCGCGCGCTTCCGCGTCAACCTCTTCATGGACCGCAGCGGCATCGGCGCGGTCTTCCGTCGCATCCCCTTCGAGATCATCCCCGCCGACCGGCTCGGGCTCTCGGCGCAGGTGCTCGAGCTCTGCGACCTCAACCGCGGCCTGGTGCTGGTCACCGGCCCGACGGGGTCGGGCAAGAGCACCACCCTCGCGTCGCTCATCGACCGGGTCAACGCCTCGCGCGACGACCACATCGTGACCATCGAAGACCCGGTGGAGTTCGTCCACAACGACAAGCGCTGCCTCGTGCGGCAGCGCGAGATCGGGGTGCACACCGACAACTTCCGCGCGGCGCTGCGCGCGGCGCTGCGCGAAGACCCGGACGTGGTGCTGGTGGGCGAGATGCGCGACCTCGAGACCGTCGAGATCGCCATCGAGACGGCGGAGACCGGGCACCTGGTCTTCGGCACGCTGCACACCAACACCGCGGCCAGCACCGTCGACCGCATCATCGACCAGTTTCCCGGCGATCGGCAGTCGCAGATCCGGGCGATGCTCTCCGACTCGCTGAAGGGGGTCATCGCGCAGACCCTCTGTCGCAAGGTCGGCGGCGGGCGCGTGGCCGCCTACGAGGTGCTCATCGGCACGCCCGCGGTGTCCAACCTCATCCGCGAGGGCAAGACCTTCCAGCTCCCCGGAACCATGCAGACCAGCAAGCACCTGGGCATGGTCACCATGGCCGACTCGCTGGTCGAGCTGGTGCTGCGCGGCCTCGTCGAGCCTCGCGAGGCCTACCTCAAGGCCATCAACAAGACCGAGATCCGGCAGCTCTTGCACAACGCCGGCGTCACCATCCCGGACGCGTAGGAGAGAGACCAACGGCGATGGCGCAGATCGACAAGTACATCCAGCACCTGCTCCGCTTCGAGGCCCTCTCGCTGATGGTCACCTCCAACGGCCCGGTGGTCGCGAGGCTCGCCTCCGGCGCCGAGAAGGCCTCCACCCAGACCGTCGACCACGCGCTGCTCGTGGCGGCCGTGCACGAGAGCGCGCCGCCCGGCGCCCTGGCCGACATCCGCGCGTCGAGGATGACGAAGTTTCAGTACCCCGCGGAGGCCCCGACGGTGAGCGTGGAGGTGACCCCGACGCCGGGCGCGTGGAAGCTGCTGCTCTCGCCTCTTCCCTCCGACCAGGTTCCCCAGTCGCCGCGCAGGAGCGAGGTGTTTCCCACCGTCGGCCCCTCCGCGTCGATGCCCCCTTCGGCGCTGCGCGGCGTGCCGTCGCCGTCGCGCCCGTCGATCCCCGCGGTCGAGCGCCCGCCCCGCGTCGAGCCCGCGCGCCCGGCGCCCCCCGATCCGGCGCGGGTGCCCGTCGCCGAGTCGCCGAGGCTGAGCCGCCCCGACCTGGCTCGGGTCACGATGCGCCCGGAGAGCCCTCGGGAGACCTCGCCGGGCCCCGCGCCTCGCTCGCCGGAGCCCGTCGCCGATCGGGTGTCCTTCTCGCCCCGCTCGCTCGACCCGGCGCCCGCGTTCGCCCCGGTCGACGACGATCGCCAGGGCGACACCACCGGCATCGACCTGCTGCTGCGGCAGATGACCCGGCTCGGCGCGAGCGACCTCCACCTCGCCACGGGGAGGCCGCCCTTGATGCGGCTCCACGGGGAGATCAAGCCCCTGCCGGGCGACCACCTGCCGCTCTCCGCGGACGGGCTCCGGGCGCTGATCCTGCCGACGATGAGGCCCGCGTCGCGCAAGGAGTACGCGGCCCACAACGACGCCGACTACGCCCACGAGGTGCCCGGGGTGGCGCGCTTCCGGTGCAACGTGATGGTCGAGCGGCGGGGCCCCTCGGCGGTGCTGCGGCGCATCCCGGTGGACATCGTGTCGGCGGAGGAGCTCGGGCTCTCCCGCGCGGTGCTCGACCTCTGCGACCTCCCCAAGGGGCTGGTGCTGATGACCGGCCCGACAGGGTCGGGCAAGAGCACCACGCTGGCGGCCCTCATCGACCGCATCAACAGCTCCCGCAAGGACCACATCATCACCATCGAGGACCCGATCGAGTTCGTGCACAAGAACAAGCGCTGCCTGGTGAACCAGCGCGAGGTCGGGGTGCACACCGACGGCTTCAAGCACGCCCTTCGGGCGGCGCTCCGCGAAGACCCCGACGTGGTGATGGTCGGCGAGATGCGCGACCTGGAGACCACCGCGATCGCCATCGAGACCGCGGAGACCGGACACCTGGTCTTCGGCACGCTTCACACGCGCACGGCGCCGAGCACCGTCGACCGGGTGATCGACCAGTTTCCCGCCGAGCGTCAGCCGCAGATTCGCGCGATGCTGGCCGACTCGCTGAAGGGGGTGATCTCCCAGACGCTCTGCCGGCGCGCGGGCGGCGGTCGCGTGGCGGCCTACGAGGTGCTGCTGGTGACGCCCGCGGTGTCGAACCTCATCCGCGAGGGCAAGACCTTCCAGCTCTACGGGGTGATGCAGACCTCTCGGCAGGTCGGGATGATCACCCAGCACGACGCCCTCTGCGAGCTGGTGAAGTCCGGCAAGGTGGACGTGCGCGAGGCCTACAGCCGTAGCTTCAGCAAGGCCGACTTCCGGACGGCGATCCACCACGCGGGCATCACGCTCCCGCCCGGACTGGTGGTGCGCGATGGCTGACGGGATGAACCGGGTGCGGCTCTCCGCCGCGGCGCTGCGCCTCGCGGGGTGGCGCTTCGACGGCACCCTCCCCAGGGAGAAGCGCTACGTGTGCCTGGGCTATCCGCACACCAGCAACTGGGACGGGTTGCTGATGATCGCCTTCGCCACGCGACTCGGGCTCAAGGCCCGCTGGATGATCAAGGACGACTGGACCCGCGGGCCCCTCGGCGCCGCCCTCCGGTCGCTCGGCGCCGTGGGCATCGACCGCTCGACCTCGCACAGCGTGGTCGCGCAGATGATCGAGGAGTTCGGCCGGCACGAGGAGTTCGTGCTGGGCATTCCCCCGGAGGGGACGCGCTCACGCACGGAGCACTGGCGCTCGGGCTTCTATCACATCGCCCTGGGCGCCCGGGTCCCGGTGGTCCCCGGCTACATCGACTTCGGCCGCCGGGTCGTCGGCATGGGTCCGCCCATGTGGATGAGCGGCGACGTGCGCGCCGACATGGACCGTCTCCGCGAGTTCTACGGCTCGCTGCACCTGCGCGCCTACGAGCCCGCCAACGTCGGACCCATCCGGCTGCGCGAGGAAGAGACCGCTCCGCGCTGAGCCAGCGCTCAGGCGGGCTCCCACGGGGCGGCGGCGGGAGCGCCCTCGCGGGGGACGCTGGGAGTACCTGCCTGGGTAAGATGGCTGCTGCCCGAGCGGGTGAGCCACCCGGTGCTGAGGGTCGCGGGGCGTCGCTCTCTCCGCTCGATGCTCCCGTGCGGCAGGTGAAACCACTCGGCCTGGAGGCGCTCGGCGGTGGCGTCGAGGAGGATGTACCCGCGCTGCGAGGCGTTGCCGTAGCGCATGTGGGGGTTGTCCCGGAGGATGCCCGGGATCTCCGCCTCGACCTCGGGCGGGTGCCCCGGGGAGGTGACGCCTGGGACGATGAGCTCCACCGCGAGCGAGCCTTCGCCGGTGCGAGGGTCGTAGCTGCGGCGGTCGAAGGGGTCGCGAGGGAGGTCCATGGCCCAGGAGGTGTGGATGTCCCCGGTGAGCACGGCGACGTTGCTGGTGCGCATGCGGTCGAGGGTGTCGAGGAAGCGCTGACGCGCCGCGGGGAAGCCGTCCCAGGTGTCGGTGTTGAACTTCGGGTGCAGCGGCCCCATGCGCACCTGCTGGCCGACGATCTTCCAGCGCGCGGCGGAGGTCGTGAGGGCCTCGAAGAACCACCGCTCCTGCTCGTCGCCGAGGAGGGTGCGGCGCGGGTCGCGGATCGCGGGAGAGTCTCCCGGGACCTGCTCGGGCCTCGCCCAGATGCGGGTGTCGAGCATCACCAGGTCGACGAGGTCGCCGAAGGCGAAGCGTCGCCAGATGCGCCCGTCGGGCTGCTCCCGGATGGGCATCCACTCGAAGTAGGCCCGGATCGCGGCGGCCTTGCGGTCTCGCCAGGCGCCCTCGGTGGCGGGCATGTGGGCCGGTGCGCCGCCGACCGAGGCGTTGTTGGCGAACTCGTGGTCGTCCCAGATGACGATCATCGGGTGCTGCTGGTGCACCGCGCGCAGGTCGGCGTCGCGCTTGTACCAGGCGTGGCGGCGGCGGTAGTCGGAGAGCGAGACGATCTCCGTGGGCGGGTCGTAGGGCCGCACGCTGCCGTAGTAGTTGGAGGGATACTCGTAGATGTAATCGCCGAGGTGCACCACGGCGTCGAGGTCGAGGCGCTCGGCGAGCTCGCGGTAGAGGTGGAAGTACCCGTGGGCGAGGCTGGAGCAGGACACCACCGCGAGGCGCAGCCGCTCGGTGGCGCCGACGGCGGCGGTGCGGGTGCGGCCCACGGGGGAGCGGGCGGCGCCCGAGGAGAAGCGGTAGTAGAGGGTCGAGGCCGGGGGGAGGGCCGAGGCGTCGACCTTCACGGTGTAGTCGCGCGCCGGGGTGGTGATGAGCTCACCCGAGGCGACAAGGGTCGCGAAGTCGAGCGAGGCGGAGATCTCCCAGCGCACGGAGACGGCGCCCGAGCGGCCGCCGCGAGGGGTCACGCGGGTCCAGAGGATCACCCGGTCGGAGAGGGGATCGCCGCTGGCGACGCCGTGGAGGAAGTCGACCGCGTCGAGGAGGGGCGCGTCGTCCGGGAAGGAGGCGTCGGTGCTCTGGTCG
>Ga0208263_100813_pt1 | contig 11037 bp, 13 predicted proteins | sample LakWasMet28_LOW6_2_FD_183872 | JGI IMG/M metagenome (GOLD analysis project Ga0208263, IMG submission 183872) | Freshwater sediment methanotrophic microbial communities from Lake Washington under simulated oxygen tension - Sediment Metagenome... | ecosystem: Environmental > Aquatic > Freshwater >... | reverse complement strand
GGCGGATGCGCGGCGCCTGAATGCCTTCATCGAGGCCGAAGTGCTGAAGTCACCCGAGCAGTATTACTGGCTGCACAAACGCTTCAAGACGCGGCCGCCGGGCGAAAAAGGGGTTTATTGACCCCTCAATTGCCGAAAGTCGGCGCTGGCGACACGGCGTATGCTTGAACAATGAAGATTCGCTTCACCAAAATGCATGGCCTCGGCAACGATTTCGTCGTGCTCGACGCCATCAACCAGAATTTCGTGCCGACGCCGGCGCAGGTGCGCTTTCTCGCCGACCGCCACTTCGGCGTCGGCTGCGATCAGTTGCTGGTGGTCGAGAAGGCCGGCACGCCAGGCGTCGATTTCCGCTATCGCATCTTCAATGCCGACGGCGGCGAGGTGGAGCAGTGCGGCAACGGGGCGCGCTGCTTCGTGCGCTTCGTGCATGAGCAGGGGCTGACGAAGAAGCGCGAGATCCGCGTCGAGACCAGATGCGGGATGATCACGCCGCGTCTCGAGGCCGACGGCCAGGTCACGGTGGATATGGGTGCGCCGCGCTTCCTGCCGGGCGAGATTCCCTTCGACAGCGGCACGAATGCGATAGTGCAGCCGCTCGTCGTGGACGGAGCGCAGCTCGACATCAGCGTCGTCTCGATGGGCAACCCGCATGCCGTGCAGGTGGTGGCCGACGTCGATACCGCCCCGGTCGCCCGGCTCGGCCCGCTGATCGAATCGCATCCGCGCTTTCCGCGCCGGGTCAATGCCGGCTTCATGCAGGTGGTCGATCGCCACGCGATCCGCCTGCGCGTTTACGAGCGCGGCGCCGGCGAGACGCTGGCCTGCGGCACCGGCGCCTGTGCCGCCGTGGTGGCCGGCATCCGGCGCGGCCTGCTGGATTCGCCGGTGCGCGTCGGCACGCGAGGCGGCGACCTGTCCATCGCCTGGGGCGGCGACGGGCAGCCGGTCATGATGACCGGACCGGCGACCACCGTATTCAGCGCAGAAATCGAACTCCCGAACAACCTCACATGAGACCTGACATGAAATCCGAAGACATCGCCCGCTATCTCCAGGACCACCCGGAATTCTTCGACCAGCACGCCGAGATGCTGTCCCTGATCACCCTGTCCGATCCGCACAGCGGCCGGGCCGTCTCGATCACCGAACGACAGCTGTTCAACCTGCGCGACAAGGTGCGGGCGCTCGAAGCCAAGCTGGGCGAGCTGATCGGCTTCGGTGAAGAGAACGATGCCATTTCGGAGAAGGTGCATGGCCTCGCCGTCGCCCTGGTTGCGGCCACCGATCGCGCGGGCGTGGTGCGTGCCCTGTATTCGCATCTGGGCGGCGCCTTCGCCGTGCCGCACGTGACCCTGCGGCTATGGGGCGCCGGACAGGGCGATGGCGACGAATTCGATGCTGTCGACGACGCGGTAAGGGCCTTCGCGTCCGGCCTGACGCGACCTTACTGCGGAACCGCTGGCGGGCAGGAATCGCTGGCCTGGTTCGGCGACGACGCCGCCCATCTGCAATCGATGACGCAACTGCCGCTGCGCGAGCCCGGCGGCAGCTGTTTCGGCCTGCTGGTGATGGCCAGCGAGGATCCGCAGCGCTTTCACGCGCAACTCGGCACCCTGTATCTGGAACGCATCGCCGAGATGGCGTCGGCCGCGTTGCTGAGAGTAGCCGCATAGTTCCATGGGCGCCTCGGTCGAGAGCTTTCTTGCCGAGCTCGAGGTACAGCGGCGCGCCAGCCCTCACACGCTCGACGCCTACCGCCGCGATCTGGCGCGCCTGACGGCTCTGGCGGCCGGCACCGAACTGGCGGCACTGAAGCCCGTGCAACTGCGCCGCGGCCTGATGCAACTCCACGCACAGGAACTCGCGCCGCGTTCCATCGCCCGCACGCTGTCCGCCTGGCGCAGCTATTACGCCTGGCTCGCAAGACGCGGCGTGATTGCCCTGAACCCGGCCGACGGCCTGCGTGCACCGAAGCGGGCGCGTACCCTGCCCAAGGCGCTGGGCATCGATCAGGCGGCAGCCCTGCTCGACGGCGCGGCGGCGAATCCGGCGACGGCTTTGGAAAGCGATCCGCTGCACGTGCGCGATGCGGCGATGTTCGAACTGCTGTATTCCTCGGGCCTGCGTCTGGCCGAACTGGTGAGCCTCGACTGGCCCGGCGGACTCGACCTGGCGGCCGGCGAAGTCACCGTCACCGGCAAGCGGCGGAAGTCCCGCACGGTGCCCGTCGGCGACAAGGCGCGCGCCGCACTGGAGGCGTGGCTGGCGCTGCGCCCGCAATTTGTCCGCGACCAGCAGCCGGCGCTCTTCCTCGGCCGCAACGGCACGCGCCTGACGCCGCGGCAGGTGGAAAGCCGCCTCGCGCAGTGGGCGCAGCGCCAGGGCCTCGGCGTGCATGTGCATCCGCACATGCTGCGCCACTCCTTCGCCTCGCATGTCCTGCAGTCATCCGGCGACCTGCGCGCCGTGCAGGAAATGCTCGGCCACGCCAGCATCGCGGCGACGCAGATTTATACCCACCTGGATTTCCAGCATCTGGCGAAAATCTACGATGCGGCGCATCCGCGCGCCAAAAAAGCCTGAAGATATCCGGCGCGGCTAAGTGCCGGACAGGGCCCTAACTCCCAGCAGCACCGCCATGCCGGCGATGAAAGGCAGCCACGGATTGCGCGACAGGATGGCAGCCGCAACGGCAGCGATGACGCCGGCCAGCTTGGGATTCAGCGGCACAAAATCGCCGCCGACCACCAGCACGTCCGGAACAACGATGGCCGCCAGCGCCGCCGCCGGGGCATAGCGCAGCACGCGCTGCACAACGGAGGGCAGACGCACGCGGCCGCCGAGGACGATGAAACTCGCCCGCGGCAAGGTGGTAGCGAGGCCGATCAAAACAAAGGTCAGCCACAGGCTTGCATCGGCGCTCATGTCGCTTCGTCCTTCCTGCTCCAGTGCTCTGCGGCGAAACCGGCGCCGATGCCGACCACGATGGCGACGATCAGTCCCAGGCGCAGCGGCATCCCGCGCAGAACCACCGCCGTCGCGCCGCTGCTGATCGCGGCAACCAGCATCGGCCGCTGTTTCGCCAGCGGGATCAGCAGCACCAGCAGGGCGATGGTGGCCATGAATTCCAGCGACCAGTGTTTCGGAATCGACCCGGCGGCGAACACCCCGATCAGGGCGAAGACCTGCCACAGCAACCAGGACCAGAGCGAGGGCGCCAGGTAGTAGCCGAGCCGCCAGTGCGGGTCGTCGACCTTGAGCATCTTCTCGAAGCAGCAGGCGAAGACGCCATCGGTCAGCAGATGTCCCGAGTACCAGCGCAGCGGTGCGCCGATACCGCGAAAGCCCTGGGCGATGGCGGCACTGAAAATGACGAAGCGCAGGTTCAGCGCCAGCGCCGTGACCACGATCAGCCACAGCGGTACGCCGGCCACGATCAGCGGCAGCGTGCCGAGCTGGGCTGTGCCGGCGAAGACGATCAGATTCATGCCCATGGCCTGAAGCGGCGTGAAGCCGGCGCTGGTCATGGCCATGCCCATGACCAGCGCCCATGGAATCAGGCCGACGGACATGGGCAGGAAGCTGAGGAAGCCCTCGCGGGCACCCAGGCGGAACGACGAGGCGGACATGGTGGAGAATCGGTATCGAGTCCCCCGCATTGTATGAAGATTCGTCGCCGTCCCGCCAGCGCCGACTTTCGGCCATGGCGCTTTCGGCGCATCGCCGGCCCGACGGTCAGGCGTGCGGCAGGTGGCCCGCTGCCAGCGCCAGGCGATAGATGCGCAGCGCGACCTGGGCGTCATCGGCCGCGTACAGCATCTGGCGCTCGGTCAGCCGCGGATTGGCCCAGTTGGAGGTAGTGGTACGTTTGGATTTCTGCATGCGCCGGGCGAGGTATCTGGCGACGGCGGTCTTCGCCCCCAGGGTCTGCCGCAGCTTGTCGGAGGGAAGCGCGCGCGAAAGGTCGAGCACATGCTGCGCCTCGATGCCGAGGCGCGCGCGCAACTGCGCGAGATCGCTGCCGAGGCCGAAACCCACTTTCAGAATCCGCCGCGATTCGAGGATCTCCTTCAGGCGGTGGTGATCCGCCTGATGCCTGACCGGAAATAGATATACGCGGTCTGCCGTTGCCAGCTGGATCAGGTGCGGCCCGCTGGAAACCTCGCCCTTGGCGAAGGTCGGCTTCGCCTCGGTGTCGAAGCCGAGAACGGTTTCCTCCAGCAGCGCCCGGTACGCTTCATGCGCCGACGCCGGCGAGTCGACCAGCACGATGTCGGCGATCTTCACGCCCTCGTAGAGCGGCAGTTCCGGTTCGGCTGCGGCGGGTGGATGGATGGATTCAGTGAGCATGGTCGCAAGTCGGTCTACAATTGGCATACTTTAACGCCTGAGTCCCTTCGCATGGCTGAAACCGCGTTCTGCTATCACTGTCGCCAGCATCACCCGAAATCGGAAATGCGCCAGATCGAAACCAAGGCCGGCAAACGCTGGCGCTGCATCCGCAGCATCGAGGCCACCCGCCAGGGGCAGGCCGCGCGCGAAGCCTACGGCCGCCAGGTATCCGAGATGAACAAGTCCGAGGCGCAAAGCCGGGCGCGACTCAGCAAGCCGATCGTCACGCCCACCTGACGACTGCCGCTCATGCGCCGCGGGCTTGCCGTTCTCCTGCTTGCAGCACTCGCGGCCTGTGCGCCGCTGCCGCCGGGCCAGGGGCGCGGAGCACTCTGGCAGCCTTCACCGAACTTCGACCAGCGCCGGCCCAATTTCGTCATCCTGCACCAGACCACCAACGACAACGCGGCAAAAGCCCTGGCGACGCTGACCGACCCGCAGCGCCGCGTCAGCGCCCATTACCTGATCGGGCGCGACGGCGCGCTCATGCAACTGGTCGACGAAAACTCGCGCGCCTGGCATGCCGGCGAATCCCGGTGGGGCGGCAGCACCGATCTCAATTCGGCGTCGATCGGCATCGAGCTCGACAACACCGGCGAGGAGCCCTTTGCCGAAGCGCAGATCGTCGCCCTGCTCGCCCTGCTCGACGAGCTGCGCACGCGCTATTCGATTCCGGTGGCAAATTATCTGGCCCACGGCGATGTCGCTCCGGCGCGCAAGGTCGATCCGAGCCGCCTGTTCCCCTGGCAGCGGCTGGCCGCGCAGGGCTTCGGCCTCTGGTGCGAAACGCTGCCGCCCGTCGTTCCCGCCGGCTTCGATGCGATGCTGGGCCTGCAGGCGCTGGGCTATGACATCGCCGCCCCGGCCGCCGCGCGCGCGGCCTTCCGCCGCCATTTCGCGGCGAGCGACGGCGATGCCGAACTCGCGCCCGCAGAACAGGCCTTGCTCTTTTGCCTGCTGCAGAAGAAAGTGGCGCGAGAATGAGAACACGCTACGCGGAGATCCCCGCCTACGTCACCAAGGACGGCTCCGAGATCCGCGAACTGATGCATCCCTCGCTGCATGGCAACCGCCTGCAGAGTCTGGCCGAGGCCACCGTGGCGCCTGGAGCGCGGACGCAACTGCATCGCCATGCGGTGACCGAAGAGCTGTATCACGTCAGCGCCGGCAACGGCATCATGACCCTCGGCGACGCCCGCTTCAAAGTCGGCGCTGGCGACACGGTGCTGATCCCGCCCGGCACGCCGCACCGGATCGAAGCCACCGGCACGGAGCCGCTGCGCATCCTTTGTTGCTGCAGTCCGCCCTATTCGCACGAGGACACCGAACTGCTGGAGGGCGTCTGATGAAGGGCAATCTATTTGGCAACCTGCCGGTCGCCCCTGAGGCGGCCGAGCGCCTGGAAACCCTGCTGACGCATCCCGGACTGCGCATCGAACGCATCGTCTCCTGCGGCCAGGCGAGCCCGCCGGGATTCTGGTACGACCAGCCCGATGCCGAATGGGTAGTGCTGCTGAGCGGCGAAGCACTGTTGCGCTTCGAGGATGAAACGGAAGCCCGCCATCTGAAGCCGGGCGACTGGCTGCACATCAGGCCGCAGCGGCGGCACCGGGTGGACTGGACCGCTGCCGATGCACTGACTATCTGGCTGGCGGTGCACTTCCCGGAATAGATCAGGCGCCTAGCTTGCGCGCCAGCATCCGGCGCAGCCAGGCCTTGCGACCTTCCTCGAACACCCACATCAGCGCGGCGCCGGCCAGCGCCAGCAACCAGGCCTCGGCGCCGATGGGCGCCGTGCCGAACAGCCAGTTGCCGGCCGGCGTGTAGATGATGAACAGAATCACGCCCAGCTCCGCCAGCAGCCCCAGCAGGATGTAGCGGTTGCCGAGGAGCCCGAGGGTGAACGAAGACTTGAACGGGTGGCGGCACAGCACCACGTTCATCATCTGCATCACGACGATGGTCGCCAGGCAGGCCGAGGTCGCCTGCAGATACAGCGGATCGAGCCGGTCGAGGCTAACTCCGTACTGCCAGCCGGCCGCCTCGAGCACGAAGAAGAACACCGCCATCGCCGCAGCCGCTTCCAGCACGCCGAGAAACAGGTAGGCGCGGACCAGCAAACCCCATGACAGCAGCCGCACGTTGCGCGCCCTTGGCGGCCGCTGCATGACATCGGGATCGGGCTTCTCGGCGCCCAGCGCCAGTGCCGGCAGCATGTCGGTGCCGAGGTCGACGGCGAGGATCTGGATGATGGTCAGCGGCAGCGGAATGCGGAACAGGACGAAGGCGAGATAGGGCACCAGTTCCGGAATGTTCGAACTCAGGATGTAGGTGAGGAACTTGCGGATGTTGTCGAACACCGCGCGCCCTTCCTCGATCGCGGCGACGATGCTGGCGAAGTTGTCGTCGAGCAGGATCAGGTCGGCGGCCTCCTTGGCCACGTCGGTGCCGCCGATGCCCATGGCAATGCCGATGTCGGCAGTCTTCAGCGCCGGCGCGTCGTTCACGCCGTCACCGGTGACGGCGACGATCTCGCCCTTCTTCTGCAAGGCCTGGACGATCAGCATTTTCTGCTCGGCGGCGACGCGGGCGAAGATGATCTCCTTCGCATCGAGCGCAAGCTGCAGGTGCGCCGGCGAGATGGAGCGCAACTGGTCGCCGCTGATCACCACCGGGCTTTCGGTTTTGACCATGCCGATCTGGCGTGCGATCGCCAGCGCCGTCTGCGGGTGGTCGCCGGTGACCATGATGATGCGGATGCCGGCGCTGGCGCAGCGTGCGACGGCTTCGGCGACTTCCGGGCGCGGCGGGTCTTCCAGCCCGACCAGGCCGGAGAGGATCATCCCGCGCTCTTCGTCCGGCATGCCGTCTTCGGCGGCGCAATGGGCGAAGGCCAGCACGCGCAGTCCGGCCTCGGCCATCTGCCGCTGCGCCGCCAGCAGGCGGGTTCTTGCCAGCGGATCGAGCGGCGTCGGGTTGGCGCCATTGGCGGCGTCGAACTGGACAAAGTCGCAAGCCGCGAGAACCGTCTCCGGCGCGCCCTTGCAATAGAGCGTGCGGCCCTGCGGCGTTTCACAGAGTACCGACATGCGCTTGCGGTCGGTATCGAAGGGAATTTCGTCAAGCCGCCGGTAGCCGGCAAGCTCACCCGCCACCTGTCGTCCCATGCCCGCCAGCGCCACCTCCATGGGGTCGCCCAGAAGTTTCTCGTCGACGATCTTCAGGTTGTGGCAAAGCGCGGCATTGACGAACAGCTCGCGGTTGTCCTCGGTCAGGCGCGAATTATTCGTCGATGGGGCCGCGAGATCGCCGAAGTCGAGGAAGCCGCCGCCCAGCCACAGGCGCTGTACCGACATGAGGTTCTGCGTCAGCGTGCCGGTCTTGTCGCAGCAGATCGTCGTCGTCGATCCCAATGCCTCGACCGCGGGCAGATGGCGCACCAGCGCACTGCGCCGGGCCATGCGTTGCGTTGCCATGGCCAGCGACAGCGTCACCGTCGGCAGCAGGCCCTCCGGCACGTTGGCGACGATGATGCCGATGGCGAACAGCAGGTTCTCCCAGGCCGGCAGGCCCATCGCCTGTCCGACGAAGAACAGCACCACGCCCATGCCCGTGGCGAGCGCCGCGACGATGCGCGACAGGCGCGCAATCTCGCGTTGCAGCGGCGACGGGCCGGTGCCGACCGTTTGCGTCAGGTGCGCGATGCGGCCGAATTCGGTGCGCATGCCCGTGGCGTACACCACCGCACGCGCCTGACCCGAAACCACCGAGGTTCCGGCCAGCACCACGTTCTTTGCATAGAGCGGCGAGTCTTCGGCACTCGGCTCTACCGTGCGTGCCTTGGGCAGGGATTCGCCGGTGACCGTAGCGGTGTTCACGCGCAGCGCGAAGGATTCGATCAGGCGGCAGTCGGCCGGAATGAAGTTGCCCTCTTCGAGCACCACGACGTCGCCGGGCACCAGTTCGCCGGCGAGCGCCTCGACGATTTCCCCGCCGCGCAGCACCTGCACCTTCTGCGGCAACAGGCGGCGCAGCGCCGCCACGGCCTGCTCGGCCTTGTATTCCTGCCAGAAGGAAAACACGCCATTGACGATGATGACGCCGACGATGGCGACACCGAGGCGGCCCATGCCCTGGCCCGGGTCGAAGTAGTCGGCGGCGAATGCCAGCGCGGCGCCGATCCAGAGGATGATGGCGAAGAAGTGGGTGAATTCGCGCGCGAAGCCGAGCAGCAGATGCTCGCGGGCGACCTCCTCGACGTGGTTTGGCCCGAACTCCGCCAGCCGGCGCGCCGCTTCCGCGGCGGCGAGCCCGGCCGGCGTCGTCTTCAGGCTGGCAAGGGCCTGTTCGGCGCCGAGACCGTGGATATGCACGACTCAGGACCGCTTCAGGCGACTCCGGCGCGCTGCAGCCGCGCCCGCAGCGCGGCGATTTCATCCAGCAGGTCGAGCGCCAGCGCCACGCCTGGCGGATTGATCTCCAGGTCGCGCGACAGTCTCAATGCCAGGCGCGCGCGACGCAGGGACTCGCCGCCGAATGTCCAAGCCTGCGGCGAGTCGCCCGCCGGCTCCAGCACGCCCTCGAGCACCCATGCCAGCACATGCTCCTCCTCCGCGCTGCAGGCCTGACAGAGTTCCACCAGCGTCAAATGAAGCTCCTCTTCGACCACCGGCGCCTGCACCAATGTCAATTCAGTCCGGGTCATGGCGGATCATCCTTTCTTCCCTGCCCTGGGGTTGAAGTCGAAGGCCTTGCCCATGGCGCGGTAGGCCTCCTGCGCGGCTTCGCTGTCGGCCGGCGGCAGCGCGATGCCCAGCGTCACGTACAGGTCGCCCGGCGGCATGCCCGGAATGCCGCGGCCCTTCAGGCGCAACTGGCGACCCGCCGCCGAGCCCGGGGGGATCGTGAGTTGCACCTGCCCTTCCGGGGTCGGTGCCGTCACCGAAGTGCCCAGCGCCGCTTCCCAAGGCGCCAGCGGCAGGTCCACATAGACATCGCGGCCGTCGGCGCGAAACTGCGGATCGGGCTTGAAGGCGATTTCCAGATACAGGTCGCCGGCCGGTCCGCCGCCGAGGCCCGGCGCACCCTGGCCGGCCAGGCGCAGGTGCTGGCCGGCGCGGATGCCTTTGGGAATGCTGACCTCGAGCGTGCGCTCCTGCGTCGTGACGCGGCCTTGCGCATCCAGCATCGGCATGCGCAGCGAAATGCTGCGCCGCGCGCCGCGATAGGCATCCACCAAGTCGATCAGGACCTTGGCGTGGTGGTCCTGGCCTTGCGCATGCATGTGCGCGCGCTGCCCGGCCTTCGCGTGGCGGCCGAACAGCGCCTCGAAGAAGTCGGAGTGATCCCCGCCCGGCCCGGCGCCGAAGTCGGCACCGCTGAATTCGAAACCGGCATCCCAGCCCGGCGGCGGCTGGAAGTCCTGACCGGTCTTCCACTCGCTGCCCATCTGGTCGTAGGCCGCGCGCTTCTCCGGATCCTTCAGCACCGCATAGGCTTCACCGAGCTCCTTGAAGCGCGCCTCGGCATCGGGGTCCTTGCTGACGTCCGGGTGGTACTTGCGCGCCAGCTTGCGGTAGGCGCGCTTGACGTCGTCCTGCGTCGCGTCGCGCGGAACGCCGAGAGTTTCGTAGTAGTCCTTGAACTTCATGGTGCCGGGCTCGCTGCTGTGGTCTGCCACATTGATATTACACGGGCTGCCGCAGGCTAATCGATATGCCGGCCAATGCTCTGTACGCTGTCACACACAGCAGCATGCGGGCCCCTTGGCCGGCCGGCAGGCTTACTTGCTAGCGTGCGGCCCAGTGCGGCGTTGCGATGCCTTCACCGAGATCAGCCTCGACCAGGCGACGGCGCACTTCGAGCAGCTGCGCGATCAGCGCCGGCTCGGCGCGGCCGTAGGCCCCGGCATCCGGTGTTCGCCTGACCACCACGCCGAGCAGTTCGGTGATGGCGTTGCCGATCGAGTTCTGGCTGATGGTGACGACCAGCCGGCCCGCGTCGTTGCGGTAGATCAGTTGCTTGAAGGCCGGTTGCCAGCGGATCGCGTTGGCGTACTTGGCGTCGGTGATGCAGCGCTCGCGCACCATCTTCGCGGTCTTGAGGAAATCGTTGTTGAACAGCAGCCGGTCTTCCACCAGTTCGGGAAAATTGATGTCGCGCGGCAGCGGCGCGTTGCGCGTCGAGACCTGGCTGAAGAAGCTGCGGTAGAAATCGATAAAACCCTTGAGCAGGGTGTCGTACTCCTTCCAGAAGCGCACTTCCTTCAGTGCGGCGCCGCCGCCCTGGATCTCCCAGCTCGGCAGCCCCTGGGGGTAGCCCGTCAGTGCGATGCGGCTGGCGCCCTCGTCGCAAGGCCGCAGGATTTTCAGGTCGAGGCCGTCGAAGAAAGCGCGGTAGACGTCGCGCATGTGCGCCTGAAACAGCGAGTGCTGGCCGCCATCGGTCAGGTTCGGGTTGTCGGCATCGGCCAGCGGCGCCGCGCGCAGTTCGGCCTGGTCGAAGACGATGAAGTGGTTGTGCAGCATGCGGATGCTCGGCACGCCGGGGGAGGTCAGCGGCCACGTGGCGTCGAGGCTGGCTTCGCCGGCGAGCACCAGGTGTCGCGCCGGATCGGGATAGCGTTCCAGCATGTAGTCGATG
>Ga0208263_100810_pt1 | contig 11080 bp, 11 predicted proteins | sample LakWasMet28_LOW6_2_FD_183872 | JGI IMG/M metagenome (GOLD analysis project Ga0208263, IMG submission 183872) | Freshwater sediment methanotrophic microbial communities from Lake Washington under simulated oxygen tension - Sediment Metagenome... | ecosystem: Environmental > Aquatic > Freshwater >... | reverse complement strand
CCGCTCGAAGACCACCTCCGCGGGAATCTCCGCGAGCGCCCCGTCGGGCGTCCTCCGGAGGCGAGCCGGCGAGATGCGCGCGACGCGCCAGTGCACGGCGTAGTCGGTGCGCCCCTCGACGTTCGATCGGATGATCTCCTGCCGACCGACGTACATGCCGCGTCGGAGGATGGTGCCCGCGTTGGTAGGGTCCTTCACCATCGCGTACGGGCTGTCGGTGCCGAGCACCACCGCCACGAGGCGCAGCTCGTCGAGGGCGAAGCGAGGCAGCACCACGGCGCGGGAGTCCGTCGTCGTGATGATGTCGATCCGGTTGCTGAAGCGACGGAACGGGTCGCGCACCGCCGGGCTCTCCACGAAGGACTGGTCCGTCACCGGGATCGGCGGCGGGCCGCCCGCGTCGGCCTGGCCCCCCTGCCCCTGCGGGTTGCGCGGGTTGCGCGCGGCGGCGCCGGTGCGCGCCGTGCTGTTGGCCGCGGGCGGAGCGGGCGGCGGAGGGACGGGATCGTCCTCACAGCCTGCCGCACCGAGGGCGAGGGTGAGGCCCCACGCCGCAGATCGTCGTTGCCAGCGCTTCATCGCGGGCCTCCGGTCGCGCCCGGCGCGGCCGCGCCGGGGGAAGTCGCCACGCCGCGGAAGGTCGTCGCCAACAGCGTCGCGTTGAGCAACATGTCGTGCGTGTTCGCGTCTTCCGTCGGGTTCAACAGCTTGATGTTCTCCATGTTGATGACGCGCGGGAGCTGCGAAACCGAGTGGAAGAAGCGAGCGAGGGACAGGTACGTGCCGGTCACCTGCATCTGCACCGGGATGCGCGCGAAGTAGCGCTCGACGCGCTCGTCCACCGGCTGAATCAGCCGGATCGCCAGCCCGCTCGCCTCCGCGAGGGCGTTGATGCTGCGCATGAACCCGGGGATGTCGGGGTCGTTGGGCAGCACCGACTCCAGCGACTGGGCGTGCACCCGGGCGCGCGCCAGCTCCGCCACGTCGGTGTTGTAGCGACGGAGGTTCTGCTCCTCGCGCACCCGCGAGGCCGCTAGCTCGGTGCGCCGGGCCTCCTGCTGCGCGCGATCCTGCGACAGCGGCTCATACAGGAGGAAGTAATATCCCGCGAGGATGCCGATCACCGCGATCACCCAGACGACGACGAGGACCACCGTCTGGTTGACCCCGCCGAGGCTGAGTCCAGCGCTCTTCTTGGCCGCCATGTCAGTACCTCACCCTCGCGCTGATGGTGAACTGCTGCACCGGCAGGCCGTTCGCCGCCACGCCCGCCTGGGCGCGGTCGAGCCGGACGTTCTGGAAGTACAGGCTGAGCTGCATCCTCCGCATCGCCTCGCCGACGTCGTCGGCGGTGCGGCCCTCGCCCTGGATCTTCACGGTACGGTTCTCCTCATCGAAGCTCGTGAGCCAGAGGCGCTTGGTGTCCCAGGTGGTGCTCCAGAGCTGGTCGCGCAGGCCGCGGGCGCGGAGGTTCTCCACCACCGTGGGGTCGGCCGTCGGCGCGCCGCCCGCGGAGAGGATGTGCGAGATCTCCAGCAGCATGGAGGTGGGGCCCGTGCGGGCCGCCTGCAGCTGCTGGATCGCCTCCTCGCGACGGCGGATCTCCGCCAGCTCGTCGAGGATCTTCTGGTGGTCGGCGACGCGGCCCTTGATGGCGTCGATCTCGCTCTGCGTCCGGGTGTTGGCGCTGCGGATCGCGTCCACCTCGCCCGCCTCGGACGTGTGGAAGAGGAAGAGCCCGCTGAGCAGCAGCACCAGCGAGCCGATGACGCCGACGAGCAGCAGGTTGGGGACGCCGCCGCCGAAGCCCGGCTGCGGGCGACGCCCCTTTTCGTCTGGCAATAGGTTGATCTTGAGCATCGTCTCGGTCCCTCTACGCCTTCTCGCGGTCCTTGCGCAGCGCCAGCCCGATGGCCACGGCGACCTGCGCGCGGTGCAGGTTCAGCAGGTCACCGTTGACCTCCTTGAGGTCGACGGCGATGTCCCGAAACGGATCGAGCAGCTCCACCGGCGCCTTGGTCCGACGCTCGATCGCGGCGCCCACCTCGGGGATGTTCGCCGTGCCGCCGGAGATGTAGATCCGCGAGATCTCCCGCTCGCCGCTCGTCGCGAGGTAGAAATCCAGCGACCGCAGGATCTCGCCGCTCAGCCCCTCGCACACCTGCCGGACGATCTGCGGCACCTCGTTGGGCACCACCGAGCGGCCCGTCGACGCGCCCTGCATCACCGCGCCGGTCTTGTACGTCTCGGCCTCCTCGTAGGAGATGCCGAGCCGCTTCTGGATCTCCTCGGTGATCGCGTTGCCGCCGTTGATGATGTTGCGCGTGAACGCCGGAATGCCCGCCGACAGGATGTTGATGGTGGTGAGCGTCGCGCCGATGTTGATCAGCGCGATGGTCCCCTCCTTGGGCAGCCCGTAGTTCACCTCGAAGGTGTTCTGGACGGTGAACGCGTCGACGTCGATCACCACGGGCTTCAGCTTCGCCTCGCGGGCGACCTGCGCCGTGTCGTTGATCTCGTCCTTCTTGGCAGCGACGAGGAGCACGTCCATCTGCCCCTGCTCGCTCCGGCTGCGGAGCACCTCGTAGTCGATCTGTACGTCCTTGATGTCGTACGGGATCTGCTGCTCGGCCTCCCAGTCGATCTGCTCGTCGAGCTCCGCAGGGCTCATGAGCGGCAGCGTGATGCGCTTGATGATCACCGCGTGCCCCGACACCGCGAGCGCCACCTCGCGGCGCTTGATCTTGAGCTGCGTGAAGAGGGCGTTGAGGCCCTCGAGCACCGCGGCCGTGTTCATGACGTGCCCATCGACGATGGTCTGCGGCGGCAGCGGGTGATATCCGAAGCGCACCAGCGTGCGCTTGCCGCGCACGTCCTTGAGCTGACAGACCTTGATGGAGCTCGAACCGATGTCGACGCCGACGAGATAGTTGCCTTCGGCCATCCGCGTTCCTTGAATCAGCACCGTGGGGTTGACGCTGATCCCTGCCATTCAAGCACCCGCGCGTCTCGCGGGTCAAAACTTGATCGGACTACAGGCCAGTTGGACCGGGAGCTCTATCGCTTCGCGCCCCGGGCGGCCGGCTTCGCGGAGGCCTCGGACTCGTCTTCGCCGATGTCGATGTCCTCGAGGCGGGCGACGCGCACCTTCGTGGGGCCCGCGTCGTCGCCCTTGCCGTCGTTGTCGAGCTCGATGAGCGACGCGTAGAGGGTCGCCATCAGCGGCGCCATCGCCAGCGGCTGCTGGAAGAGGAAGCGCGCCTGCTCCCCCGGCGGGAGCGCGGGGAAGAGCGAGGCCGGGAGGGGGATGGCCGACACGTGGAGGAAGGAGCTCGCGAGGGCGTAGAGGCCGCAGCCCACCGCGATGCCGAATACACCCCGGAGTAAGGCCTCGATCCACGCGCCGGGCTTCCACAGCGCCTTGCCCGCGACCACGCCGGTGAGGGCGCCCACCGCGCCGTACAGCAGGTAGGCCCAGCCGCTCTCCAGGCTGCCCTGGCTCAGCCCGAAGTAGAGCGCGGCTCCGACGCCGCCGCCGACGACGATGCCCTTCAGGATTCCAATGAGCAGACGCTTCAGCATGGCTGAGACGAGGGTGTCACGCGGCCTCCGCAGCGGCAACCACCGCGGCGACCGCTGAGCACGGGAGGTGTGATCAGAAGCTGGGCGCCGCGCCGGTCGGCACGAGCTGGGCCGCGACGGACCCCTGGCTGTCGACGCCGTCGATGCGGAGCGTGAAGAGCGACTCCATGTGGACGCCGTCGCCCGCGGGGCGGGCCTCGGAGATGCCGACGACGCGGCAGGTTCCGTCGCCAAGGCGGGCGGTCTCGATCACGAGCGGCCTCGAGGCGGCGAGGCGAGCGAGGGCCTGCGAGGCCGTGAGCCACGACCCGACGGTGCCCTCCCCCGCGACGCGCAGCAGGCCGGCGTAGGCCCCGGGCGCATCGACCGCCGCGAGGATGCCCTCGGCCCCGGTCACGAGGTGATGCAGCGCCGCGCGCGCGGTCGCCGGCGTGGTCTCGCCGAACACCAGGCGGTGCGGGCGCATTCGCACGGCCGCGTCGACCGCCGCCGCGCTGTCGCCCTCGGCGTGCAGCACCGCGGCGTCGCGGCGCACCCGGGCGAGCTCGTCGCGCGTCTCGACGATGGCGATGCGGTCGGTGGCCGGGAGCGCCGAGAGGAAGGCCGCGAGCAGCGTGGTGCGGCCCGACCCGGCGCCGCCGACGACGAGCACGTTGCGCCGCGACTGCAGCGCGTGGTGGATGAGCGGCAGCGCGTTGGACGAGAGGGCGCCGCGCGCCGCGAGGTCGTTGAGCGTCGGGGCGCGAGCCGGAGCGCGCTCGACGGAGGCGACCGGGCCGTTGATCGCGACCGGCGGAAACACCGCGACGAGGCGGGCGCCGTCGCGCAGGGTGGCCTCGATGGCGGGCCGTCCGCCGCGATCGATGCCGTTGGAGCGGAGCAGTCGATCGATGCCTTCGACCGCCGCCGACGAGGAGGAGAAGCAGTAGCCGGACGGGCCGACGACGCCGCTCCGTCCGACGGACACGACGCCCGAGGACTCGACGATGATGGTGGTGATCTCGCCGTCTTCGATGAGCGTGTCGAAGGGACCGGCGCCGGCGATCTCGGCGAGCGCGTCGCGGGTGAGGCGCTCGGGGGTCACGCCGTTGGGGAGGTTGGGCAGGCTGCGCGCCGCCTGTTCGACGGTGGGGCGGAGGCGCGCCCGCGCGACCTCATCGCCGATCGCTGACTCGGCGCCCCGGCTGCGAGCTCCGCGGACCACCTGGGCGAGGAGTTCCTGGTACTCGTCCCCGCCGTTGGCGGAGGGGCGGGAGGCGGCGCGAACGGGCGACGGCGCTGCGGGAGCGTGAGAGGGTGACGCCGCGCCAGGGATGGAGGCCGGCTCGAGAGGGCGCGACATCGCGACGGCGGCGGCCACGTCGGGCTGACGCGTCGGCTCGTCGAGGTTGGGCGTCATCGGGATCACCTCCCGCTGCGGCATCTCCGAAGTGCTCGGGATGCTCACAGGCGCGAGCGGCTGCGCAGGCGGCGTGCTCATCGGAGCCATCCCCTGCGAGGGGAACGAGGGTGCGGGACCACCGAAGGACGGCGGCGGGGCGCCGTAGCCAGGAGGAGGACCACCGAGCGAGGGCGCGGAGCCCATCGAGGGAGGCATGCCACCGAGCGACGGAGGGGGACCGCCGAGCGACGGAGGGGGACCGCCGAGCGACGGAGGGGGACCGCCGAGCGACGGAGGGGGACCACCGAGCGACGGAGGAGGACCGCCGAGCGACGGAGGAGGACCGCCGAGCGACGGCGCCGGGCCCATCGAGGGAGGCATGCCGCCGAGCGACGGAGGAGGACCGCCGAGCGACGGCGCCGGGCCCATTCCACCCATCGGAGGACCACCGAGCGACGGCGCAGAGCCCATCGAGGGAGGCATGCCGCCGAGCGACGGAGGAGGACCACCGAGCGACGGCGCCGGGCCCATTCCACCCATCGGGGGACCGCCCATCGGAGAGCCACCCATCGGGGGACCGCCCATCGGGGGACCGCCCATCGGGGGACCGCCCATCGGGGGACCGCCCATCGGAGAGCCACCCATCGGGGGACCACCCATCGGGGGACCGCCCATCGGGGGACCACCCATCGGAGAGCCACCCATCGGGGGACCACCCATCGGTGCCTCGTGGGGCATCGACGGACCGGAGGGCCCACGCGATCCGATGGGCGGCATCGCTCCACCGGCGCCGGGGCGGAGCGGCGGAGGACCACCCAGGGGACCGGCAGCCGGGCTCCCCGGACCCATCACGGTGCTACGCGGCGGACCACCGGGCGGCCCGGCGAGCGGGCCCGACTGCCTCGGGAGTGCCGCCCATGGGTGACGGCGAAGTCATCGGGCCGGGGGATGATCCCCGACCGAGGTTGGCGGGAGCTCCAGGGCCCGGGCGACCACCGAGCGGAGGCGGGCCGAACCCACCCGCGGCCCGCGGGGGCTCCGGGGTCTCCGGCGAGTCGTCGTATCCGCCCTCGTCGCCACCACCGCCAGGAGGAGCGCCGACCTCGAGGTCGTTGCCGCCCTCGTCGCCCGACTCCTCCATCACGCCGGCCATGTCGCCCATGTCCACGGTGACGACGAAGTCGCCGATGTAGATCTTGTCGCCCGGCCGGATCACCGACGGCGTCGTGATGCGACGACCGTTCAGGTAGGTGCCGTTGGTGCTCTTGAGATCGGCGACGAAGAAGCGCCCCTCTCTACAGAACACCTGCGAGTGACGCTTGGAGACGTTGCCCTTCGGCAGCACGATGTCGTTGCCAGGGACTCGGCCAACGGTGACCTCGTCCTTGTCGAACTCCATCCGCTTGGGGGTTCCCCCCTTCTCGGTCACGTTTAGCGTCAGCATCGCGGCAACTTCGCTCCTCTTCGAGGCGCATCGTAACCGATTCCGTCTCCGCCATGCCTAGCAACTTGGTGCCGACGCGGAGATCCCTCGCAACACCCGCAACAAGCCGTCGACCGCGCCGCCGACGCACACGGGCGCGCCCGACGGATCGAGCACCAGGCAGGTCGCCTCCGCACCAGGCGGCGCGATCACCGGCCGACCGAAGCGGAGCGAGCGCGCGGCGTCGTCGTCGACCCGAACCGTGGGCATCCAGCGTCCAGCGTCGGACCAACCCTCGACCGCATCACGCACCGCGGCCCTCATGGCGTCGTCGCCTCGCGCCGCGGCGATCAACGCGGCACCGTCGAAGGCTCCGTCCAGCGTGAAGGCCCCGGAGCGCGTTCGACGGAGCGCCGTGAGGTGCCCGCGGGTGCCGAGCGCGAGCGCGAGATCGCGCGCTAGCGAGCGCACGTAGAAGCCCTTGCTCACGGACAGCGAGAGGGTGCACTGCGCGGGGTCGTCGCTCACCGAGGTGACCACGGCCTCCCTCAGCACCACCTCGCGCGCCTCGGGCACCACCACCTCGCCGCGGCGAACCCGGGCGTGCATCGCCTCGCCGTCGACCTTGATCGCGCTCACCACCGGCGGCACCTGGGAGATGGTCCCGTGCATGGCCGCGAGGGCGCGCTCGATGGCCTCGCGCGTCGGCGCGGCGGTGCCCTCCGGGGCGCGGGCGACGACCTCGCCGTCGGCGTCCAGGCTGTCGGTCTCGGCCCCGAAGGACACCGTCGCCTCGTAGGCCTTGTCGTCCGCGGAGAGGTGCGCCGAGAGCTTCGTCGCCTCGCCCAGCATCAGCACCAGCACGCCCGTCGCCATCGGGTCGAGCGTTCCGGCGTGGCCGACCTCGCGCTGCCCGAGGGCCCTGCGCGCGGCGGCTACCAGGTCATGGGATGTCGGGCCGCGCGGCTTGTCCACGCGGAGCACGCCGTCGATGGGCGGTCGCCGGGGAGGCACCGCTCAGTCCGCGTCGCCGGGCTTCCGCTCGGCGCCGGGCGCGGGCGCGGGCGCGGCCTTCAGCTCCTCGCCCACCTCGCGGAGCAGCGAGTCGAGGCGCACCAGGTCGTCGCGGTTGGCGTCGAGAGAGAAGTGCAGCTCCGGGGCGTGCCGCAGGCCGAGCCGCGGCGCGAGCCTCGATCGGATCATCGACGCCAGCTTGTCGAGACGACGCCCCGCGACCTTGGCGCGGATGCCGCCCGGGTCGTCGCCCATCAGCACGAAGCCGACCTGCGCCTGCGAGACGTCTTCGGACACCTTGGTCGCGGTGATCACCACGCCCTCGAGCCGCGGGTCGCGGAACTCCTGTGAGAGCATCACCGCGAGCTCCTGGGTGATGCGCGCGCCGACCCGCGCCGCGCGGTGTCCGGTCTCAGCCTTCTTCACTGCCACCGAACTTCTCCATCAGCCCCGAGGCGTCGTCCATGTCCGTTCCGCCCGCGAGCGGTTCGTCGTCGGGAAACACCTGGAAGGCTACTTCGCGTCCACTCACCAGCGCCGCGCCTGCGACGGCCGAAGCCACCGCGGCGGTCACCTTGTCGAGCACCTCGGCCACGTGGCCGCGCTCGGTCGAGATCGCAGAGACCGCCAGCGTCGCGACCTGCCAGCGCTCCTGGTCGCCCACCTCGGCGATGGAGACGTTGAAGCGCGCGCGCACCCGGTCGGCCGCGCGGCGAACCACCGCGCGACGGTCTTTCAGAGAGTGCGCCGCCGGGAGGTGCAGCCGGAGTCGCAGGAGCCCGATCACCATGGCTCAGCCTACTCCGCGCGCCACAGCACCCGGAGCCCGCCGTCGCACTCGACCGCGGCGCGGAGCGCGTCCCGGAGCCCGCGCAGCATCACCGCCGCGAGAAGCTCCGGCTGCGACTCCCGCTCCTCCTCGGAGGGCTCGCGCCTCCCGCAGAGGACCTCCAACACCGCCGCCGGATCGACCTTCCGGCGCTGCTTCAGCTCGAACTCCTCGGCCACGACCCGCGCGATGTAGGCCGCCGCGGCGACGCGACGGCTCTTGCGCAGGACGTTGGACACGCGCACCGCCATGGTCCGGCAGCGCACCGGCGAGAAGCGCCCCGAGCGGGGCCCTCGGCCGGTCCACTCCCAGGGCTTGCCGGAGACCTCCGTCACGGCGGCCATCACCGCCTCGAAGGGGTCCCGGCCTTCCCAGTGGTACTCCCAGGATCCGGGCAGCTCGTCGCCGTCCTCGTCCAGGATCTGGAAGCGCGTCGCGCCGGACATCCGAACCTGCATCGCCACGGTCGCCTCGCTTCATCGCCTCGCGGTCCCCCTCTCAGAGGCGCGCGGCGACCTCCTCGAGTTCGTACACCTCGATGATGTCCCCGGCCTTGATGTCCGGGGTGTTCTCGAGGGCGATGCCGCACTCGAAGCCCTGCGTCACTTCCTTCACGTCGTCCTTGATGCGGCGGAGCGAGCCGAGCTTGCCCTCCCACTTCACGGCGCCCTCGCGGCGGAGCCTCGCCCGCGCGTTGCGGCGCACGAGCCCCTCGGTGACCATGCAGCCCGCGACGACGCCGGTCTTGGTGATGTTGAACACCATCCGGACCTCCGCCTTGCCGAGCGGCTTCTCGATGAAGGTCGGCTTGAGCTGACCGAGCATCAGGGCCTTCACGTCGTCTACGGCCTCGTAGATGATCGTGTAGAACTTCAGCAGCACCCGGGCCTCGTCGGCCGCCGCCTGCGCCTTGCCGGCCGGGCGGACGTTGAAGCCGATGATCACCGCGTTGGACGCCGACGCCAGCTGCACGTCGGTCTCGGTGATGGCGCCCACCGCGCCGTGGATCACCGACACCCGCACCTTCTCCGTCGTCAGCGCCGTCAGGGCCTTCTTCAAGCCCTCGACCGCGCCCTGCGCATCAGCCTTGATCACAAGGTTGATGTTGATCTGCGCCGCGTCGCCGCTGATGGCCGCCGCGACCCTCGCCGCGAGGTCGTCGTTGCGGGTGGACTCGGCCGGGCGCCGGGTCAGCATCTTGATCTGGTCGGCCACCTCCTGCGCCTTGCGCAGGTCGGCCGCCACGTAGAGCTTGTCGCCCGCCGTCGGGACCTCGCTCAGGCCCACGATCTCGACCGGCGTGCTGGGCCCCGCCTTGTCGATGAGCTTGCCGCGGTCGTCGTACATCGCGCGGATGCGCCCGTAGGCCGCGCCCACCAGCACCGCGTCGCCGTTGCGCAGGACGCCCTCCTGCACGAGGAGGCGCGCCACCGGGCCGCGTCCCTTGTCCAGCTTGGCCTCGAAGACCGTGCCCACCGCGGGGCGCTTCGGGTCGGCCTTGAGCTCGAGCAGCTCGTTCTGGAGCGCCAGGCTCTCGAGGAGCTGGTCGATGCCCGTGCGCGCCTTCGCGCTCACCTGCACCACCAGCACGTCGCCGCCGTCGCGCTCGGTGATCACGTCGTACTGGAGCAGCTGGTTGAGCACCCGGTCAGGGTTCGCGTCCGGCTTGTCCATCTTGTTGAGCGCCACCACGATCGGCGTCTTCGCCGCCTTCGCGTGGGCGATGGCCTCGACGGTCGTCGGCATCACGCCGTCGTCCGCCGCCACCACCAGCACCGCCACGTCCGTGAGCTGCGCGCCACGCGATCGCAGCGACGTGAAGGCCTCGTGACCCGGCGTGTCGAAGAAGACCACCATCCCCTTCGGCGTGTTCACGCGGTAGGCGCGAACCTCCTGGGTGATGCCGCCTGCCTCGCCCTCGGCCACGCGCATCCCGAGGATGGCGTCGAGGAGGGTCGTCTTGCCGTGGTCGACGTGGCCCATCACCGTGACCACCGGCGCGCGGGGCACCGGCGGGGTGGGCTCGAAGGTCGCGAGCGCCGTCTTGATGATGTCGTCGAGGTTGAGGGCGACGTTCTCGACCGAGTACCCGAACGCGTCCGCGAGGATCTGCGCGGTGTCGGCGTCGAGCGTGGAGTTGATGTTCTTCCCCTTCTCGCCCATCTGGATGAGCTTGAGGAGGACGTCCGTCGCCTTGAGGCTCATCCGACGCGCCAGCTCCTGGAGGGAGATCTGCGCCTCGATCTTGATGACCTTCTTGTGCTGCGACATCTCCGTGATCGGCGCGGCCTTGGAGTTGATGCCTCCGCGCTGATGCATCGGGATCGGCTGGAACCGGTTCGTCTGCTTGTTGTAGACGCCCGGAACGCTGGGTCGGCCGATCATCGGCGGACGACGGGCGTTGGGCCCGGAGGCCACCGGGGTCTTCACCTCGACGAAGCCAGGACGACCCGTGGGCCGCGCGCTCGACATGCTCGACGAGCCCTGCCGGGAGGCCTCGTAGATCACCGTACGCGTCACTGGATCCCAGCGCGCGATGCCGCTCTTCTGCTGCTGCGGCGGGGGCGGGGCGCTCGGTCGCGGGGCCTCGACGGGCTTCGCTTCGACCACCTGCTCCGCCGCGGGGGCGCTCACGGCCTGGACCTGGGGCTCCGGCGCGGGCGGCACCGGGGTCGGCGTCGGAGCGGGGGCCTCGACCTTCGCCTCGACGACCGGAGGGGCCACGGGCTCCTCGACCTTCGGCGCGACCACCACGGGCGGAGGCGGAGGGGCCACGGGCTCCTCGACCTTCGGCGCGGCCGCCACGGGCGGAGGCGGAGGGGCCACGGGCTCCTCGACCTTCGGCGCGACC
>Ga0208263_100809_pt1 | contig 11085 bp, 7 predicted proteins | sample LakWasMet28_LOW6_2_FD_183872 | JGI IMG/M metagenome (GOLD analysis project Ga0208263, IMG submission 183872) | Freshwater sediment methanotrophic microbial communities from Lake Washington under simulated oxygen tension - Sediment Metagenome... | ecosystem: Environmental > Aquatic > Freshwater >... | reverse complement strand
GTGCGCCCCGGCGCCTGGATGCTCTCCTTCACCGCGAGCCGCTACGATCGGCCGCAGTCGACCTGTCCCCCATACGGCGAGGACGGCGGCGTGTACGTCGCCTCCTCGGCCAGCGTCGAGGGCCCCTACGCCGTCGCCGAACACCCATGGGAGCCCCTCCCCGCGGGCGGTCAGATAAGCTCCTGCGCCCTCCGCGACTCCCTCCCTCGCAGCCTCGACGGCGTCTCCGGCGACTGCCAGGGAACCTTCTGTCACCACATCATCCGCCTCGACGGCGACGTCTTCCGTGACCCCCAGACCGGGCGCTGGTGGCTCTCCTACTCGTGGTTCACCAACACCCCGCCGAGGGTCGACTGGGAGCGCTCCAACCACGGCGAGCACACCTCCCTCGTCGAGCTCGACGGGAGCGACCCGTGGGCCGTGCGCTGCGACGCCGCCACCCCGCAGGTCTTCGTGGCCAACCCCCACGACGACGCCACGCAGTCGCGCCTCCGCGGTGCATGCGCCCGGTGCGGCGAGCGGCTGTCGTTCACCCGCGGCCGACAGGGCGAGGAGATGCTCCGCGACGGGCGCTCCTGGGGCGTGGCCGAGGGCCCGGCGCTCTTCCGCCGGGGGCGCTACGTCTATGCGCTGTACTCCGGCAGCGCGTGGGACTCCGCCTGGTACCACGTGGCCTGGTCCGCGGCGCCGACGGTGGAGGAGCTCGCCTTCGACAACCCGCGACGCCTCGTGGGGAGGCTGCTCATCCCGAGCGCGGGGATGTCCTTCGGCCATGGCAGCCCGGTGCTCGGCCCCGACGGGCAGAGCTGGTTCTACGTGCACCACCGCTTGCGGGCCGATGCGTGCCGCACCGCCAACGACTGCGCGCGCGACGTGTGGGTCACCCCGATGACCTTCGACGACCGGGGCGACGGCAACGGCGCCGTGCACCTGAGGGCGCGCTTCCCCGCGGAAGACCCCACGGTCACCGTGCGGGTGCGCTGAGGGCGCGGCGTCCGGTGGTAGCCTCGACCGCGATGAGCAACTCTCCCCGCGCGCTCGGGCTCCTTGCGTTGCTCCTCGGCTGCGCCGCGGGCGGCGAGGAGCTCCCGCTGCTCGACGACGACGCCGGAGCCCGGGAGCCCGACGACGCCGGGTGGGAGGGCACCGACGCGGGCGCGCTGCCCCCCGCGGACCTCGGCCGGGTGATCCCCGCCGTCGATGCTGGGACGAGCACCACGGACGACAGCGGGACCGCTCCCCCGAGGGACTCGGGCGAGGTGGTCATCGCGATGGATGTTCCTGCGGCGGGCGGTGGGTTCTGCGCGCCATGCGCGACCAACGACCAGTGCGCGACGGGCGGGCTCTGCGTGCGCAGCCCCGCCGGGGAGATGCTCTGCGGGGTGCCCTGCGGGGCGGGAAACACCTGCGCCGCCGACCGTCGCTGCGTCGGGGTGCAGACCAACGCGGGGGTGTTCGCGCAGTGCGTCCCGCTCTCCGGAACCTGTCGCTCGGTGACCCCCATCGACGCCGGCGTGGCGATCGACCGGGGCGCCCCGACGTCCGACCTCGGTCCGCCGACGGACGTCCCGGGCGGCGCCCTGAGCGCGGGAGAGCGCGTGGTGACCGTGGGGACTCGCCGCGTGCTGCTCTACGTCCCGACGCGGTGGCGCGGCGGCGGAGCGGGCCTCGTGGCGCTCCACGGCAACGGCGACACCGCCTCGAACTTCCTCCGCACCAGCGGGTTGATGGCCGTGGCCGACAGCGAGGCCGTGGCGCTGGCGCTGCCCATGGCGATCGCCGGGAGCGCACCGATGGGCGTCGACTGGGACGCGTACACCCGCCCCGCGAGCAGCAACGCCGACCTGCGCCTGGTGCAGGACACCCGCACCCTGCTGGTGAGCGGCGGCGTCGACGCGCGCCGGGTGTTTCTCGCGGGGCAGAGCCAGGGCGGCTACCTGGCCTTCTACGCCGGGATGACCTTCTCGACGCTCTTCGGCGCGGTGAACGTCAGCGCCGCGGGCGACCCGATGCCGGGCCTCGGGCTCGCAGGCATGGCCGCGCGTCGCATCCCGGTAGACCTGCTCACGGGCAGCGGCGACTTCGCCATCGCCAACATCCGAAGCACCCGCGACGACCTTCGGGCGAGGGGCTTCGACGTGCGGTACACCGAGCTCCCGGGCGTGGGGCACTGCTGTCCCCTCTCGACACGAACCGACACCGCGCCCGCCATGTGGCAGTGGCTCTCGGCGAGGCCTCTCCCATGAAGACCCCAGCCCGACTGTTCACGCTCTCCCTCGCGCTCGTGGCCTGCGCCCAGGGGACCTCCGTCATCCCCGTCGACCCGCAGGACTCGGGGAACGGTGAGGTCACGACGATGGACGCTCCGTCGCGCGTCGACACGATCGCCGACACCGACCGCGGAGCGAGGGACATCCCTCCGTCGCAGGACCTCGTCGTCGCGACCGATGCGAGAGACGCCGCCGTGGCGATGGACCTCGGCACCCCGGTCGACCTCGGCGCTCCAGCGGACCTCGGCACCCCGGTCGACCTCGGCGCTCCAGCGGACGTCAGCACGCCAGCGGACCTCGGCGCGTGCGGCCAGGCGGGCCTTCGGTGCTGCGCGAGCGAGGCCTGTCAGGCGCCGCTGATCTGCGAGTCCGCGCGCTGCGTCGCGCCGCCCCCCTGCGGAGCGAGCGGCCAGGCCTGCTGCGGGACGGCCTGCGCCGCGGGGAGCGCCTGTGTCGCCGGGCGCTGTGACGCCTGCGGGGCGGGCGGGCAGCCCTGCTGCGGGGCGATCTGCGGGGCGGGCGCGGTGTGCGTGAGCGCTCGCTGCGCGGCTGACCTCGACGGCGACCGCTCGCCCGCGGGGGCCGACTGCGACGACCGCGACCCCGGCCGCTACCCGGGGGCGCGCGAGCGCTGCAACGGCCGGGACGACGACTGCGACGCCGAGTCGGACGAGGGCGCGTGCGGGATCTGGCTGCTGCCGACGGGAGCGGCGACGTGGAGCGCGTGGCCGCTGGACGCCGCGCGGGACGCCAACCCCACGCAGCGCACCGTCAACGCGCCGCTGAGCCCCGTGCGCGCGGCCTTCGACATCGAGAGCCAGGGCATCGCCTACGTGATCACCGACGCCACCTGGCACCTCCTCGACCTGGGCACCCACACCTGGACCTCGTCGGGCGCCCTCTCCACGCTCTTCCCCGAGACCCGCGGCCGAACGATCGTGACGGCCTACACCGTCCCTGCCGCGCACGGGAGCCCAGGTGGAACCACCGAGGGCGTGACCTTCCTCGCCCGCGACGGTGTGATCCAGTACGGCTACGACCTCGGCTCCCGCGCGTTCACGTTCACTCGAACCGACCCGACGCCAACGTGGATGGGCAGCGCGGCGCCCTCCTACGCCTCGCTCCGCTTCGGCTGGCTGGACACCCAGAACGCCGACGGCTGGGTGACCGCCAGTCCCGCGAGCTTCTGCCCACCGGGGACCACCACCTCGACCCGGGTGGGCCCCTACTACGCCGTGGTCACCGACTCCTCCGTGCACCTCGGCGACGCGGGCTACTGCTGGGCCTGGATCACCGCCATGCCCCGAGCGAGCTTCGCCCCCTTCGCGCGCCCCTCGGCGCCGCCCCTCTCACGCGCCGGAGCGATGTTCTACCGCGGCGGCCTCTGGGTCGTCGCGGCGGAGTAACGAAGGCCTCACGAGAGAGGGCGCCCGGTGATGCGATCACCTTTCGCTCGAAGCCAGGGCTGCGCTACGCATCTCGGCCCTGCCATGACGACCCCCGCGCAACAGCTCTCCGATCTCCTCGCCTCCGGCCTCTTCTCGGAGGACGCCGCCGAGCGCAAGCGCACCCGCGCCGCGCTCGGCTCCCACGCCGACCCCGCCGTGGCGGCCTTCTTCACGGCCGACAAGCGCAGCTACCACACGATCCGCGTCGGCCCGAAGCTCGTGAAGGTGGCCCGGGAGTTCGTCGCGCTGGGCGCCGACGGGCCGCGCTTCGCGCTCTCGCTGCTCAAGACCTTCCTCGCCGGGTCGGAGCGTTACGCCTATGTGCTCGGGGAGGTGCTGCACGTGGCGCTCGCGTTTCCCGGCACGGAGACGGAGGCCTTCGAGCTGCTGTCGGGCGAGAAGGAGGTCTATCTCCCGGGGCCGAAGAAGGCGCTGCCACCGGGGCTCTCGCGGCTGCGTTCGCTCGAACGTCTGCGCATCTTCGAGGGGACCATCAAGCGCGCGGACCACATCGCCGAGCTCGGTCAGATCCCGCAGCCCATCCGGCTGGAGCTGTGGGTCAAGGACGTAGATCTCACGCTCTTCGACGGGGCGTCGCACAACATCCGCGGGCTTTTCCTGCGCGGGAGCTACTCCAACTTCTCGGACGCCTTGCCGCTGCGCGGGTGGCGCCACCTCGAAGCGCTCAACCTCGAGGGCACCGGCGTGACCGACCTCCGCCCGCTCGAGAGTCTCCCGCTCACCGAGCTGGTGCTGAGCGAGACGAAGGTCGCCGATCTGTCACCGCTGGCATCCTGGCCGAAGCTCCGCTGGCTCGGTCTACGGCGGATTCCCGCGCAGGACTTCTCGGTGCTCGCCGGGCTCACGGCGCTGGAGTTCCTCGACCTGGGCTTCACGTCGGTGCGCGACCTCCGGCTGCTCCAGAACCTCACCGCGCTGCGCTCGCTCGCGCTCTGGGGCACCCCCGTCGACTCGCTCGAACCGCTCGTCGGCCTCCCCCTCCAGGAGCTCGATCTGAACTACGCCCCGCGGCCCGACCTCTCCCCGCTGATCCGCATCCCGACGCTCGAGTCGGTGCACCTCGCGGGCATCCCTGACGACGCGCCGGGCCTCGCCGCGCTGATCGCCGCCCGACCGGACGTCACCCTCCATCGCTGAGGGGCGTAGACCGTGCGCCCACGCGGACGCCGCCCGCTCTCCCAGCCCTCCTTCGAGATCCGCCTCAGCCCGCTCCGCTGCGCAGCGTGGCGACGAGGCGGCCCTTGCGAAACACCCACAGCGTCCCGGGCTCGCCGTGGGTCCACACCTCGTCGACGGTGAGCGGCGCGGTGGCCACGACGGCGACGCGGTCGCGCGGCGTGGTGACGGCGCCGAAGTCGACGCTCACGTCGTGGTCCTTGAGGGTGGCCTTGCCGAAGGGGGCGCGGCGCTCGATGAAGCAGAGCTTCGTGTCGCAGCGGGCGAAGAGCACGTCGCCGTTGGCCAGGATGAAGTTGAAGGTCCCGCGGCGGCCGATCTCACCGGCCACGCGAGCGACGTAGGACCACAGCGCCGACGGGTCTTCGGGCTCCGTGGGGAAGCGCCTCGCCACGCGGTTCATGAGGGCGCAGAACGCCCGCTCGCTGTCGGTCTCTCCGATGGGGACGAAGCGCCCGGTCTTCACCCTCGGCAGCCCCTTCACGGTGCCGTTGTGCGCGAAGACCCAGGCGCGGCCCCACAGCTCGCGCACGAAGGGGTGCGTGTTGGCGAGCTTCACCCTCCCCCGCGTCATCTTACGGATGTGCGAGACCGCCATCATCGTCTTGATCGAGTGGCTGCGCACGAAGCTCGCGAGGGGGCTCTCCGCGCAGGGCGACGAGTCGACGAAGGCGCGCACGGCCTTGCCCTCGAAGAACGCGAGGCCCCACCCGTCGCCGTGCGGCCCGGTGCGCCCTCCCCGCTGCGAGAAGCCCGTGAACGAAAACAGGATGTCCGTGGGGGTGTTGCAGTCCATCCCGAGGAGCTCACACACGGCGACGTCTCCCCCTCAGTCCGTGACGCCCGCGCGCGCTCTCACCGAGACGGCCTCGGCCCTCGCCCGGGCGCACACCTCGGCCTCGTCCAGCGTCGTGAGCCGCCCCTCGTGCAGCAGCACCCGCCCGTCGACCACCACGTGCCTCACGTCGCGCGACTGCGCCGCGTAGACGATGCGCGCCGAGGGCTCGCCCCAGGGCCCGACGTGCGTCGTCGACAGGTCGATCACGGTCACGTCCGCGCGCTTGCCGACCTCGAGCGATCCCACCTCGTCGGCGAGACCCAGCGCGGTCGCTCCGTCGATGGTCGCCATGCGCAGCACCCGCCGCGCCGGCAGCGCCTGCGTGTCGCCGAAGCGCTTGGCCAGCAGCGACGCGAGGCGCATCTCCAGCAGCGCGTCGAGGTTGTTGTTGCAGGCCGCGCCGTCCGCGCCGATGCCCACCACGATGCCCGCGCGCTGCATGCGCTCGACCCTCGCCACGCCCGACCCGAGCTTCAGGTTGGCGCTCGGGCAGTGGGCCACGCGCGTCTGGTCGCGCCCCAGCATGCGCCGCTGCTTCGGGGTGAGCTGCACCCCGTGGGCGATGACCACGTCCGGCCCCGCGAAGCCCCACGCGTGGAGCGCGTCGACGTCGTCCATGCCGAGCACCGAGCGCACCGCGTCGCGCTCTCCCGGGTGCTCCGAGGCGTGGGTGTGCATCCACGCGCCCCGCTCCCTCGCCCGCTCCACGCAGCCGCGGAAGAGCGCCTCGGTGCACGAGAGGATGAAGCGCGGCGAGTACGCGTAGCGCAGCCGCCCCCCTTCGGCGCCGTGCCACCGGGCGCAGAGCGCGTCGCTCTCGGCGAGGCTCTCCCCGGTGGTCTCCCGCAGCGTCCGCGGAACGCTCTCCCCGGCGTCCATCATGGTCTTGCCCGAGACCGCGCGGAGCCCGGAGTCGCGCAGCGCCTCGAAGACCGCGTCGTGGTGGCGCACGGTGCCCATGTCCAGCACCGTGGTGGTGCCGCCCTTGATGAGCTCCGCGATGCCGAGGTCGGCGCTGGCGCGCAGCGAGCGGGGGTCGTGCGCCCCTTCGAGGGGCCAGATGCGCTCCTTCAGCCAGGTGAGCAGCGGGAGGTCGTCGCCCATGCCGCGAAAGAGGGTCTGGCAGAGGTGCACGTGCGCCTGCACGAAGCCGGGGATCACCGCGCACCCGGCCACGTCGAGCACGCGCAGCGACCGGCCCGAGCGGGTCGCCTTCTCCTCGGCGTCGGCGCCGAGCGCGGCGATGCGGCCGTCGGTGATCCAGAGAGAGCCCGAGGTGACTCGGTCGTCGGGGTCGCAGGTGACGAGGGTTCCGCCGCGGAGGAGCAGGTCCATGAGATCGGGCCGGAGGATGCCCGTGGTGACCGTCACAGGGCAACGGCCTCGCGTGGACGGACGTGCAGCGGCTGCGGTAGAAGTCGTGGCATGCGCGCTTTGCTTTGTGTTCTTTCGCTGTCCGCAGTGGCCTCCGTCGCAGCCTGCTCGGCCGAAGATCAGCGCTTCACCGTCATCGTGCGCGACGGCGGCGCCGGGCCCTCCCGCGACGCAGGCACCGTCGGCCCCTGCGACCAGGGCCGCGTCTACTGCAACGGCAACGAGCGCTACACCTGCGACGCCGCCGGCCAGATCGTCGACCGCCAGGCCTGCGTGGCGCCGAGCGGATCGTGCGTCCCCAACGTCGGCTGCCGCCTCTGCGCCCCGTCGACCTCGCGGTGCAACCCGGCCTCTCCGCAGCAGATCCAGACCTGCAGCGCCGACGGCTCGCGCTGGGTCGACGGCGCCTCGTGCAACCTCTCCAACGGCGAGAGCTGCAACTCCGGCGTCTGCGTCGACCGCTGCTCCGCGAGCTCCACGGGCCGCTCGTACCTGGGCTGCGACTACTGGCCGACGATCACCCCCAACACCGCGCTCGACCCGCAGTTCTCCTTCGCCGTCGTGCTCTCCAACCCGCAGGGCTACGCGGTGCACGCCACCATCACCGGCGGCACCCTGGGCACGCCCCGGGAGCTCGACCTCGCCCCCGGCGCCATCGAGACCGTGACCCTCCCGTGGGTGTCCGAGCTGGTGCAGCTCAACCCCGCCAACCGCGGCTGCCGCGCCGACGGAAGCCCCTGCCCCGACGCCTCCGCGCGCCCGGCCAGCTCGGTCATCCGCCGCGGCGGCGCCTACCACGTGCGCAGCAACGGGCCCATCGCGGCGTACCAGTTCAACCCGCTCACCTTCGAGCGCAGCGGGGGCTACTTCTCCTTCACCAACGACGCCTCGCTGCTGCTGCCGCAGGGCGTGCTGCGCCAGCGCTACCTCGTCTCCACCTGGCCCAACGTCTTCAACGCCCTCACCCGCCAGACCGTCGGGGGCTTCGTCACCGTCACGGCGGTCACCGGCGAGAGCACCGAGGTCACCGTGCGCCCCACCTCCAACGTCGCCGCCGGCGCCGGAATCCCGGCCATCCGCTCGGGCGAGTCGAGGACCTTCACCCTCAACGCCGGCGACGTGCTCGAGCTCATCGGCGACGGCATGGGCGACCTCACCGGCACCTCCATCGAGACCAACCAGCCGGTGGCCGTCTTCGTGGGCCACGACTGCGCCACGGTGCCCGCCGGCCGCGTCGCCTGCGACCACCTGGAGGAGCAGCTCTTCCCCAACGAGACCTGGGGGCGCGACTACATCGTCTCCGCCCTGCGCGACCGCGGCCCCGGCGTCCCGGCGGTGGTGCGCATCCTGTCGCAGTCCAACGACAACGAGCTCACCTTCGACCCGCCGAGCGCCCACGCCCCGGTCACCCTGTCCGCGGGGCAGCTCATCGAGTTCCAGACCAACGCGAACTTCCGGGTGATCGGCACGCAGGCGCTGCTCGTCTCGCAGTTCATGCTGGGCCAGGGGCCCGCCGGCAGCGGGCTCACCTCGGGCGACCCCGCGATGGTCTTCGAGGTGCCGGTGCAGCAGTACCGCACCAGCTACGACTTCTACGTGCCGCAGACCTACCCCAACAACTTCGTCAACGTGGTCGCCCCCGCGGGCACCGAGCTCATCATGGACGACATGCCCCTGCGCGGGTCGATGTCCACCGTCGGCACCATGAACATCTTCACCCTCCCCATCACCAGCGGGCCCCACCGGCTGCGCTCCTCCGGGGCCCAGCCCATCGGCGTGAAGGTCTACGGCGTCGCCCGGTACACCTCGTACATGTATCCCGGCGGCCTCGACCTCCAGCTCATCACCCCCGGCTGATCCTTCATCCCCTCGACTCCCCCCTCCGACCTCTCAACACCGATGAACACCGCTGCTGAAGACCCCCGCGCCCGCCGACGCGAGCGCCTCCTCGGGTGGGGGCCGACGCTCCTCGCGCTCGCCGTCTCCGTCGTGGTCACGCTCCGCGCCCACGCGCACTTCCTCCTCCCCTACGCCACGCCGGTGAGCAACGACGAGGGCTACATCTCCGCGCTCGGCCTGCGGATGATCCGCGGGCACTGGCTCCCCTACGTCGACGGCGTCTCGCAGCGGGGGCCCATCACCTACTGGCTCGCCGCGCTCGCGATGCGCCTCGGCGGCATGTGGAGCTGGATCCCCATCCGCGTCCTCGCCCTCCTCTGCGCCCTCTCCACGCTGGCGCTGGTGTTCCTGCTGGCGCTGGAGCTCTTCTCCCCCGCGGCGGCCGCCATCGCGGTGCTGGTCTCGACCTACTTCGCCATCGCGGTGCTGGTCTCGACCTACTTCTTCACCTACGAGCTCAACCCCTGGGACGGCATCGGCTACAACGGCGAGGTCGTCGCGATGATCTTCGCGCTCGCCTCGTGGCTGCTCGTGGCCCGGGCGATGCGCCCCGCCGACGACCCCCGCGGGACGGTGCGCCGCCGCGACGCGCACATCCTCGTCGCGGGCGTGCTCGCCGCCTGCGCGGGCCTGAGCAAGCAGATGGCCCTCGTCCACGCGCTCCCGCTCGCGGCGTGGATCGTCCTCGGCAACAACGACCCCGACTCCACCCGGGAGTCGCGCGCCCGCGCGCTGATCCGCTTCGCCCTCGGCTCGGCCATCCCCTTCGTGGTGGTGGTGGTGATCTACGCCGCCTCCGGGCACCTCAAGGAGTTCTTCTATTACTTCCAACGGTATGGCCGGGAGATCTTCATGGCTCCGGTCAACTACACCTCCTACCGCGACAAGCTGAGGGAGCAGCTCGACAAGTACCTCTTCGGCATCGTGGTGGTGGGCTCGCTCGGGTGGCTGCTCGCGGCCCGCGTGCTGCGCCGGGTGACCGACCACGAGGGCCCTCGCTGGACCGGGCTCCGCTCCCAGGGCGGCGCGCTGGTGGCGTTTCTCCAGCTCGTCGGGAGCGTGATCGGCGCGTCGTTCACCGGGCGCTTCTTCCCGCACTACCTGGTCGAGGTGTTCTCCGTGGCGGCGGTGGTGGCCGGCGGCGCCCTCGCGGCCTCCGTCGCCCCGTCGCGCGCCACGCTGCGAGGCCGCTTCGTCGGCACCCTCACCCTGGTGCTCGGCGCCTCGGCGCTGCTGGTCTGCTCGGCGCCTCGGCGCTGCTGGTCCTCTGCGCCTCGAACCTCAGCCGCAACGTGCGCCTGCGCCGAGAGACCGACCGCTGGTACCAGAACCCCCACACCGACCCGATCGTCCGCTACGTGCTGGAGCGCACCGACCCGGGGGAGCGCATCTTCGTCTGGGGCTTCCGCGCGGAGACCTACGTCTCGTCGCAGCGGATGCCCGCCTCGCGCTTCGTCTACACGGTCTACCCCGCCGGGGTGGTGCCGTGGTTCCAGGCGACGCGCGACGAGGAGGAGCGCCGGGTGGTGCCGGGCAGCCGGGAGCAGCTCCTTGCCGACCTCGAGCGAGAGCGCCCCGAGCTCATCATCGACGCCGGCCGCACCATGAGCGGGAGGTACATGTACAACTACCCCCAGCTCCGCGCGTACCTCGACCGCGGGTACTGCTTCATGCGCTACGTCGACGGCGAGCCCGTGTACCGCCGGCGCCACGGAGACATCTGCCCCCCGGCCGACTATTGAGCCGAGAACGCAAGCTCCTGGCGCGGTTTCAGGTCGTGACAGGCTATGTCACACCACTTGTTGACCCCTCCGAGAGCGGCCACTACGGTGAACCGCGACGGGCGCTGCGCCCGCACTCCTGGAGAAACGGGGCACAACATGGCTGAAGGACTCAACAAGGCAATGCTCATCGGCAACCTCGGCGCCGACCCGGAGCTTCGCTTCACCACCAACAACCGGCCGGTGTTGAAGTTCCGCCTCGCGACGACGGAGTCGTACATGGACCAGAACCAGACCCGCCAGGAGGTCACGCACTGGCACCAGGTGGTCCTCTGGGG
>Ga0208263_100805_pt1 | contig 11125 bp, 9 predicted proteins | sample LakWasMet28_LOW6_2_FD_183872 | JGI IMG/M metagenome (GOLD analysis project Ga0208263, IMG submission 183872) | Freshwater sediment methanotrophic microbial communities from Lake Washington under simulated oxygen tension - Sediment Metagenome... | ecosystem: Environmental > Aquatic > Freshwater >... | reverse complement strand
CTGGTTCATCAGGTCGAGCGTGGGGGCGACCACCAGGGCGCTGCGCTGCGCGAGGGCGATGGCCATCTCGGCGACGTAGCTCTTGCCCGCGCCGGTGGGCAGCACGACCACGCCGCGGTTGCCCGCCGCGCGCCACGCCGCGATGGCCTCTCGCTGGTGCTCGAAGGGAGTGCGCTGCGCGCGGTGGGTGACCGAGAGGGTGTTGTACCCGCGGGCCTCGTCGGAGAAGGAGAGGGTGCCCGCGCGGGAGAGGCGGGTGAGGGCGGTGACCAGCTCGCGGTAGCGCCAGGCGGGGGCGCGGTAGCGGCGGACGCGAGGGTCCCAGACGCAGCCGGGGAGGGTGGCGCCCTCGCTGGCGCCCTCGACGAAGCCGTCGAGCAGCAGGGTGCCAGCGTCGAAGCGGAGGGTGATCGCAGGGGGCGCGGTCATGGAGGGCCATGGACTAGCACCGCGGGCGCAGCGCCGGTGGCGCGAAGGGGGGAGGAAGCGGTGGGGAGTGCGACCGCGAGGCCCTTAGGGGGACAGGAAATCCAACGGGGCAGCCCGCACCCTGGAACGGATCCGCTACGGTCGACGAGGCACCCATCGATGCGAACCCCCGGTCCACAGGGTTCCGAGAGAGCGCTCGAGAGAGCCTCGCTGGCCGCGGAACAGGCCTTCGCCGCGCTCGCCACCGACCTCCGCGGCCGCTACGTCGTCGAGGTCGTCGACCACCGCCGCGCCGTCGCCCCCGGCCTCCCCGCGGCCCGCGCCGAGGAGGGCCCCGGGATGCTCGTCGTGACCGTGCTCGTGGCCAGCACCGAGGAGCTCCCCGGCCGCGCGCGCTGCGCCGATTGCCGCGCGGTCTACGCGCGCGAACTCGGCCGCTGCCCCGGCTGCGGCGCGCCCGCCGGGGGCGATTGATCACCCGCCGCGGGCGGTGTTCTACTCCCCCCATGACCCGGACCCCGCTGGCCTCCCTGGTCGCCGCGCTCGCGCTCGGCACGATCTCCCCCGCCGCCGCGCAGACCCCCCCGGCCACCGGCCGGCGGGTGGACTTCGCCGGCCTCCGCGTGGTGCCGTCGCCCGCCAGCAACATGGTGTACCATATCGTCACGCTCTCCCGGGCACGCTTCGCGGCCTGCGCGCCGGCGGCCGCCAACGGCTCCGTCGCGCTGCGGCTCGCCACGCGCGGCGACGGCCAGGTGTCCACGGCGACCATCCGCGGCACCGAGTTCGTCGGCCCCGAGCAGCCCATCGCGGACTGCGTGCTGAGCGCGGCGCGCGCGCTGCGCTTCCCGAGCTCGGTGGAGGGCACGCTCGACATCGAGTTCGTGGTGATCCTCGCCGGCCCGCCCTCGGCGCGGCGCGCGCGCTGAGCCTCGCGTGACCGCCGTCGCCACCGGCGCGTCGGGCCACGTCGGCGCCAACCTCGCGCTCCGATGCGACGACGTTTGCGCTCGGCGGCGTCGGTGGGCGAAAACTTCGCGTCGAGCAGGACCATGGATCTCATGGTGCTTGAGCCGCGGGATCACCTCCCCCGCCTCGCGCGCCTCGGAGGGCGTCGTCACCATCGCGGCAGTCACCAGCGCAATCAGGGCGATCAGGAGTCTCATCGGGCGCGCTCCTTCGTCGAGGGAGGCGCAGAGTTACCGGAAGGCTTCGACGCAGAGTTTCTGGAACTACCAGCGCCCGCCGCGCCGACGGGACGGGCCTCCCGCGATGACCGACCCCCTCGCGTGGCTCCCGGTGTTCGCGTTCACCCAGCTCGTCGAGCTCCCGGTCTATCGCCGCGCGGGGTGCTCGTGGTGGGGGGCCTTCGCCGCGAGCGCGATCACGCACCCGGTGCTGTGGTTCGCGCTCTTCCCCCTCGTGCGCGCGGGCTACGCCGAGAAGGTGCTCGCCGCCGAGGTCTTCGCGGTGCTCGTCGAGGCCCTGTGGCGGCGCGTCGCGCTGAAGCGCCCGCGGGCCCTCGCGTGGAGCCTCGCGGCCAACGGGTTCTCGTTCGGGCTCGGGACGCTCTCGCGCTACCGCTTCGGGTGGCCGTAGCGACGCACGTTCGAGGGCGGCGGGCGCAGTGGCGACGGCGCGTGCGATCCACGCGCCCCGCGGTCGGTCAGAGGTCGAGCGTGACGACGCCCGGGAAGCTCGCGGAGCAGGGGGTGTTGCCGTCGACGGCGTCGCGCACGCCGGTGCGCGTCAGGATCGTCGCGCCGCCGCGCACGACGGTCAGCGTCCAGGTCGCGCCCACGACGGAGCCGTTGAAGGCCTCGGGGCAGAAGAGGTAGCGCCCGGCCGGCGGCGTCGCGCGCCAGAAGACGTTCTCCGGGCCGCGCCGCAGCGTGTCGTCGACGTCGAGCTCCCCGCCGCACGCCATCGGGTTGCCGAAGAAGATCTCGGTCCCGCAGGGGGGCACGACGTGGAGGTCCATGTCGCCGTCGCGGTCCCAGGTCAGCGTGACGCGCAGCTCGCCCTGGCCGACGCAGACGCCGGCCACGCACGACTGCCCCGCCGCGCACGCCATCCCGCACGCGCCGCAGTGCGCGCGGTCAGTGCGGGTGTCGACGCACGCTTCCGCGCACAGCGTCCGCGGCGCGTCGCACGCCGTCGTGCACGCGCTCCCGGCGCAGACCTGCCCCGGCGTGCAGGCCGCGCCGCACGCGCCGCAGTGGCTGCTGTCGCTGGTCACGTCGACGCAGCTCTGCGCGCCGCCCGCGCCGCAGACCGTCCGCGGCGCGTCGCACGCGATCCGGCAGAGCCCCGCCGCGCACCCCTGTCCGCTCGGGCAGGCGGCGCCGCACGCGCCGCAGTGCGCGCGGTCGGTGTTGAGGTTCACCTCGCATCCGTTGGCGGGCGCTCCGTCGCAGTCGGCGAAGCCCGCGCTGCAGGTGAAGCCGCACACGCCCGCGCCGGTGCAGGTCGTCGTCGCGTTGGCCCGCGCCGGGCAGGCCGTGTCCGTCGGGGCGTAGGTGCACCGCGAGGCGCTGCAGGTCCCCGTCGCCGCGAAGGTGCGCGCCGACGTTCCGTTGCAGGTCGCCGCCGGCGGCGCGTTGCACGCGGTGCCGCAGGCGCCGCAGTTCGCGGCGTTGGTCGCGGTGTCGACGCAGGTGGGGGCCGGCGCCGTGGGCGTGCAGTCGGTCTGCCCCGCGGGGCACATCATCCGCGTGCTCATGCATGCGCCCATGCGACAGGTGCCGCCCATGCCGCAGGCGGTGCCGCAGGCGCCGCAGTTGGCCGCGTCGGTCTGGAGGTCCGCGCACCCGGAGGCGCACGCCGTCTGACCCGTCGCGCACCCCGCGAAGCAGGTCACCGCCACGGGCGACGCGCGGCGTTCGTTCGTGCCGTCCCCGAGCTCACGGCTGGAGTTGTTCCCCCAGCACAGGATGGCCCCGCTGCTGCGCCGCGCGCAGGTGTGGTAGCTCCCCGCGGCGATCTCGACGGCGTCGGCGAGCCCCGAGACCATCTCGGGCGTCGCGCTGTTGCCGCCCTCCATGCCGGTCCCGAGCTGTCCGCGGTCGTTGCTCCCCCAGCACACGATGGCTCCGCCGCTGCGCCGCGCGCAGGTGTGGCCTTCCCCCGCGGTGAGCTCGACCGCGTCGGTGAGCCCCGCGACCATCACGGGCGTCGCGCTGCTACCGCCCGCCATGCTGGTCCCGAGCCCTCCGGCGAAGTTGTTCCCCCAGCACAGGACGGCCCCGCTGCTGCGCCGCGCGCAGGTGTGGTAGCTCCCCGCGGCGATCTCGACCGCGTCGGTGATCCCCGAGACCATCACGGGCGTCGCGCTGTTGCCGCCCTCCATGCCGGTGCCGAGCAGACCGTTGCCATTGATCCCCCAGCACAGGATGGCGCCGCCGCTGCGCCGCGCGCAGGTGTGGCCTTCCCCCGCGGTGATCTCGACGGCGTCGGTGATCCCCGCGACCATCACGGGCGTCGCGCTGTCGCCGCCCGCCATGCCGGTCCCGAGCCGACCGTATTCGTTGCTCCCCCAGCACAGGACGGCTCCGCTGCTGCGCCGCGCGCAGGTGTGACCGGCCCCCGCGGTGATCTCGACGGCGTCGGTGATCCCCGCGACCATCACGGGCGTCGCGCTGTCACCGCCCACCATGCCGGTCCCGAGCTGTCCGTGGTCGTTGCGCCCCCAACACACGATGGCTCCGCCGCTGCGCCGCGCGCAGGTGTGGCCGTCCCCCGCGGTGATCTCGACGGCGTCGGTCAGATTCGCGGCCACCACACAGGTCGAGCGGGGGATCGTCGAACCGTCTCCGAGCTGGCCGAAGTCGTTGCTCCCCCAGCAGAGCGCGGCGCCGTTGACGATCGCGCAGGTGTGGGCACCGCCCGCGGCGACGGTGCTCGCGCCGGCGCGGATGCAGGCCCCCGCGCTGCAGGTCTCCCCCGCAGCGCAGCCGCGGTCGCACATCCCACAGTGGGCCGCGCTGGTCTGCAGGTCGACGCAGGCGCCCGCGCAGACCGTCCGTCCGGCGGCGCAGCTCGTCGCCGCGCGGCACATGCCCATCGCGCACTGCTGGCCGGATTCGCAGGGGCGGTTGCAGCCGCCGCAGTGGGCTGCGTCGGTCTGCGTGTCCACGCAGGACAGGTCGCACACGGTACGGCCCATCGCGCACGGCGCGGCGCAGGTCGGCACCGTGGGGGTGGGCCGGATCCCACGCTCGGCGACCCCGACCTGACCGGAGCGGTTGCTCCCCCAGCAGACGGTGGGGCCGCTCCTGCGCCGCGCGCAGGTGTGGAACCAGCCGGCCGCGATCTCGACGGCGTCGGTGATCCCCGCGACCATCACGGGCGTCGCGCCTCCAGCGCCGGCCCTGCCGCTCCCGAGCTCACCCCGGCTGTTGCCGCCCCAGCACACGACGGCGCCGCTGCTACGCCGCGCGCAGGTGTGGTCGTACCCCGCGGTGATTTCGACGGCGTCGGTGATGCCCGTGACCGTCACGGTCATCGCGCTCACACCGCCCGGCATGCCGGCCCCGAGCTCACCGCTGCCGTTGTTCCCCCAGCACACGACGGCGCCGCTGCGGCGCCGCGCGCAGGCGTGGTCGTCTCCGATGGCGATCTCGACGGCGTCGGTGATCCCCGCGACCGTCACGGGCGTCGCGCTTTCCCCGTTCGGCATGTTCGTGCCGAGCTGACCCGAATAGCCGGCCCCCCAGCACACGACGGCGCCGCTGCTGCGCCGCGCGCAGGCGAAGAACCTCCCCGCGCCGATCTCGACGGTGTCGGTGATCCCCGCGACCGCCACGGGCGTCTCGCTCCCGTCGTCCGCCATGCCCGTCCCGAGCTGACCGTTGCGGTTGTTCCCCCAGCACACGACGGCGCCGCCCATGCGCCGCGCGCAGGTGTGGGACCAGCCCGCGGCGATCTCGACGGCGTCGGTGAGCCCGTCGACCGTCACGGGCGTCGCGCTGCCGAGCCCCCAGCACGCGACGGTACCGTTGCTGCGTCGTGCGCAGGTGCTGGAATACGACGCGCTCAGCTCGACGACGTCGGTCAGTCCCGGGATCGGGCTGCACCGGTTCGCCCCGGACTCGACGCCGAGCTGGCGCGAGGAGTTGTCTCCCCAGCAGAACACCTCGTTGCTCCCAGGGGTGGCGCCCGGGCGCAGTTCACACGTGTGGTACGTGCCCAGGGCGAGGCGCCTCGTCACGAGGCTCCGGGCGTTTCCGTTGGGACCCTGGCCGCTGTCGGCGGAGTTGAGCACCTCACAGCCGGCCCCGCTCAGCACGAGCGCGGCCAGGAGAAGGGAGGGAATGACGATCTTCATGCAGGGCCTTTCGCTGTGGAAATGGGTGGGAGGTCGGGGGATAAGTACTTCAATCGGGCAAACACACTCGCACGAGATTGCTCGGGTTTACAGAGAACCCATGACCCGATTTATCGCGGTGTCTGGTGGGTAGTCGAGAGATTCTGGCGTGGTCGCTGGAGAGCTCGCTGGCCGATTCCAACGCCCCACGCGCCCTGCTCGTCCGTCACGGGACACACCGCGGCCCGCACCGTCGTCGCTCCCCCGTCGACGGTCCCCCGGACCACCCCATCCGCCGCGCGTTACGGCCCGTCGCGCGAGCGCCGCATCCGCGGCATTTCGGTCGACACGCCCAGGTGCTCCAGGATGCGCACGATCGCGGCCCGCTCGGTCAGCGTCGCGATCATCTTCATGCGTCCGCCGCACTCCGGGCACAGCAACACGTCGACCGCCCATACCCGCCACATCAGGCGCGCCCAGTCGATGCGCCCGCTCGGCACCGCGCCTCCGCGCGCGCCCGACCCCACTGAGCTCCCTACTGAGCTCGCCGGGAGCTCCGCGCGACGACGTGGGAACACGCGATGTACATTGGGTGTTCTGGTAACTGAAGGGGGATCCATGCCCGCGAGGGTGCCGCGTTGCTTTCCCTATGCGCTGAAGACCAGGGTGTGGGAGTTGGTGGACTACTGGCACGCGGCGGAGAAGCTCGGCCGCGCGGCCCAGGCCCGCCACCCGGAGAGCGCGGCCGAGGGGTCGAAGCTGCTCGCTCGCTGGAAGACCCTGCTGCTCGAACGTCCCGACGGCGCCGAGCGGATCGCGTCGGAGATCGCGTCGTGGGATGTCCCGACGCCTCCAAAGGACACGTCCTGCCCGCGGCACGACGCCCGGACGTACCTGGCTCATCACGCCTCGCGGATGCTCTACGCGCAGGCTCGCGCCGCGGGTCTGCCTATCGGAAGTGGCAACGTCGAGGCGACCTGCAAGTGCCTCGTCGAAGTGAGGATGAAGCGCCCCGGCGCGCGATGGCACGAGGACACCGGCGAGCATGTCCTCCAGTTGCGGGCCCTCGCGCTCAGTGACCGCTGGAGCCCGGCGCTCTCACGGCTACTGGCCGTGAACGACGTCGTCATTGAGCCGGTCACGCTGGCGGCGTGATGCCCCCCCACGGCCGAGGTGTCAGACGATGAGCCAGACCCCACCCATCCGAGCACCGCTCTAGAGCGGTGGCCTGACGGGTTGGGTACGCGGCCGTCGGCCCCCTCACCGCGCTGCCGCGCGCCCTCACCCCCGCGGAGCGGGGGCAAGGGCTCGATCGACTGGGAGGGAACGATGAATCGGGCCCGTGTATCCGCCTCGACCTGCCAGTTCGAGCACCACCCGGACCCATCGCAGAGCCCTTGCCCCCGCTCCGCGGGGGTGAGGGCGCGCGGCAGCGCGGTGAGGGGGCCGACGGCCGCGTACTCAACCCACCGGGCCACCGCTCTAGATCCGAGACACGCTTGACATCGAGAGAGAGAGAGAGAGTCTACCGTCGAACGGTCGAGCTTCGGCGTGCTCGGGGTACGTCGAACGGCTTTGCACTCGAAGGGGTCATTCGATGTCACGACTGTTCAATGTGGAAGTGTTCAATCAGTCCATCGGTGGGGTGTCGTCGGGCGCTCCGAGCTACTTCAGCGGTACGGAGTTCAACGCGCGGCTCGGCAGCGCCGAGAAGCTCAAGGCGCAGATCATCGTCGACTCGATCGCGTCGGCGAGCGCGTCGGTCAGCGTGACCTTTGAATACAACAACGCGGTGCAAGACAACACCTGGGCGACGGGCACCACGGCCTCGGTGGCCGTCGCCGCAGTGGCCGACCTCCCGAAATCCGGGTTCATGACCCTATCGGCGCCCGCCGACCTCGCGGCGTACGGCCGGTTTCGCGTGGCAGCGAACCAGAACGTGACCGTGCGGATCATCGTCTGCGGATGGTCGAGCTGAAGCCATTCCTGCACAACGAGCGAGGCGATGAAGAAGTCCTACGAGATCCTGCCCGCGGACATGATCGCGAGCACGATGAAGGGCGGTGGCGACGTGAAGGAGCCGAAGCCGTATGAGATCCTGCCGGGGGCGGGGGTCGCAGCGCAGGGACTCGTAGGATGGACGAAGGAGGCGTCATGGATCGCGCGTCGCATGGCAACGCAAGGGGCGTTCAGCAGCCAGGCGGTCGGGCTCCCATACGACCCCGCGGGTAGGTTGCCAGCGCAAGGAGACGCAATCATTCCTCGCAGTGGGAAGAAGTACGAGATCCTTCCCGTTGGCATGAGCGGGAGCGTGACGGGCAGCGCTGCAAAGGTGTCCAAGCCGTATGAGATCGCTCCCGCGTCGGAGACCGCGGCGCAGGGTCTTGGAGGGTGGACGAAGGGGGCCTCCTCGATCGCTATGGGACTGCCAACGTCTGGGCCCTCAGGGAATGAGGGGATTGGGCTCCCGTACGACCCCGCAGGTGCGGTGCCGACTCGAGGGGCGAAACCCATCCCCCCGGCGGTGAAGCGCTCGAAGGAGTATGAGATCCACCCCGGTGCGGGGACCGCGAACCTGGGGCTCGGCGGCAAGAGCGGCGGTTGCGGGTGTGGTGGCGGGTGTGGGGGATTGAAGGGGTACGAAATCCTCCCCACGGGGATGAAGAAGTCGGGCGGCTGCGGATCCGGCAAGGCCGGTGGCTGCGGCTGCGGCGGGAAGTGTGGTGGAGCCAGCAAGGCCGGTGGTTGCGGTTGTGGTGGGAAGTGTGGCGGGCACGGCGACGGGATCGTCCTCCCCATGTTGGCGGGGATCCTGCTCCCGCCATCCTGGTCGTCCGACGTCCCTTCCGATGTGAGCCGGATCTCGGAAGGATATTCACCTGGCTGGCTGGCTGATTGGTCGCCATGGGGTGCCGCTGGCTGGCGTTTTGAGGGGGATTCAGGGTTCGCGATCTCACCGTCAGGGCAGACCGGGTGCGGGGACTTGCAGAAGCGGATCAATGATCTCTATGAGAGAATTCGCCTCCTCGAACGTACTCCCGCTCCGCCAGCTCCAGCGTGTGCTCCTCCGACAGCTTCGTGGCCTTGTGACGCGCTTCAGCCCGGGAGCCCCGAGGAGAATGACTGCATTTGCTTTCGAGGGGCTCAGGGTCTGCTCACGGTGTCCAGAGGAGCCTCGGCTACATGCCCCTCTGGTGTGAATCTCAACCCTACCCCTGAGCAGGCAGCCGCAGCGCGAAGCGCGGCCCATGATGTTTGCAATCGGACCCAGGTCTCGCGTGACCTGATGAACGAACTCTATCGGCTGTTACAAGAGCAGCTGCGTCGGCATTGCCCCCTGGATCCGCGGCTCCCGTGGCCGAGGCCGGATCCGACATGGTGCAGGCGTCATCCGCAAGTTTGCTTTCGGATCGATTGCTTGCGGAGTCCAGACAGCCCGCTATGCCGAGAGTGGAGATTGCCGGGGTGGTTGAGGCTCCCCCCGCCGCCTCCTCCCCCTGATACTGACATGCAAATGTGTGATGACATTTTGTGCTCATTTCGAGGCATGGAGCGAAGCTACTATAATGCGATGTTGCTTTATGGCTTGCTTACTCGCGTGATGGGAACTCTATACGCCCCAGCTCCACACGCTCCATCAACGTGCGCGACGTCGCCAGCGTGTGACAAGTACTTGGAATTGCGATCTATACTGCAGAATGGACTCGCGGGTTTTCCCTCTTCCGCTGTGTCTTCGGATGACACAGCAAGCGTCGGTCGTGCTATGAACGCCGTGCGAGGTGCGATTGGTGATTTGAGTGGCTTGCTCGCGGGATGTTCCGAAATGGACAGGCTTCATCGTGAGAATCCGCGATTTGCCTTCGCGAGGTGCAGTCCTGTCGTCATCGCTATCACCTGGATGACTGCCCGCACCGATATGTGGCGCCGAGCGCGGGAAGCCCGTCTGGCTATTGTTGATATCGTGAGTGCTGCGAACATGACGTTGTCTGACGAAATGCTTAGGCATACCCTCAGGGCACTCAACTGTTCGCTCCCAAGTCCGTTGCGGCTGCCCCCCGACTTGGACCTCCCGCTCCCCGACTTGGACCTCCCGCTCCCCGGCTTCGGCACCCCGCAGTGATCACTTCGTTTAGAGCGTGGCTGGGAATCGCTTTTGCGTCTCTGGCGCTCATGGGGTGCCGTGGCGAGTCTTCGCCTCCGCGACCCACACCAGCGAGCCGACCCGTCCCAGCGAGACGTGCCGTGCCTACGTCCGCCTCATTGGACGGGGGGGGCGTGCCCCTTCCCGATTACCCGTTGTCTGTCGGAGTATGCTTGGACCGATGCCACTCGATTTACGAGCAATGCGCGAGCGTTACCCCCGAGTGTGAGACATTGGACCAGATACGCGCGGTTCTTCACTCCGGTGACGCCCGGGCCTATGCCGACATGGTGCTTCAGGCACAAGTGCAGGAGCGCGCGAATGTTTGTGTGACGAGGTGTGGCGAGTCGGAACGTTTATGCGGCCGCCAGTGCTTTGATGCCGTGAGAGATGCCGCACCACCACTACCACCGTAACCGGGCGGCGGGCTTCACCCCGTCTTCTCGCCTTGGATCGCCCTCAGCAATGGCCGCCCTATCGGGTTGCGTGAAACGGTGGGCCACTGAGCTCGCCGGGAGCTCCGCGCGACGACGTAGGAACACGCGAACTTCGTACATTGGGTGTTCTGGTAACTGAAGGGGGATCCATGCCCGCGAGGGTGCCGCGTTGCTTTCCCTATGCGCCTCGGAGAAGGAGAGGGTTCCCGCGCGGGCCATGCGGGTGAGGGCGGTGACCAGCTCGCGGTAGCGCCAGGCGGAGACGCGGTAGCGTCGGACGCGAGGGTCCCAGACGCAGCCGTGGAGGGTGGCGCCCTCGCTGGCGCCCTCGACGAAGCCGTCGAGCAGCAGGGTGCCAGCGTCGAAGCGGAGGGTGATCGCAGGGGGCGCGGTCATGGAGGGTCATGGACTGGCACCGCGGGCGCGGCGCCGGTGGCGCGAACGCGAGGGAACCCCCCGCTGACGGCCTCGCGGTCGTACCGGGGAACCCCCCGCTGACGGCCTCGCGGTCGTACTCCGAACTCCAGGAAGACGTACCGGCGGGATCACGACGGTTGTGATCGGGGATCACGACGGTTGTGATCGGGGATCACGACGGTTGTGAAGCCGTTGGGGCGACCGCCCACCTGTGCCCAACGCGCCTCACCGGAGCGAAGCGACGGGGCGGTGCGCCTCCGAGCGCCCGCGGTCAGCGGGGGGAAGGTCCCCGCCGGGTCCCACGCCTGGGATCCGTAGCTGAAGGTAACTGCGTCATTGAGAGATGAGGTGGAGAGCAACTGGAAGCGAACTCCCAGCCCGTACGAGAGGAACCCG
>Ga0208263_100797_pt1 | contig 11166 bp, 7 predicted proteins | sample LakWasMet28_LOW6_2_FD_183872 | JGI IMG/M metagenome (GOLD analysis project Ga0208263, IMG submission 183872) | Freshwater sediment methanotrophic microbial communities from Lake Washington under simulated oxygen tension - Sediment Metagenome... | ecosystem: Environmental > Aquatic > Freshwater >... | reverse complement strand
AGTGGCGCATGAAGGCATCGGCGTCGGGCTGCGGGACCTGGATGCCCGCCGTGTCGACCGCGGCCTGAACGCCTTCGAACGCCACCTGGCGCAGCGCCACTTCGTCGACAGGCGGCAGGTGCAGCGGCACCTGGATAATCTTTTCGAGGAAGGCGCGGCCCGCCTGCTGGCCGCCCGCGCCGTAGCGTTCGCCAAGCGCGGCCGCCACGACCTCGTCGTCGAAGGCCAGCACGTAGGCGGTGTGGTTGAAACCGGCCGACAGTTTGACCAGCTTGAACATCGAGTGCGTCTCGGCCCGATCGAGCCGGTCGATGTCGTCGACCAGCACCACCACCCGCTTGCCGCTGGCGGCGAGGATGGTATCGATGCGCGATCGCAGCTCATCCAGGCTGACATTGGACAGCGCCTCGCCAAGGCCCTTAGCAGTGTCACCCGGACGCAGTTGGATGGCCCCGCCGGCTACCACGAAAGAGCCCAGCGACAGCAACGAGCCGTAGTCCTTCAGAATCTTGCCGATCTTCTCCTGCGCGGTGTTGAGCTTCTGGTCCAGCCCTTCGGCGAGCGTCGCGAAGAAGCCGCGGATCAGCTGCTCCTCGCTCTGGAAATGCCAGGGGTTGAACCGCAGCACGACCACGTTGTCGTGCTGCTCCAGTTCTTCCTCCATCATCTTCAGCACCGAGGTTTTGCCGTCGCCCCACGGGCCGAATACGCCCACCACTAGGCTGGCGCTGTCGGGGCGGCGCGCGATGGTGTCTGCAATGCGGGTGGCAAAGGGCGCGCGGTTGAAGCGATCCTGGGCTGCTCCGGTGATCGGTTCATCCGAGACGAAGTGCTCAGCCCTGGGTTGAGCCGGTGTCGCTGCTGGGTCCGCGGTCGCACCGGCGGCAGGCGGCATTGCGTCAGGCTCGGATGCCGCCTGCCTGCCGGTGATGCGTTTGAACCATTCCCTCATAGTGGCCTCCTTGGCGAGCTCGTTATGTAGGTGCGAATCCCCGGGGGGAACGATCGAGACTAACCCGCCTTGGCCGGCCAGCAAGGTCAACTCTGCTGGCCCTTGCGAACGCTCGCGGTGAATCTCCCCGGCTCCCCAGTGCGCATCTTAGACTTGTGCGGGTTGATGGGACTCGCGTAGCGCCTGGCGCAGCGGCTATCAGCTTGACTTCCGACTGTGGTGCAGCGCCTAACACCAAACCGCCGACCCATCGGGTTTAGTTAAAGAGGTCATTCTGCTCAACCAAGCTGAGATTCGGTCGCCATGAAGCCGACACTCTTCAGCGACCGCTCCCGGCGGCGGACATTGGCACGGACCGACCGATTGACCGATGTGGGTCGCTCGGGGCCTTTTGCGCCTGGAGGCCGTTGCCCGCCATTAACGGGCATTCAGGATTGGTGCCGAAAGCAGTCGTTCAATGACCATTTTTGGGGGTATGCCAGGGAAGATGGGTATCCTAGAATCGGCCAAACAATCCACGCAAGCGCGGATTGCCTGCGGCATCCGCTTGCCCCAAACTTTAGACATCACATTTAAGCATGGCGTTCGATCTAGTCTCTGTTACTGGCCTCTGGCCAATACTGCGCCGCATACCTTGGCTTGTCGCTTTTGTGGGGCGATGGTACTTCACTCCGGAGAGGCTGGCTTCTTTGGTGTACGTGGATTTATTTCCGCGTCATGAGTCTGCTCGCGTAGATCTGGGAGGTGTAGCTTCGTTCCAGCTACACCTTCAGCTGATGAACCTCACTCCGTTCGAGTTGGAGCTTGACCGTGCGAACTTTCGCTTCTACTGCGGGGGCTTGCCGCTAGAGACGCATGTTTTGGAGAGACGGAAGATTCGCTCAGGCGCGAGTGAGAGCCTGTTCCTCTCAGGAACCATCGCTGACGGCGCCGCGAATCAGATCGCCGCAGTGTTTCGGGGGAATCAGGCCTACCTGGAAGGCAACATCGAGTTCAACTGCAGCGTCCGCTCATTTGCGAAGAAGGTCGGCTCGCTTTCGGGCGTCCAAACGGTCTTCGTGAATGAGACTCAGCGGACGCGCCGCAAGGAGACCAGTGATGCCTAACTTGGCAATCGACACGGACGTCCTCGCAGCCCACTGGCGCGGGCCTATGGTCCGCTGGATATTTCTACGCTAGAAGTGAAGAACCATTAGCTCTGCAAAAAGTACATCCATACATGGCAGGAGTGGGACTTTGATGATGATGGGTGCGCGAGCGGTAGGAGGACTTCATCATCATTATTTGATATGACCTGAGCGAAATTCAGAAATCAGCTTTCGAACAAAGGGCGTCGTATTCGGGGTTTGCGGGAGACCGGCCGTGCGAAAGACTTTGACTGTGGTGATCTCCGCATTCTCGCTAGCAAGCATTCGCAAGGCCCAGATGAGTTGACGCTGTATCTTGGATGCATTGGCGTTCGCCAGCGACGAAAAAAGCTCCGTATCTTTCGTCACAAGAAGCATGACTTGATTAGATGTCAGTCCGGTGTTTTTCCCCAAAAGGCCGTAGGTAATTCGAATGGGGCGCTCGCGACTGGCAACCAATCTTGCGATGGCCTCACTGATTGACGCGCGCCGAGAGATGGCAAGGTCGTCCAGATCGTTTTTTCGTCTAAGAAATCGATTCTGTCTTCTCGATTTTTTGAAGTTTTCCCACCATTCGCGATCACGTACTGTCGCCCGCATTGCGGCACTTTGCGTGCCTTGCCGGGTCGTTGGCTTGGATGAGTCTCCAAGGTGCTGCAACGTAAGTCGATCTTGTTCTATGGTCGGGATGGGGGTGTTTACTCGGAATCTATCGCCCGCGACAGAAACGAGCCAATCCAAGTCGTAGAAGCGAAGGAACAAAAAGACTCTTCCCAGATATATGGGGGATCGCCGGTATGTGGCTAGCTTTTCGAGAAACAACTTGCGTGCTACTTCAATCTCATCGCGTGCGTGAAGGACGTCAAATTTTTTGGACATCGCCTTGCTACTTGATTGATTCTCGCTGTCTCCAATTCCGGCTAAGGTAGCCTCCAATGACAAACCTGAGGCAACTAGTAAGGCCGCCAGTGTAGGTGCGGTGGGGGCCGTACCAATTCCTGTATTCAGAATTAGCAACCGATCTGTGTCTGGTGTTGGAATAGAAACACCGTATCTGTTCTGTCGTGCTTCAGGATACGTCGTGGCAAGAATCGAAACCATCGAAGCCCGAGACAAGGCTTGGTTTTGAGCGAGTTTTCTGCGCAACGTCCAGCGAATGTCTTGAGAGTTCCAGTAGATGGAATCAAGCGTCAAAGTCTGGGTACTGAAAACACAAAGTTCTTTGATCACGCGAGGAACTTCGGTTGTCGATACATCCTTGATTCGGCGATCTGCTCCACAAATGCAACGACATTGGAGCGAGCCTAGCGCATTCTTCGACATGGGGAGGGTCGATGCGCCGCAAGCCCGACAGTCGCTCAGAAGAGGAAGCCAATGAGTGGTGCAGTAATGCACTGTCGGCAAATGGTGCGAGCGCCTCCAATAGGGCTGCCGTCCTTCATCCATATCTTCGGCGAGACACGCTGGGCAATACCATCCTTGGCGTGTTTTTCCCATGGCTCTTCTAAAGCCTAACATTGAAATGTTCTGAATAACTTTTCCGTTATTGATAGGCATAGGGAGGCTGGGAGCTCCTGGTATCTCTACTTTGTCCGAACCCGATAGAGATGACCAGAAGAGTGCGGTAGTCATTGTGCGAAGTGCGTGCTCATATGTCGTGCCGCAAGCCGCCAACAAGTGGTCAAGTCGTCTATCGTGAGTAACGAGGTCAAACAGCGGAGCCTGTAGTTTTGTTCCATAACCCGCGGCCTCCATCAATGGTCGCCAAACACCGTTTCCATTCTGAAGAAATACTCTGGCGAGCCACGATCCAAGTATTTCGTCGGGATAAGGCAGGGGAACATAGGGGAGTCTGAAAGTGATTGGCATTCAATAAAAGTAAGAGAGGAGATGAGCTCACGTGCTCGACATAAAGAATGCCTCACGAAAGCCGGAGTTGATGAGCGACTATTTAAGTGCGGATGCCAGCAAGGCGGAGAATTCGCCAATCAGGCGGGGCATCTTCCCCAGCGGACAATAGTTGTTTCTTTGCATGTGCCAGCTTGCGGCGCCGATAGTCTTCCTTGGACTCTGTGCAGTCAGCAAGCGCACGAGCAACGAGGGGAAGCTTGCAAAGATTGTTTCTGACAGTCGTGGGGCGGCATGTCCAACGCAGGAGCATCGACGTGGAAACTCGTCCGGATGTCGTGAGCGGCTTGAGCTCTCCAAATTGACGGCGGATCAATGTAGACAACTCTCCATCAATGCGCCGCCATCTTTCTTGGAATGTTTCCCGAGGAGGGTGACGCGGGGACCGCGAAGGTGGATTGGAGGCAAGCCATTCTTTGTCATGGCGGTACAGCCACATGAACGTGGCTGGTTCTTTCCTTCTCAGTTCGGCAGGACCTGCTTGCGTGAATTGGCGTTGCATCGCGAGCCAATCGGCGCGTCGTTGCGATCGCACAATCTCGGCTTGCCTGCTTTTGCGATGCGCATTGATTTCCGGAAGGCTTCGAAGAAGCCGGTAAACCGAGGAGGATGACATACCTGTTGAAGTACACGTTTCGCCAATGGACGCTCCGGCAGAGAGCAGCTCTTTCCCTCGTTGCTGCATTTCCTCCGTAACTGATTTGCGTCTCTCGGAAATGGGAATGCCTGCAGAGCGTCGATACAAGGTGGCCGTCGTGACAGATATGCCTGTCAATTCCGCGAGGCGGCGACAACTAATTCTGGTATCGCTCAACAGAGAGCTAGGTACGACTGAGGCCTGAAACTTCGTCGATTTCAAAAGCGAACGAGGGGGAGGGTGGTCCTCAGTTGCGGGCGAAGCGGCATGTGTCGCTGCAATAAAAGCCTTCAAGTTGTTAAACAAACAGCCAATCAGAAGCAAGTGACATACTGGATGCAGGGCGCGCTCAGGTCGTTCAACTAAATCTTTCAGCCAGCGGAGTGGATGGCGCGGCGTCGACGTAAGGCGCTCTCTGAAAACAAGGCCTTGGAAGCTGTCATACTCGGTAAGAACCGCCAATGTCACTGCAGGCCAATCGACTTTTTTCCCATTTGCGAACCCCAACTGTTTGAGCCGTGCGAGGTAAATCTCTGCTCTCAGCTCGCGGGGAACGGGTAATGCATCAGCCTCAAGCGCTTCGAGCGAGAGATTTGCGAAACGCGCAGCATTTTGGCTTGAAGGCTCCCGAGACAAGGATGGGCGCGGTACCTCGATGTCGTGGCTGCCTATCCTGTGATCGAGGCGAGGGCTGCGCAGTAGAACTCTCAGATCTTGGCGGTCAGCCTGTAGGCTCTGCTGTCCATGCAGATGCAGTGGAGTGCCATGCAATGGGCACAACTCGACTCCTGGTAGTTGATGCATGCGATACAGCACATAGCTGCCGTGGTCTCGCAGACTTTGCGCATCACAGTCGGGGCAGCTCCTCAGCAGTGCGGAAGCTCCAAACCTATTGGCAACCAGACCAATAGAAACTTTCAGTCCTCCTGCCTGATCATTGGCAAGTGCAGTTAGGACCTTTCGATAGCGTACAGGCTCCAGGAATCTTGCAATGTAAGGAAACAATGAGCCTCTGATCGCAGCTGACGCAACCGTGCTGAACGGCCCCCAAGTTCCTGTTGTTGTGACGAAGTGTTGAAGACGGCATGGAAGATCAGCGCTTGGGATTCCAGTTGTTGAGCCGAAAAGTGCCGCTAGAGTTTCTCTCGAATCAGAGATGCTGTTCAGAGTGTGAATGCGCATGACCCATGACAGAAGCAGTTCGCCGCTGACATAGGGAGGGATGTATGGGAACGGTAGTGGGCGAGTATTCATCCACTGGGGCGCTAGTTAGCGAAGCGTCGGATCCTCGGTAGGGAGTTCATCGTCGTACGACGAGGAAGAGCTCTTGGCATTGCTGCGCCGCTTTGAGCTGGGGTTGGATCCCTTCTTCCGTATGGTTGGCGAATGATTGGCAGTTTCTGGGGCAGCCGTGTCGTCCAGTTCCGGGAACTCATCTCGCGTGACGGCTGATGGTTCATCGCCATCCGACCACGCAATCATACGGCGAAGGGCTGTGCATCCCTCTTTGAAAAGCAAGTCGTCAAAGTCTCTCAGCAATGCAGCTTTCCCCGTGCGAAGTGCCGCGATAGCTGGCTCCAGAATCGCCATATCGATCTTCGCGACCCGGTCGAATGCCGCAGCATCAATGACTTCGCGCCCCCCTATTTCATTTCGTTGAGCAAGCATGAATGCCATAGCGGTGAAAGCAGGATTGCCGGCGCCTGCGCGATACCAGGCCTGGCGAATCTCTTTGTCCAGTCGAACAGGAGCTTTGACGAACTGGTAATCCCAATAGATATCGCAGAATGCGTCGAACTCAGGGTCGCCATAGCGCATCTGAACGAAGTTCGATTCGCCTCCGGAGTTCAGTTTCCTGAGATTGCGGACATTTTCATCAATGACGGAGGCAAGCGCAGGTGTGCCTGCGATAACCAGACTGACGCCGGCTCTCTCGATGATCTCGCTAAAGAGGTTAAGCACGAAAGTGGCATTTGTGCCATTCGCCGCCTTGAGATTCTGGACCTCATCAATGAATATTACCCCGATGGAAACCGCCGTTGCGACTTGGGCGATGAGAATCACCATTCGCGAGATACTTCTCACGGATCGGGCGTGGCGTTGGTAATTTGTGTTTCCAAGAATGTGATCGACCACGTCGAAAAACTGAAGGCATAAGCTCTTCAAGGTAGCGTCATGAGACATCCGTACGCTAACCCATGGGATCTGTCTGCAGGTTAGCTTTTGACCTTTGTACTCCCGGTGCTCTATGACCACCTGGTAGGGGAGCGAGAAGGCGGTGGCGAAGGTTGTCTTCCCACTCCCGCTAATCCCAAGCAATGTCTGGCCTTTCGCGGACGAGATCCAGTTTCTTGGCATCTGCAGGTCGGCGGCCGGATCTGCAGCCGTGGCGATGGCTTGCCTACGCTGCGCATCTTCCGCTGACATGGGGTTGCGCGCGACATAGGATTCGCGGATGTTCATCGTCAGATTCACGCCAGCCCGTTTGTATTCTGCAAACGGGTAAACAATCTCATTGATGCAGCCCACTTCAGCAGCTCGAACGAGCTCGCTCTTCTTGCGATCCGCCTTGGTCGGTGGCGTCGGGTAGTGTGCCAATCGATCCAAAATAGCGTCCTTGGACACCTCAAGCTTCGGCAGCGCTTCGATGAAGGGGTTGCCTTCAAATCTTCGAACTCCCGTCGGCTTGTATTGCGCCTCAATACTGATGTGGTCGATCAATTCTTTCTCCTGCGGTGCCTGTTTACGCTTTGCAGGCGTTCGCGTTCCTCGATATCCTGCCACCGTGGCTTTGTTTCTTTCGCTGATCCCAGAAGCGGAATCGTTGTTGCACTTGGATTTGACGGTACCCTATTTCCGGAAAGTGCGCGCTTAATTTCGCGTGACTCGCTGTCGCGTCTTTCGCGAGTGTTGCCCTGCAATTCATGCGAAGTTTTACTTGTCTTGCGTAGACCAGCTGGAACCGACTTGCGACGCTTCTGCTGTCGCGCGATAAACGCGTCATTTTGCGTCTCTGCAATCAATAGCCTGTGGGTGTCAGCCAGGTAATCTTCCTCTTCCAGGGTGATTTCTCCCAGCTCTTTCTGCGCAGCAGCATCTGCCCGCCAGGCTGGCCAGTTGTCGTCGCCGTTTGGAGCGAATACTTCGATTGGGCAGGAGCGGTCGACCCTGATGTTGATGGAGCGGCTCTTGGAATTTGAGAGGCGTGCTTGCCGTTCCGCCGCCGCATTGGCAGGAACATATTTGCGACCTCGGTACACTACTCGGCCGTTGGCCAATGATGCCTTATCGGTGCCCAGAAGTAGGCGCTGATAGTCTGCATCCGACAAGGGCGGGCTTTCAATGCCAGTGAGATTGGCGAGCCCCCAAATGTATGCGTCGCGAGGCGTCGGCCGCACTCTAGCGCTGCGCAAAGCGCTATTGGCTGCAAGGTGCCTGTGCGGGCTGTTGTTGTAGGTGTCGACGATATCGATGAGAACCCAGTAGATTTCGCGTAGCGTGTAGGTTGCAGCTGTCTTGGCTTGACGGAATCGACGTTTGGTTACCGGATCCAATGGACGCTGACTGAAGCTGCCCTTCAAACCACGACGACTCATCTGTTTTTTGAGTTCCTGGATGGCGCGTTCAATGATTCCCTTCCCATCTGGACAAAGAGGCGGCAGGGTTTCAGCTTCAATCTTGAGTCCCTCAACGGCGGAGTCAAGCATTGCTTTCGAGATCATCTCGGAGCCACGGTCCTGTACCAGTCTGGCGCAAACCCTGCCGTAAGGCCATCTTTCCTCGTCAACGTTGATTCCGAGCGTTCCGAATCGCTGCTTTCGCGAGGTGAAGGCGATCAGGAGTGCATACCGAATTTCTTCCCAGGAGGCCGGACGGAGCGTAATGTAAACGCTGACGATGAATCGACTCCAGCGATCAATCAGCAAATAGATAAGGGGGGTTCCTAGGACATTGTGCGGTTCATTGCTGTCCACGAGGAAAATTCGGCCGCCTGTGGCATCGATCTCATAGATTTCCCCTGGCCCCATGGCGATAAGAGATCCTTTGCGTGCTCTCTTTTGCAGGCTGGGAATGCTTTTTGCAATATCGCGGCTAATGACGGCATGATCTTTGACGATGCTTCTGAATTGCCTCAGCGTGACCGGAAGTGGGCACCTTTTGTCCATGTAGTCAGCGTATTTTTGCGGATAGCGCTTGGAGAAGTAGTTGCCCATGTAAGCTTCATGGGCGTCCACGTAAGTTACGGAGCCAGTTTCAGCCATCTTCTCGTAGCACCTAGCCATGTCTGCAACGTCAAGGTCGTTGACGACGAATGAATTGGGGCCAAGGGTTGCAGCTTCAATTGGCTGTCGCCCCCTACGTTTGAACTGCCGCTCGCTGACCGCAGATGGTTCGAATACCTCCACGCTGACCGGTCTTTGATTCCCAAAATCTGGGCCTGGTTTGAGAGGGAGAAGTGCGGACCTTACGCGCCCAAAATAGTAATAGCGCAGTACAAGCCGGCGCAGGGATACTTCGCTGAAGTCAAGCTCTTCGGCACGTGCGCGCAGCAGAGCAGTGAATCTCGAACGATCCAGGTTTTTTTCTATCTCGTATTGGTCTATCAGAGGTGATATGGCTGAAAAGGCATGCGTGGCGTGATCATCTGGCCCCTGCTCTTCGCCAGTGTTCAGAAATTCTGTTGGCAATCGCAAGCGTCCAATCTGAAATTCGCCGTGCTCAATACGTGATTGAGTTGTGGCCAGACTCATCGACTGGGGACGTGTTGCGTAGCGCGCCATTGCAGGGGTGGATACCGGCATTACGAATAACGTTTGCGCGAATACATGGGTAATTCGAAGCAGGCCCGCTGAGCGCGTGGAGGTGTCCCGCAGCACCAGTCCTGCCTTGATCGGTTCGTCGGCTCTCCCCGGTATGAAGGCAATTTCAGTCATGTTTGAGTACAACGGGGAGGTTGAGTGCGAGTCTGCTGTGAAGGTCGATTTGGATGCGATTGGACCAAGCGCAGTAGCGGAATTCGTTCAAGCAATAGCGATAACCGCGCTTCAGGTTCTTTGCGCAACCCTCGATCTGAGCTCGCAAGGTTGCATTGGGTCGATATGCCTTGAGAAATGCTGCTGTAAACGTGTCGGCGCTGTCCTGATCGGGCTTCATGCCTTCACGCGACCAACTGCGCATGAAGACCAGCCGAGATAGCAAGTCAGCAGTGAAGCTCGGCGAAGAAACGAGCCTCCAGTCAATCGCTTGCTGTTCGCACCAGCGATATTCAACAGCTAAACGACGCCTTACTATCGGATCCTTGGCGTCGCTTGGTGTCTTTACGCTGCGTGCTTCGTAGATTAAGCCCGAGGACGTTCGACGCGTGATCAGGAAATCAAGCGTAAACGGCTCTGGATAGCGGCCCTTGCGGGAATGGCGAATACCGAGTTCTCCGCAGAGCTGAAGTGTTGCATTGAGTTGGAGAATTGGAAACTGTTCGCGAATGTCGATGACATCGGACTGACGTTCCAAGAGAAAGAAGTAGATCCGTTCCTGAATCGAAAGTAAGTGATACTTCCGCGGCATCAATATGCCCATTGGATTTCCGGACGTTCCGCGTGAGGGAACGTCGCGCACTCGAAGCCAGGGATGATAGGCAAGTCCGCTTCCGAGTCCAAAACCGCGCTTCAGCCTTGAATGGAAGTACCGCGGGTAGAGTTTGAGGTCAGAGGCCCATTCCATGGATGAGTGGAGAAGGGAGTGGATTTATGGATATTATCCTTAATATTTGTCATCCAGGGACTAGTATTCCGTCCAATTAAAGTCGAAAACAGGTTAATAAAGTCGTAAACGCCCATCTTGTGTTCATGCGGCTTGCAGGAGGGTGGCGTTCTAAATGTGCTCGAAAAGTCGTAAACACGACCAAATTCCGACTCGTGGCTGTCGTTAACGTACAGGAGCTGCCAGCAGGCGTTTCTGGCCGGATGTCCAATTTAGGCCGGTTACCGGCACTTGATTCGGTACACGAACTGGTGCCGATGTCTCAAAACAATGACCAAACACCAGGAGAGCGGATGACCAATAATCGAGGCTGATAGGTGTCTGCTATTGCCGAGGAGATTCACTTGGTCTGAAGGAAAAGGCTGGCGTCACAATCATTGAACTTGCCACACCAAAATGAGCTTTGTTATGATCGTTCGCGGAGTTGTATTAACTTCTCCTTTTTCGGAGCCGTCCCTCTCATCTGGCGCCCTTGTTAAGAGTGAGTAGCTGTAAAGACCTCAAACCTACCAGCACTCAGGGACACACCAAAGGGAATAGAGTTTGCGAGATAGTCATCTCGCAAAATGCGGCAGAAGAGTCATTTGGACTTCTTCTATACACTTTTCGAAATCGGATAGGAATCACCCAACGTGATGCCGCTAACCGGTGCGCTATTTCCAGAGCCTATTACAGCGCTTTGGAAAACAGTAAACGTCCTCCGCCACCACCAAGACGCGTAATCAAGCTCGGACTCGCGCTGGGAGCTTCGAGCCGTGAGCAGGTCCTTTTGTACGCGGTGG
>Ga0208263_100780_pt1 | contig 11299 bp, 9 predicted proteins | sample LakWasMet28_LOW6_2_FD_183872 | JGI IMG/M metagenome (GOLD analysis project Ga0208263, IMG submission 183872) | Freshwater sediment methanotrophic microbial communities from Lake Washington under simulated oxygen tension - Sediment Metagenome... | ecosystem: Environmental > Aquatic > Freshwater >... | reverse complement strand
CGCGAGCGCGATGCTCTGCCGGCCGCCGTCGGCGACCAGACCTTTGTCTTTGCCCGCGCCATCAATCCCGGCCGCGTGGTGACCTGGCGCGACATCGCCCGCCGTCCTCTCGTCAAGAAGGGCGACATGGTCGAGGTCAGCGCCGCCGAGGGCAATCTCTCCATCTCCATGAAGGCCCTCGCGCTGCAGAGCGGCGCCCAGGGTGAGGCCGTGACGCTCCGCAATCTCGAGTCCCGCAAGGATTTTACCGCTTTCGTCGTCGATGAAAACCATGTTCAAGTCCGCTTCTAAGGGCTTCGCCGCCGTCCTCTGCCTCGCGACCGTGACTGGCGCGTCGGCCGGCTCGCTCTGGCCCACGGGCAACGATCGCGGCATCTTCGCCGACCGCCGGGCCTCCCGCGTGGGCGACATTCTCACGGTGGTGGTCTCGGAGACCGCCAACGCCACCAGCGCGCAGACCAAGTCGGCCAACCGCGATTCCAGCCTCGAGGACGCGATCGGCCAGTTCATCTTCAGCGCCGCCACTTCCGGCCGGCTCACCTCCAAGGGCGAACTGCCCGCCTCCAGCGCGAGCGGCAAGTCCACCTATTCCGGGGGTGGGTCGGTCAATAATTCCCAAAGCCTGTCCGCCCGGGCCGCCGTCCTCGTCACCGACGTGCTCCCCAACGGCAACCTCGTCATCGAGGGCGCCCGCATGGTCACCTTCTCGGGCGAGACGCAGTACGTGGTCCTCCACGGCCTCGTCCGCGCCGACGACATCTCGGCCGCCAACACGATCCTCTCCAGCAACGTCGCGGACGCCCGCGTCGAGTTCATCAGCGAGGGCACCCTCACCGACGCGCAAAAGCGCGGCTGGCTCTCCAAGCTCTACGAGAAGCTCCGCCCCTTCTGACCCCTCTTTGCCATGACACGGATGTTGCCCAGATTCCTTTCGGTTGCCCTCGCGCTTGTCGCCGCCTGCTCGCTGTCGGCCTCGCGGGTCAAGGACCTCACCACCGTGGAGGGTGGTCGCGACAACCAGCTGGTCGGTTACGGCATCGTGGTCGGCCTCGCCGGTGACGGTGACAGCAACGCCGTCGCCACGCTGCGTGCGGTGGCCAACATTCTTCAGCGCAACGGCCTCACCGTCAGCGCCACCGACATCAAGGCCAAGAACGTGGCCGCGGTCATGCTGACCGCCGACATTGCCGCCTTCCTCAAGCCTGGCTCGCGGATCGACGTCACGGTTGCGGCCATGGGTGATGCCAAGAGTCTTCAGGGCGGCGTCCTGCTCCAGGCCCCGCTGCTCGGCGCCGACGGCCGCGTCTATGCCGTGGCCCAGGGCCCGGTGGCCATCGGCGGTTTCCTGGGCGGCGCCGGCGGTGCCGGCGGTGCCACCGTCCAGAAGAATCATCCCACGGTCGGCAGCATCAGCAACGGCGCCATCGTCGAGCGCGAGATCGCCGCCGAGATCGTGGTGGAAAACTCCCTCCGCCTTCTGCTGCATAATCCTGATTTCACCTCCGCCGCCCGCATGGCCGACGCGATCAACCTGCGTTATCCGGCCAGCGCCCAGCCCGTCGACGCCGCCACCGTGAAGGTGGAGCTGCCTCCGGAGTACCGCGGTCGCAATGTCTCCTTCCTGGCAGATCTCGGCACTGTCGAGGTCCAGCCCGACACGCTCGCCCGCATCGTCATCAACGAGCGCACCGGCACCATTGTCGCGACTTCCACGGTCCGGCTCTCCCAGGTGGCCATCGCCCACGGCTCGCTCACGATTACGGTTTCCTCCAACGTGGGCGTCAGCCAGCCCAACGCCTTCAACAACTCCGGCCAGACGGTGGCGGTGCCCAGCACGCAGACCTCGGTCAACGAGGGCAAGGGCGGCTTCACCATCCTGAATGATCCCCCGAGCATCGAGCGGCTGGCCGCGGCCCTCAATTCCCTGGGCGTCTCCACCCGCGACATGATGGCGATCTTCCAGTCCCTCAAACGCTCCGGCGCCCTCCAGGCCGAGCTCATCATCAACTGAGCCATGCCCATCGCCCCCATCAGCCACGCCACCGCCTCCGCCGCGACCCTCGCGGCCGGCGGCAAACCGCAGGCGCTCCGCAACCTGCCGCAGTCCGAGCAAATCAAGGCGGCCGCCGGCCAGTTCGAGGCCATCATCGTGCGCCAGCTCCTGCAGGACAGCGTCGGCAAGATCGCCGGCGAGGGCGCCGCCGGCAATATGTACGGTTTCATGCTGACCGATGTGCTCGCCAACCAGCTCACCGCTGGCGGCGGCCTCGGCCTCGGCTCCATGTTGGAAAAGCAACTGACTCCTCACGCCGCGAAAGCGGTGAAAGGCACCCCATGAACGACTCCTGGATCATCATTGCGGATGCCCTCCGCGCCGAGATCGCCGGTTTTGGCGGACTCCTCCACCTCTTCGAGCAGCAGCAGCAGAGCCTCTTCGTCCGCGATACCGACGGCGTCATCCGCCTCAGCGCGGAGATCGAGGCCCACTCCCGCCTCATGCAGGATCACCGCCAGCAGCGGGAGCAGATCGTCTCCTCGTTCGCGCTGGCCCACAACCAGCCGCCACGCGCGACGCTCCGTTCACTGCTCCCCTTCATCGAGGCTGACGCCCGTCCGCTCATCGAGGCCCTCATCGACGAGGTCAACGTGCTCATCCATCGCGTGCGCCGCCTGACCCGCCAGAACCACACGCTCCTGGCCCGCACGGTGGAGTCCCAGCAGGAACTGATGCGCACGCTCCGTCCCGATGCCTTTCTCCACACCTATTCGGCCATGGGCCGGAAGACCCTCACCACCAACGCGCGCACTTCCGGTGCGCTCCAGGCCGCCGGTTGATCAACCAATCTCTCTGACCCTTTCCTCCCATGGCCGGCCTGTTCTCCACTCTTAACTCCAGCACGATGGCGCTCAACGCGCACAGTCGCGCCATCGAGACCACCGGCAAGAACCTGGCGAACGTCAACAACCCCAACTATGCCCGCCAGCGCGTGGTGTATGGCAGCCGGGGCACCATCGACACGCCTCAGGGCGTCGAGAGCCTCGGCCTCGAGGTCATGTCGATCACGCAGTTGCGCGACACGCTGCTCGACCGCCAGCTGATGCGCGAGATCGGCATGAGCGGTTCGTTGGAAGCGGAGCAGCAGAGCCTGCAACGCGCCCAGGCCGGTCTCGGCCAGGTGGTTTCCGCCAATGGCGTCGCCACCGGCGGCCTGGCCTCCTCCCTCGACAAGTTTTTCAACGCCTTCCAGAGCCTCGCGACCCGGCCCACCGACATGGGCACCCGCGAATCCCTCCTGCAGCAGGCCCAGATCCTCACCGACACCCTGCGCGAGACCGACGCGCGCCTGAATCAGGTCCAGTCGGACATCGACGCCCAGGTGGGCACGAATGTTTCCCAGACTAACACGCTCATCGGCACCATTGCCGGCCTCAACTCCCAGATCTCCCGCTTTGAGGTCAACCGGCCGGGCGCGGCCGTCGACCTGCGCGATCAACGCCAGGCCCTGCTTGAGCAACTCGCCACCATTCTCCCCGTCGAGTCCCGCGATCTGGCCGACGGCCAGATCCAGCTCGTGGCCAAGGACGCCGGCAACGCCGACATCATGCTCCTGGACGGCTCGACCGTGAACGGTTCCGTGGCCTTCACCGGCACCGGCCTGACGGGCGGCTCGCCGGCCACCGCCATCGCGCTGGGCGGCGGCTCCATCCACGGCTCGCTGAGCGCCCGGGACGGCGCGGTCCAGTCCCTGCGCGACAACCTCGACCTCCTGGCCCGCCAGCTCGTCACCTCGGTCAACGCCGCCTACAATCCCAGCAGCACGGCCGGTGCGGACTTCTTTGATCCGGCGGGTCTCACCGCCGCGACGATCGCGGTGCGGAGCGGCCTGACCGGCGCCACCATCGTGACCGGCAGCAGCGGCGCCGCGGGTGACAACTCCCTCGCCATCGCGGTGGCCGCCCTCGGTACGCACGCTTTCTCCGTCGGTTCCGGCGATCTGTTTGATGGCACCATCGGCCAGTTCTACTCCCGTTCCGTCAGCGATCTGGCCCAGGCCCTTTCCTCGGCGAACAGCCGTGCTTCCGACCAGGACAAGATCCAGCAGCTGGTGCGCAACCAGCGTGACTCGGTCAGCGGCGTCTCCCTCGACGAGGAGATGGCCGATCTGGTGCGCTTCCAGCGCGCCTTCCAGGCCTCCTCGCGGGTCTTCTCCATCATCGACGGTCTCCTCGACAACGTCGTCAACCAGCTCGGTCGCGGCTGATCCGGCGCCCGGCCTTCTAATTCTTTTCTCCCATGCGCATCGCCTCCAGCACCGTCCAGGACAATATCGTCCGCCAGATCCAGCAACTCGGGGTCAACACGGCGAAGCTGCAGACGCAGGTCGCCACCGGTCAGCGCATCCAGAATGCCGATGATGATCCGGCCGCCACGGGCCGCATCCTCAACCAGCAGAGCGAGCTCAATCGCGTGACCCAGTTCGATGAGAATGCCGCCCGCGCCCTGGAGATCAGCCGCTCGACCTTCGGCGGTCTGCGCGACGTGAAAAGCATCTCCGACCGGGCCGGTGAAATCGCCACCCTGGGCCGTTCCACCGCGGGTCCGGATTCCCTGCGGGCCTATTCCTCGGAAGTGAACCAGCTCATCGAGCAGCTCATGCAGGTGGGCAACACCCGGCTGGGCAATGATTACGTCTTCGCCGGCACGGCCGTCGATGCCCCTCCCTTCACCGCCACCCGCGACGCCAGCGGCAATGTCACCGCCGCGACCTACGTCGGCAACGCCAGCCAGGCCCGCATCCCGCTCTCCGAGGTGGCCAGCGTGACGCCCTCCGCGTCGGCCGCGACCAACCTTTCGATCCGCGACCTCCTCAACCAGCTGGTCGGTCTACGCGATTCCCTCGCGACCAACAACAGCACCGGGATCGCCTCGGCGCAGGCGGACCTCCTCAACGGCGAGGATTCGTTTGTCACGGCGATCGCCGAGAACGGCGCCGTGCAGTCCCGCATCGAGGTCAATCAGGCCCAGCAGCAGTCCCGGGGCGACAACATCGTGGCCCTCATCGGCAACGAATCCAACGTCGACCTGCCCGATGCGATCGTCCGGCTGAACCAGTCGCAGGTCGCCTACCAGGCGGCCCTGCAATCCGCCGCGAACATCATGAAACTCTCCCTCCTCGACTATATCCGCTAATTCAACACCGCCCCACCACCATGAAAGTACTGTCCGCTCCCCCCCTGGTCACCGAGACCACTGCGCCGCTCGCCGGCAACAACTTCAAGCTGCCGCAGGGCTTGATCGGCTTCAGCGATTACACCAGGGGCGAACTGCTCTACATGCCCGAGCATCTGCCCTTCCTCTGGCTCAAGCTGCACCGCGCCGCCGATTCCGTCCACTTTGTGGTCATCGAGCCGGGCGGCCTCATCCCGGACTACACGCCCGAGCTCTTTGACGCCGACGCCGAGGCGCTCGAACTGCGCGACCCGAGCGAGGCCATGCTGCTCAACATCGTGACCCTGCGTCACCAGAATCCCTTGGAGGCGACCGTCAATCTCGTCGGCCCGATCGTCATGAACCGCCGCACCCGCGTCGGCCGCCAGCTGGTCATCGCCAATTACTCCCAGTACGGGGCGCACTGGCCCCTCGTCGACAGCTCGGCCAACTCCAACCGCGCCAGCGCCTGAACCGGAGAACCTCCCATGCTCGTCCTATCCCGCAAGGTCAACGAAGCGATCGTCATTGGCGACGGCATTGAGATCCGCATCAACCGCATCGAGGGCGATGTGGTCAAGATCGGCATCATCGCGCCGCGTGACGTTCCGATTTTCCGCAAGGAAGTCCACAGTGCCATCGTGGCCAGCAATCTGGCCGCCGCCATGCCCTCCTCGGGGCAGGCTCTGCCCACTTTACCAAAAATAACCCGGGCCAAGGATCACGGCCCGGTATCACCCTCCATGGATGGCGTAAACCCTGCCGGTCGCCGCAACGGCGCGGCGGCATAAAACCACAGAACCCACGCCTACCATGAGCGTCATCAATACAAACATCCAGGCCATCGCGGCCGCCCGTAACCTCAATCAGAGCCAGGAAATGCTCGGCCGCTCGCTGTCGCGCCTTTCCTCCGGCTCCAAGATCGTCAACCCGTCCGACGACGCCGCCGGCCTCGCCGTGTCCGAAAAATTGGACGCCCAGAGCCGTCGCGTCAAAGCGGCCGTCACCAACGTCCAGAACGCCGTCTCCTATATCCAGACGGCCGATGGCTTCATGTCCGGCATGACGAAGATCCTCTCGCGCATGAGCGAGCTGGCCATCCTCGCCAAGGACGTGACCAAGAATCCCACCGACATCGCGCTGTACTCCCAGGAGTTCACCGCGCTGCAGGACCAGCTCCGCGCCACCATCGGCGGCACGAGCGCGGACATCGGCGGCACGAGCGACATCTCCGCCCCGCTGGGTGCCTTCAACGGCATCTCGCTGTTCGGCTCCACCACCACCGGCCTGACGGTCACCATCGGCCAGGCGGTCGGCCAGGAGATGACCATCGGTGATTCCGATCTTCGCACCGGCAACATGCTGGCCATTATCGACCAGAGCGGCTCGGGTGCCTACTCGCTCGGCCTCTCTGATGCCGGCACCATCGCCACGATCTCGGATGCCATCCAGCATGTCGCCACGGAACGCGCCTCCCTCGGTGCGTCCCAGTCACGCCTGGAACTGGCGGCCACGACCCTGCAGGTCGAGTATGAGAACCTCGGCTCGGCCATCTCCCGCATCCGCGACGTGGATGTGGCGGAGGAATCGACGCGGCTGGCCAAGTACAACATCCTCGTGCAGTCCGGCACGGCCATGCTGGCCCAGGCCAACCAGTCGCCGAAGAGCGTGCTGCAGCTGCTCCAGCAGTAAGCCGCTGAAATTTTCGCCGGGGTGCCGCCACCGCGCCGCACCCCGGCTTTTTTATGCCCGGAGGTGTCCTGCCTTCCGCCCAAGGCATGGCCCCAAACGGGCACGATTGAGACTTACCTGATCGAGTGACCCTGGGCGCGACTTGCGTGCGCTGGTCCCCCACACACGCCGCCGTAGGGGCATCGGCCGTCACCAAGGCGATGGCCCGACAAGCCCCTCCTCTCCGAGGGGCCATCAATTCACGTGAGCGAAGGTGGGCCGGCAGGTCCCCTTCCGGCGAGGGTGGGAATGGAGAAGGGAGTGGAGAGTGAGCAGTGAGCAGTGAGCGGTGAGCAGAAACTAAATACCAATTTCTAATTACTAACTACGAGCAGCCCTTAAACTTCCGACTTAAACAGGATGACTTCGTCATCCTCGCGGCAGAGGGACCTGCCGCGCCACCGCTGAGCACAGAGCGATGAGCAGAGGGCGAAGAGCCAGTGGGAGCCTTGAGCATTCAGCGCTCAGCGTTCCGTCTTCCGCGTCCAGCATTCCGCATTCAGCTCTCCGCGATCCGCATTCTGGCTCTATGCTCCTTGCGCCCTGCTCCCGGCTCCTATCGCGAGTTGAAGTTCCAAGTTTAAGTTTAAGTCATCCGCTCACTGCTCACCGCTCACCTCCTCCCATTCCGCCTGCTGGCTCCATGCACTCCGCTCCTTGCTCTCTGCTCCTTCCGTGCTTCGGAAACAGGCGGCCCTGAATTTGCACAGGAGGTAACGGAGAGCACAGAGATGAGAGTCTGTCAGCCTTCGGCTCTCCGAGGATACGGTTCAAGGATCCCACTTGTAGGGGTGCCGCTTGACGGCACCCGGATCGATCATCGCCCGCGCGCGTCAAACCGGGCGTCGTCAAGCAACGCCCCTACGGGAGTGGAATCCCAAACCGGTCGACGTTCGTTGCCTTGTGTAGGGGTGCCGCTTGACGGCACCCGCGGATCGGACATCGCTCGCGGCCGTCAAGCCAGGGCTACATCTAAGGCACAGTCGGTCAGGAGAGCGATCCTCCACCAGCGTTCCGCCTTCCGCGTCCAGCATTCCGCATTCAGCTCTCCGCGATCCGCATTCTGGCTCTATGCTCCTTGCGCCCTGCTCCCGGCTCCTATCGCGAGTTGAAGTTCCAAGCTTAAGTTTAAGTCATCCGCTCACCGCTCACCGCTCACCGCTCACTGCCTACCATTCCTCCCTCCCCGTCGCGGCGGGTCAGGCCGAACCCCGGCCTTCGGCCACGCTGCGGTGGACGGCGGCGGACAGCTCCTCGTTGGTGAACGGTTTCGAGATCAGGGAAACGTAGCCCATCTGCTGCAGCGTCTCGGGGGCAATCCGGGAATAATAGCCGGACATGATGATGACGGGCAGGGAAGGGGCGAGCGTGCGGATCTCGGCGGCGAGTTCCATGCCGTTCATGCCGGGCATCGTCTGGTCTGTAAGCAGGACGGAGAACTCCGCGATCCGGCCCTTGATCTCCTGCAGGCAGGTGGCGGCTCGGTCAAAGGCGAGGACCCGGTAGCCGGCGCGTTCCAGCGAGATCTGGGCGAAGCTGCGCACCAGATCCTCGTCATCGACGATGGCCACCAGCTCACCCTGTCCCCGCGGGGCGGCGATGTCCTGATCGGTGGCGACCGCTTCCTGGATCTCGGCCACGGGGAGGAAAAACGTGAAGGTCGAGCCCTGGCCCTCGATGCTCTCCACCGTGATGTTGCCCTGGTGCGCCTGGATGATGCCGTGGACCATCGACAGTCCGAGGCCCGTGCCCTGACCGACGTCCTTGGTGGTGAAGAAGGGATCGAAGATGCGCTTGCAGGTGCTCTCATCCATGCCGCAGCCCGTGTCGCTGAAGTCGACCCGCACATAGCGGCCGGGGGTGAGTTGGTTGAAGGAAATACTCTCGGCCACCGTGATCTGGGAGAGCGTGATCGTCATCACGCCACCCGTCTGGTGCATGGCATGGGCCGCATTGGTGCCCAGGTTGAGGAGCACCTGGTGGATCTGGCTGGCGTCCGCCAGCACCTGCGGGCAGTCCTCCGGTGAGTTGAGTTCGATGCGGATGGTGGCCGGCACCGTGGAACGGAGAAACCGGCGGGCGTCCTCGACGAGGTGCCGGATGTCCGTGGGTTCCTTCTTGGCGTTGGATTGCCGGCTGAAGGTCAGAATCTGGTCGACCAGCTCGCGCGCCCGCAGGCTGGCTTCGCGCGACGCCTCGAGGTAGGGCCGGGACTCGTGACCTTCCGGCAGGCCGTCAAAGGCGAGGTCCTGATAGCCCAGGATGCCCGTGAGCAGATTGTTGAAATCGTGGGCGATGCCGCCGGCGAGGGTGCCGAGCGTCTCCATTTTTTGCGCCTGGAAGAGCTGGCTCTCCAGCTGCCGGCGCATTTCCTCCGCATCGCGGCGGGCCGTGATGTCCTGGAACCCGCCGAAGAGGCGCGTGACCTGGCCCTGGTGGGATTCCGCCTGGCCGAGGATGCGGATCCACAGCTGGTGGCCGCGGGCCGAGACAAACGGCAGCTCCAGATCAAACGGCGTGCCGTGGTCGCGCGCCCGCTTGAAGGCCTCGTCGAGCACGATCCGGGACTCGGGCGGATAAAAACTCTGGATGGAATTCGCGGTGGGGATGAAGCCGAGCTCGACCTCGTGGATGCGGAAAACTTCCGGCGCCCAGGTGATGCGGCCGCTGGCGGTGTCTTCCTCCCAGGCGCCGATCTGGGCGAGCCTGTTGAGCTGGAGGGAGAGCTGCTCACCATGGCGCAATTTTTCCTCCAGGGTCTTGCGGGTGGTGATGTCGGTCTGCGTGCCCACCATCCGGAGCGGTTTGCCGCGCTCATCGCGGGCGACCACCTTGCCGCGGTCGAGGATCCAGATCCACTGGCCGTTCTTGTGGTGCATCCGGAACTCGCACTGGTAGTAGGTGGAGTGGCCTTCCAGGTGTTGCTGCAGCACCTCGTCCGCCTGCTTGCGGTCCTCGGGATGGATCAGGGCGCTCCAGTCGAGGCCGATCTGCGACATTTCCTCGGTCGCCAGTCCCAGCATGTCGGCGTAGCGATCATCGCGGTAGATCCGGTTGTTGGCGAAGTCCCAGTCCCACACCGCGTCGTTGTTGCTGCTGACGACCATGCGCCAGCGTTCCTCGGAAATGCGCAGCTGCTCGCGGAGTTCGCGGGCCTGGGTGACATCGCGGTTCAGGCCGACCAGCCGCACCGGCGTGCCATCCGACTGGCGGATAAGATAGCTGCGCATCTGCAGGTAGCGCACGGCGCCATCGGGCAGAATGATGCGGTATTCCGGCTCGAACTGGTCCAGCCGGCCCGCGATGACCTCGTTGAGGTGCTGTTGGACGCCGGTCCAGTCGTCGGGATGCACCCGTTCGCGCCATCCCTTGATGCCGCCGGGCACTTCCCCGCGCTGGAGTCCGTGGAGTTTCAGGAGATGCTCATCCCAGAACAGGCGGTCGGCCTTGAAGTCGTATTCCCAGACGCCATAGCCCGCGGCCGAGATGACAAAGTGCAGCCGCTCATTGAGCGTGCTGAGCTCGGCCTCCCGTTCCTTGTCCAGGGTCTGGTCGCGCACGAGGCCCACGATGCGGACGAGCCTGCCGTCCGCGGAGAACTGCGGCTGGCCCTGGGAACGGAGGTGCCGGGTGGAACCATCGGGGCGCAAAATGCGAAATTCGACGATCAGCGTCTCGTCCTGGGACAGGGAACTCCAGTCCAGCTGGCTGACGCGCGGCAGGTCATCAGGGTGGACGAGGCGGAGCCAGTCCTGCTGTTTCCCGGAGAAGGCGCTGGGCTGCAGGCCGTAGATATCGAGCATGGTGGCATCCCAGACGATTTCGTCGTTGAGGACGTCCCAGTCCCAGACCCCGTAGTTCGAACTGCGCAGCGCGAGATGGTGACGGTCGTTGAGGAGCTTCAGTTCCTTGGTGCGGATGGCCACCTCCTGCTGCAGGGAGGCTGCCTGATGCTGGACGTGCTGAAGCAGGCGGTCGCGCTCCGCCTCCGTGTGCGCCTTGTCCTTGTCCAGGCGCTCCAGCCGTTGGAGGGAGAACACGAGCACGGCCACCAGCACGAAGGTGAAGGCGATGGTAATGAGCGCAACCCGCTCCAGGCTGTCGGCCGAGGAACCCGCCTCCGAGCGGAGCTGAAGCAGGTAAAGGGTGGGCGGCAGCACGCCCGCCAGAATGAGCAAACGCCGGCCGATGAGGCCCGTGGCATTGTCGGCCTTCAGGGCCTTGATCAGCCCGGATTCAGGATGGGCCGTGCAAAAGGCGAGACCGGTCAGGAAGGTGGCAAACGTGCCCAGACCCGAGATGCCGGGGGCCGTGTGCATGGGCATGACCAGCCGCGTGAGGCCGCCAAAGAGACCGATG
>Ga0208263_100775_pt1 | contig 11365 bp, 10 predicted proteins | sample LakWasMet28_LOW6_2_FD_183872 | JGI IMG/M metagenome (GOLD analysis project Ga0208263, IMG submission 183872) | Freshwater sediment methanotrophic microbial communities from Lake Washington under simulated oxygen tension - Sediment Metagenome... | ecosystem: Environmental > Aquatic > Freshwater >... | reverse complement strand
CCTTGTGGGCGGCCAAATTAAAGGTGAAAGGCCGCGTTTGTTCAATGTGTATGCGGCAGGTAACTTTATTGAGTCCACGCAGGAAACACCATATTTTCAGATTGGTGAAACTAAGTACGGCAAACCGATTATCGACCGTGTAGTGGCGCAGAATAGCGACATCATGGATACCGTGAAATGTGTGCTGATTTCGTTTGACTCTACTATTCGCAGCAACGTTTCTGTAGCTGCACCGATAGATTTACTGATTTATCGGGTAGATAGCCTGCATGCTGACTGTCAGCAGCGGATTACAGAAACTGACCCATATTACGTACAAATTCGCCAAGGTTGGGCAGATGGCTTGCGCTCAGTATTTAGTGCATTACCGAGCCCAGATTGGTGTTAATCTAGCTTACTAGATTATTTTAATAACTAGAGTTTTTAATAATCCGAACATATCGCTATAGAGAGTTGTCATTGAATGGTTCCAGGTAATCTTTTTATCATCACCGCAGCATCAGGCGCGGGTAAAACCAGCCTAATTAAGGCATTGCTGGCTGAAGATGCGCATTTGAAATTATCTATCTCGCATACCACGCGCAAGCCGCGTCCGGGTGAGCAGAATGGCGTTGACTACCACTTTGTGGATGACGCCATGTTTTTGCAGATGCTAGGCGAAGCAAAGTTCTTGGAAAGTGCAGAGGTGCATGGCGCGCGTTACGGTACTTCGCAGTCTGCCGTGGATGCGCCACTGCAAGCTGGACATGATGTGATTTTGGAGATTGACTGGCAGGGCGCTGCGCAAGTGCGTCAGCTGTATCCCAATGCCATCAGCATTTTTGTATTGCCGCCTTCCATCGAAACATTGGAACAGCGCTTGAATAGCCGCGGGCAGGATAGCCAAGAGACTATCTCTAAACGTGTTGCCGCTGCACGTGCTGAAATGCGCCATGTGAGCGAGTTCGATTATGTTACAATTAACAACTATTTTGACGTAGCGTTGCAGGACATTCGCGCTATCATCCGCGCACATCGCCTAGTTGGTGCCGCACAGTTGCAACGTTATGCCAGTTTAATTCAAGCGCTTACTTAATTGCTAAGTTGTATATTGCTTAGCGCGCTTGCTGGTCTTTTAGTAATTAATTTTGTTTATCATTAGGAAATATCATCATGGCACGTATCACGGTAGATGACTGTTTAGAAAAAATCCCAAACCGCTTCCAATTAACTTTAGTGGCTGCATATCGTGCCCGTCAGTTGCACAATGGCGCAGAACCACAAGTGAACGTGCAAAACACACGCGACAAATCAACAGTGATTGCATTACGTGAAATTGCTGCTGGTAAAATTGGTGTGGAAATTTTAGCGCGCGGGCATGCGTAATCTGCCGTGTCTTGGCATTTATTAATTTATTCGTAAAAATAGTGACACCGGCATGCCAAAAACCGCAAACAATCTTAAAGCGGAATTATCAAAGTTAACATCGGCTCCCTTGCTGCCTGCGGACAGCGAGGGCTCAGCCTTAAGTATACGATTACACTCGTATTTAAAACCTCAAGATATAGAACAAGTATGGGAAGGTTATCGCTACGCGTTTGCCGCCCATGATGGCGTCGTGCGTAAAACGGGCGAGCCGTATATCACGCATCCTGTCTCTGTTGCCTGCATTCTGGCCGATTTGCATATGGATGTGCCAACTATTCTCGCCGCGCTGCTGCATGATGTGGTCGAAGATACCGACATTACCACTTTAGATATCAAGCAAAAGTTTGGTCCGCAAGTCGCTGAATTAGTAGATGGCGTGACCAAGCTGGATAAAATCGAATTCCAAAGCGCGAGTCAGGCGCAGGCGGAAAACTTCCGTAAAATGCTGTTGGCGATGTCGCAAGATGTACGTGTTATTCTGGTTAAGCTGGCAGACCGCTTGCACAACATGCAAACGTTGGAGGCGATGCGACCAGAAAAGCAACGCATCATTGCCAAAGAAACACTGGATATTTATGCGCCAATCGCCAATCGCTTAGGCTTAAATGATGTTTATCAGGCCTTAGAGGATCTCAGCTTTAAATACCTTCACCCTATGCGCTATAACGCGATTTCTAAAGCGATTATGGCCGCGCGTGGTAATCGTAAAGAAGTCATTAGCAAAATATTAGAGTCAATCAAGCAGCAGTTAAGTAGTTTCAATGTTGAAGCGGAAGTGTCAGGGCGCGAAAAGCACTTGTATAGCATCTATAAAAAGATGACAAGTAAGGCAACACCGTTCTCACAAGTGTATGATATTTACGGTTTTAGGATTGTTGTCAAAGATTTACCTAGCTGCTATTTGGCGTTAGGTGCGTTGCATGGGCTGTATAAGCCGATTCCTAGCAAGTTTAAAGACTATATCGCTATCCCTAAAGCAAATGGTTATCAATCGTTACACACCACTTTATTTGGCCCATTTGGTACACCAATTGAGGTGCAGATTCGTAGTGCCGACATGCATAATATTGCAGATGCGGGTGTTGCCGCGCATTGGCTCTACAAGGCAAGCGACGCGCAGTTGACCGCGTTGCAGCAGCAAACCCACCAGTGGTTACAGCGCTTGCTGGATATCCAAAGCGAGAGCGCAGATTCTCTCGATTTTCTTGAGCATCTTAAAATTGATTTGTTCCCAGACGAGGTTTATGTATTTACACCCAAGGGCTCTATCATGGCCTTGCCTAAAGGCGCGACTGCGGTTGATTTTGCCTATGCGGTACATTCTGACATTGGTAATAGCTGCGTGGCGGTGCGGATTAACCACGACTTAGCCCCATTACGTACCGAGATGCATAATGGCGACCACGTTGAAATTATTACTGGTTCTTTAGCCAAACCTAACCCTGCTTGGCTTAATTACGTAGTGACTGGGCGTGCCCGTGCGCATATCCGCCACTTCTTAAAATCACAGCAATCTACTGAGTCCGCGCACTTGGGTGAGCGCTTGTTGAATAAAGCCTTGCGTGCCTTGCATGTAGACCCTAGCCATATTTCAGAAGAGCATTGGCAAAAGCTGATTCGTGACTATGGCGTGAAGAAAAAAGTTGAAATACTTTCTGACATTGGCCTAGGTAAGCGCCAAAACGTGATGGTGGCACATCAATTGGTGGCGATGACCGATGACCATGCCGAGAAGCATACCAAGTTGCCAGCGGCCTCGCTGGATACTATCACCATTCGTGGTACTGAAGGCATGGCAGTACAGTTTGCACCTTGTTGCAGACCGATTCCGGGTGACCCGATTTTAGGCTTTATCAATAAAGATAAAGGCTTGGTGATTCATACGCACGATTGCCCGAGTGTGCGTAAATTTAAACTAGACCCAGATAAATGGCTGGATGTAGAGTGGGAGCCAGAAAGCTCGCGCCTATTCAAAACTAATTTAAATCTGACGGTGGCAAACCAGCCTGGCATGCTGGCGCAAATCGCCTCAGGCATTGCAGATGCAGGCTCTAACATTGATAACGTCAGTGTTGAGGAGGCAGATGGCAGCGCATATGCTAATTTATACTTTACCGTACAGGTAAAAAACCGTGTGCATTTGGCGGAGCTGATGCGTGGTCTGCGCAAGATTCCCGATGTGGTGCGTATTAATCGCACCAAAGGCAGTGCTCCCGGCAATCGTAAAAACTCGAATGTAAAACTATACTCTCAGTAGAGGCAAAGCAAGCAGTAGTCGCAATGCATGATTTCTTTAACAAACCGTGGTTTAATTAAATGACAACTAATACAAAACAAATTATTCAAACACAAGGCGCACCAGCAGCTATTGGCACTTACTCGCAAGCTGTGAAAGTAGGCGATACTGTCTATCTATCTGGTCAAATCGGGCTGGATCCAGTCACTATGCAAATGGTGGACGGCATTGAAGCACAAGTGCATCGCGTATTTCAAAACCTAAGAGCGGTGGCTGATGCTGCAGGCGGTAGTTTGGCTGATGTGGTTAAACTTAATATTTTCCTGACTGACTTATCTCACTTCGCTTTGGTGAATACCATTATGGCTGAGTACTTTAGCCAGCCATATCCAGCACGTGCTGCGGTAGGCGTTGCTTCATTACCACGCGCTGCGCTGGTTGAAGCTGATGCCGTGATGGTGCTTTAATCAGCTCAATGCTGGCTTAGGGCGCGTGCCTTTACGTTATTTTAAGTAAATGCCTTTCTGTGCTTTAGGTCAGCCACATTCAATGTGACGCAACTCACTCAAATTAAAGCCTTCAGTAAGCCCTTGATTGCCAACTTGGCAAAGTTGGGCATTAGTAATCTGCAAGGCTTATTGCTACATCTACCTTTACGTTATATTGATGAAACCCATGTGACGGCGGTGCGTGATTTACGTATGGGTGAGTCTGCACAGGTTGAAGGTGAAATCGTTCATGCAGAAGTGACTTACAAGCCACGCAAAGCACTAATTGCCAGGTTGGAGGATGCGAGCGGACAGCTCACCCTGCGTTTTCTACATTTCTATCCCAGCCAGATTAATGCCCTTAAGGTGGGCGCTAAGCTACGTGTTTATGGTGAGGTGCGTAGTGGCTTTTTTGGCTATGAGATGGTGCATCCTACCTGTAAAGCAGTGGGTGAAAAAACCATCGTCGCAGAAACCTTAACGCCGGTTTACCCTACGGTTGCCGGCTTGGGCCAGGCTAGTCTACGTAAGGCCATAGGCATTGCCTTGCAGCAGCAAGGCGAGATGCTAGAAACATTGCCTGCACAGATTTATGCCGATTTAAATCTCCCTAGTTTTGCTTTAAGTTTGACGGCACTGCATCATCCTAGCCCCGATGTGAGTCTGCGCGCACTGGATAATAAAACCACGGCACATTGGCGGCGTTTGGCATTTGATGAATTGCTGGCGCAGCAGCTATCCATGCGTAAGCATTACGCACGTCGTCGTAGCGTGAGTGCTCCGCAATTTAAGCGATCTACAAAGTTGGTTTCTGCTTTATTGAAAAGTTTACCGTTTGCGTTAACTGGTGCGCAGCAAAAAGTGGCGTTGGAAATCGAGCGCGATTTAACGCAAGCACACCCTATGCAGCGCTTGTTGCAAGGCGATGTCGGCAGCGGTAAAACCATCGTGGCGTGCATGGCGGCATTGCAATGTGTGGAAAACGGCTGGCAGGTTGCTTTAATGGCTCCCACGGAGATATTGGCAGAGCAGCACTACCGTAAAATGCTTAGCTGGCTACAGCCACTGGATATCAAGATTGCATGGCTCACTGGCAGCCAAAACAAAAAAGACCGTGATGCTGCGCTTGAATCTATTGCCAGTGGCGAAGCAAAATTAGTGGTGGGTACGCATGCCTTGTTTCAAGAAGCGGTGCGTTTTAAAAGCCTGGGTTTAGCCATCATCGATGAGCAGCATCGTTTTGGTGTGCATCAGCGCTTGGCATTGCGCCAGAAAGGACAGCCAGAGCCGCACCAGCTGATGATGTCTGCAACACCGATTCCACGTACGTTATCTATGAGTTATTACGCGGACCTTGATGTGTCGGTGATAGATGAGCTACCACCCGGGCGTTCGCCTATCGTCACCAAAATTGTGTCTGACGCTAGGCGCGACGAAATTTTGCAGCGCGTGCGTGAGGCGTGTTTGCAGGGCAATCAGGCTTATTGGGTCTGCCCGTTGATTGAGGAGTCTGAAGCCTTGCAATTGGCAACGGCCAATGATACTTACGCACTGATGCAACACGAGTTCCCAGAGTTAAAGGTTGGTTTGGTACATGGTCGCATGAAGCCAGCCGAGAAACAGGCGGTTATGGCTGAGTTCAGTGCCGGGCATTCGCAGCTTTTAGTGGCCACCACCGTGATTGAGGTGGGCGTGGATGTGCCAAATGCCAGCTTGATGGTGATTGAGCATGCGGAGCGCATGGGGTTATCACAGCTGCACCAATTACGTGGGCGAGTGGGTAGGGGAGCGACAAAAAGCACTTGTATTTTGCTCTATCAGAACAAATTGTCAGACACTGCACGTGCCAGATTAAAAGTGATTTATGAAAGTAATGATGGTTTTGCCATTGCACAAGCGGACTTGCAGATTCGCGGCCCGGGTGAGTTGTTAGGGGTGCGTCAAAGCGGTGTGCCTATGCTTAAAATTGCAGACTTAGAGCGAGATGTTGATTTACTGGAAGCAGCAAAAGATATGGCCGATACACTGCTGCAAAACTATCCAGCCGAAGTTGAGCAGCATCTAGATCGCTGGATGAGTACGGCGGGCGAATTGGTGAAAGTGTAACAACATGTCTGATTTTATTCACTACATGCGATAATTCTGCCGTGAAAATACGTAAAAGCACCCCACAAGCGCGTTATCGCTGGTTAGTAAAACCGTTGCATAGCCATCGCTATCGTTCATGGCTAATGCATGGTCAATCCTTAACTGCTAAGTTGCAGCAATGCTATCCGGATTTTTACGTGATGCCGCTCACTGTAGCTTTGCGTAAACCTATCCGTGATGAGGCCGCACTGTTAAGTTTATGTGCGGATAAATTGGTGCTGGTGCGCGATGTGTTGCTGTGTGGCGGAGCAGAGCCGGTGGTGTTTGCGCACAGTGTTTTGCCTACTAAGCGATTACGTGGTGTGTGGCACGGCTTGGGTAAACTGGGTAGCAAGCCACTGGGCGCCACCTTGTTTGCCAACCCCAAAGTTAAACGTACTGCATTAAGTTATAAAAAACTATCATCCAATCACGTGCTGTATCAGCACGCGAGCAGGCATTTAATGGTTAAACCCGGCTATCTTTGGGCGCGCCGTTCAGTGTTTAGTCTGAACTGCGCTAGTATTATGGTTACTGAAGTTTTCTTGCCGAGTATCGTTTCCACATGAAAATACAAACCCCAAAAATACAAGACTTGGTAAACAAGATTAACAGCTATGAGCGCCTGATGCGCTTAGATAAACCGATAGGTATTTTGCTGTTGCTGTGGCCTACATTGTGGGCGCTGTTAATTGCCTCAGCCGGTAAGCCAGACTGGATTGTTATGTTGATATTTATCACTGGCACAGTGTTAATGCGTAGCGCTGGCTGTGTGATGAACGACATTGCCGATAGTCAGTACGACGGTTTGGTTGAACGTACACAGCATCGCCCTTTACCCAATAAAGAAGTCACTAAAAAAGAAGCGTACTTATTGGCATTGGTGTTAAGTATCATGGCATTTGCGTTGGTCTGCTTGCTGAATGTGTTAACAATTAAGCTATCTGTGCTGGCACTGTTTTTAGCCATGACTTACCCGTTAACCAAGCGCTTTTTTGTGATGCCGCAAGCATATTTAGGCGTGGCTTTTGGTTTTGGTATCCCCATGGTGTTCGCAGCGGTCACGGATGCGGTTCCTGCTGTTGCATGGCTGCTGTTGTGTGCCAATGTGTTTTGGGCGATTGCCTACGATACTGAGTACGCAATGGTAGATAGGGACGATGACTTGAAAATAGGTATTAAATCATCTGCCATTACGTTTGGCCGTTTTGATGTTATTGCCATTATGTTATGTTATGGCTTGACCTTGGGATTGCTCGGGCTGGCAGGTTATCAGCTCAAACTGTCGTATGCGTATTATGTTGGTTTGGGCTTGGCCGCGTGTGTTGCGCTATATCACTATTACCTGATCAGAGCGCGTATCAGAGCAAAATGCTTTCAGGCGTTTTTAGGTAATAACTGGTTTGGTTTTTTTGTGTTTGCTGGGTTGCTTGCGCATTACTTGATTCGTGCGCATTAGTGATTAAGCGTAAACGTATTAGTTAGCCTATATATTTTAAGTATTTGGCTTAAATTAAGTATTTGATTTAGGCAAATCCCACTCAATAATGTTGGAGTCTTTAGCTTTTTTGGTCTCCAACTCCTCCTCAGGTTTGCTTGTCGCATTGTCTGTTAAGGCTGTTTCCTCTAGGTAGATATCTGCAGGGAAGAGAAACTCCTCCGCCATTTCGGTCGATGCAGTCTTTGCCAAGGTGGGCGCGGCTGATTCCTCAGTTGCATGCGTAGCATCTTTGTCTTTGCCAAAGGTCGGTGCAATTACCTCAATGTGGTCATCAAAGTCGGTGAGCATGTCCACTTCGTAAGACGGTACTTTTTGAAAAGGCGAATTTGCGAACTGTGCATTCATTTCTTCCTGTGTAGGTCTGCTCCAAGCGGCTTGTTCTGGCATCTCTGGAAATGGTGCAACAGTGAAATCTGCATCGCTGATTGTGCTGGTTTTGGGTTTTGCCGTGCTTACGCTCGTGGTGTCTGCATCAACAGAAATATCATCGCCAAAAGCGACACTGTTAAATGCTACGGTGTTAAGTACTGTGTTATCTAAATTGCTTGGTGCAGAGTTTGTATGTTCGCTCTCTGTTTTAGGGGACGCGCTTCGATACAGAGTGTGCTGGCTAGTTGAAATGCCTGTGTTGAGCAGTTCTGCGATTCTTTTCAGGAAGAATAACTCCTCATAATTGTTGGGTGAGAAGCCCTCAGCTGGCTGTGCATAATGATCGTAAATCAAATCATTTAAAAACTTAACGGCAAATGGTGAGCCCCAAACCCCTTCAAGTCTGGCAACAATATTGGCGTATTCTTCAATTGAAGAATTGTCTTCGAGATTAGCCTCTGCAAAGTTCGGCGCTTTGATATTGAAGTGTTTGTTGGCTTCCATCACGGTTGCCTCGTATTCTGCTTCCGTTCCTTCTTTGGCAATCAGTGATAGCAGCTTAAGCCAGATTTTGGGCGATTCTGCTGGAAAATCATTCAAATGGTTTTGCAGTAACTGAATGGCTAATAGTGGGCGTTCATGCTCTATAAACACATCGGCATTATCGATAATGCTGTCGTGCTCATCACTTACATGCTCCGCGGGCGATAGTATGCCGGACTTAGCTGGCGTAGCTTTTTCCTCTTCATCGTCAGTCTCATCGTCAAGAAAGCTATCCGAGAACGTATTGTGCTTGCTCGCTTTGTAATCGGCAGTTGCCGGAGTAGTGGCGGCAAAGGATGCTTGTTCGCTATTGGCATTTTCGTCCGCGTCAAACCAATGCTGCTCTTGCTTAATCATGCGTCTAGTCATGATGATGCGGCGTAGCCATTCAAGTGCGGCTAATCCAAGTATTGCTGCAACTACCACCCATAAGTAGTTGAGCCAGCCAGATTGCTGCTCTGCTAACGCATTTTTTGCCTGTGCTGCTTCGCTTCTTAACTGCGTATTTTGTGTTTGCAGGCTGATAATCTGTTTTTCTAGGTGAGCCAGTCGATTGGACATCACGGTCGCTTCATCCTGCAAGTCCGTGCTGCTAGGTGGGTTGCTTGGCGCTGCGCGATTAAGGTCGATTTGTGTTTCAAACTGCAAGCTGATGCTATGTTTCCCTGCGGATGCATCTGATGCCAGACTGCCCCCAGAAATGCTTAAGTATGGCTTGCTTGAGGTGTCTGGTTTGGCTGGTACAGGCGGTTCGCTGGTAGTTACGCTAGCTGGTGGCGTTGGTTTTGCGGCGCTTTGTTGTTTGCCGACATAGGCTTCCATAATTTTTTCGTCAGCGCTGGATGCGACATTGGCGTGGCGTTTTTTCAGCTTGCGCTTTGCCTTTGGAGGTGTATAGCTGCCCGTGTCATCACTAGATAAGCTCACAGCACTATTGTCTGCATTACTTGAAGGCTTGGTTTTGTTGCTTTGTTGCTTGCCAACCATGCTTGTCGTGTTGGCGACGACGTTGTTAGCAGAGGTTTCGCTAAGAGTCGATGCAGGATCTAATAACAAAACGTAGTCACGGTGTAGCTGTGGTTCGCAATGATAAGAAACGCGCAAGCTCAGAATGGGTTCTGTAATGACAGATTGCGTAGTGATGGTAAGTAAAAAGCCATCTTTTTGTGCGCTTAATGAAGAAAATGCTCTTTTAAAAGCCGGGGTGTCGTTAGTGTCTGATATTGTAAAACAGCTGGTGTCTGGCGACTTTTCAACGTCAGTGACATTTAATTTAACAATGAGCGATTCACCCAGGTACGACTTAAGCGTAGCTTCGCCTAGGCCTAATGCGAAGCTCGCATTGGCGTAGAGGACGAAAATAATGGGTATGAATAATCTCAAAATATGTTTGTTTTCAAATTGTTATGCTGATTTTTATTGCATTGTTAAGCTGGTCTGTTAGAATCTCGTTTGTGCTGACATACTATGGTAAAGCGCGTATAGAGCAATGTAACACTACCATAACAAAAAGCACAACTCATGCCAACATAAGTGTTGGTGTGAATATCAAGCAATATATGGATGCGAGTTGTTTGATATGGCGCTAAACATATTGCTGTAAGTCAGCAATAAACTTAAAAATATCTGGAGAACAGTATAATACTGTTTGACAAGACGTATTTATTTAGCATAAAATCCGCCTCTTAATTTTTTTAGCTCATAGTATTGGTAACACGATGAAAACCTTTTCAGCAAAATCACACGAAGTGAAGCGCGATTGGTTTGTGGTTGATGCCACAGACCTAGTGCTAGGCCGTCTAGCTAGCGCAATTGCACACCGTTTACGCGGCAAACATAAAACAATTTATACGCCTCACGTTGATACAGGTGATTATATAGTTGTTATTAATGCCGACAAATTAAAAGTAACTGGTAATAAAGCAGATGACAAGCTTTATCACCGTCACTCTGGTTATCCAGGTGGTATCACAACAACAACATTCTCTAAAATGCAAGATCGTTTCCCAGGTCGTGCTTTAGAAAAAGCGGTTAAAGGCATGTTGCCTAAAGGTCCTTTAGGCTATGCAATGATCAAAAAAATGAAGGTTTATGCAGGTAGTGAGCATGACCATGCGGCACAACAACCGCAACCATTGACCATCTAAGGATAAAAAATGATCGGTAAATATAACTACGGTACAGGCCGCCGCAAAAGTTCAGTAGCGCGCGTGTTCTTGAAATCAGGTAAAGGCAACATCATTGTTAATGACAAGCCAGTTGATGAATATTTCTCACGCGTGACATCACGCATGATTTTGCGTCAACCTTTAGAGTTAACAAACAACACAGCTAGCTTCGACATCATGGTTAACGTGATTGGTGGCGGTGAGTCTGGTCAAGCTGGTGCAGTTCGTCATGGCATTACACGTGCTTTGATCGACTTTGACGCTACACTGAAAAGTGCATTGTCACACGCTGGTTATGTAACACGTGATGCACGTGAAGTTGAGCGTAAAAAAGTTGGTCTACGCAAAGCGCGTCGTCGTAAACAATTCTCTAAACGCTAATCAGGCGGTTGGATTGGAAAAAGGTCGCTTTGGCGGCCTTTTTTATTGGATGAAAAAGATAGAGCGCTTATAATCAGAACACTTGGTAAATGAATATAAACAACATGGCATCGAAAAAGATAAAAGTAGGGATTGTTGGCGGCAC
>Ga0208263_100757_pt1 | contig 11611 bp, 18 predicted proteins | sample LakWasMet28_LOW6_2_FD_183872 | JGI IMG/M metagenome (GOLD analysis project Ga0208263, IMG submission 183872) | Freshwater sediment methanotrophic microbial communities from Lake Washington under simulated oxygen tension - Sediment Metagenome... | ecosystem: Environmental > Aquatic > Freshwater >... | reverse complement strand
ATGCAGAAATTATGGCGTATTGCGTGAGCAATAAAATCGAGCCTGAAGAATTCTGCAATCAGTTCGCTATGGCCATCGCAACTGGCTTTCATAGCGGACAATATTCATACGGTTTTTGCGACGATGCTATGAATTACCTTTGGGGCTTCATGACAAATCCGCCAGTATTCAGTTCCGACAAGGAAATGCCTGAGCCTGCTTTTTCTATTTATGAAGCTTTCGATGCTGGCGAGTATTATCATAACGGCGACTTACCCGACGTAGATCCCGTTGAGAAGTACACTCGGCCATTAATCATTGACATTCTTAGTTCCTCCGCAGTCTCCTAACTACGCAATCAAGGTGACCGCCGTGAAAATACTGGTTTCAAGTTTCGCATCCGGTGCGTCGGCACCTTATTTTGGTTGTTAGGCGGCATGTAAAGATTATGGCCAAACCTTTTGCAAACCTGCTCGTTAATATTCCCTCTGATCGTTATAGAGTCTCGAAGAGTGGCCGTGCTCCTGAGATCGGCGACAATGTCGTACTCGATCAAGGATTCACCGGCTCAGATGGCTCGCCGATGGTTCTTGTTTACCTTCAATGCCCGAACGGTGGTTTCATCTACGAAGCCGAAGTTTATGAGTCGGAACTGAGCCAATAGACATAGCTTCGGATGCGCGAGCAGAATTGAAACTGCGTAACAAATAGCGCTAGCATTGCCGCCTAACTACGCAATCAAGGGGACCGCCGCATGGACATGGCATTCAAATCAGAAGCAACCGGCGTCCATGCGTCGGTCCCTTATCTTGGTTGTTAGGCTCAATATGATTTACGCAGTAGCATGGAATATCATTTTTTTGTTAGCGGCATTCTCAATTGCTGGAACGCTGCGCAAGCGAAGGTTCTCGGAGATTCGATTCCTTACTGATAGTCGTATAATAGCAATTATGATCTTCGTCATTTGCGTTGCCGGAGCACTACTAATCGGATACATGCTTGTAAAGGCCCTAGAAACGGGCTTGATCGAAGAGGTTTGTCGCAGGTGCTTGGTGAGGGGTGTTTTTAACCGTGAAATACAGCCTTTTGAATATTGGGCATCAATGGCAGCTCTTGTAGAAATAATTGTAATCTTGTGTTTTTCAATTTTTTTTACGGTCAATACGCTGAGAATAATAAACCGTGAAAGAGCCTAACTACGCAATCAAGGGGACCGCCGCATGGTCATGACATTCAAATCAGAAGCAACCGGCGTCCATGCGTCGGTCCCTTATCTTGGTTGTTAGGTGTGAGATGAAATATTGGAGCAATCCGCAGTTATGATTTTTACATTGGCTATCATCTTAGGATTACTTAGCTGCATCGTTGCCGCCGCTTTAGCGTTTAAGCTAAGAAGGGCACATCCTGAGCTACATATTGGTGTCGACAAACCTGCGGGAACTGAGTGGTGGCCTTTTTGGGTTTTCCATTTTCTAAGCCAAGCCAAATTAAGTGGCATTTCTCCTGGGCTCAAGGTACTGGCAATTACATCAATCACTAGTCTTGCATTAAGCATCGCCTTGCTTGCGTACATTGTTATTCGTTTTGCTTTTCACGGTGGGAGTTTGTAGTGTCCACACCTAACTACGCGCTCAAGGGGACCTCCGTGGAAACAGTAGGTTCATCCGAACGGTCATCCGGCGCGTCGGTCCCTTATCTTGGTTGTTAGGTTTTTCATGAAACATTTGCTCATGCTGGCTGTATTTTTAACTTCATGCATTGCTGCAGCGTCGACTCCTCGACAACCGCTTCAGTCTGGGACATACACGTTCCAACATAAATTCGCTGAACATCCAGACATGCCGAGCATCAGTCTTACTGCCAAAATCAACGGGCACCGCATCAAGCTAATCAATAATTCGCAATCATCGGTCTTTCCAAAAGGTGTCATCGCATCTGGAAAACTTATGTGGCATTCATCGTCATCACAATGGATTATCGGCAATAGCAGATCAGACCAATTTGCCGCAGAGGCTGGCGGTTGCAGCGACGGACCCGAGGTAGTTGATCTGCAGCTCAAGATTTATTGGACCTGCTAGACTTCGTGTCGAGTTCAAAACCTAACTACGCAATCAAGGGGACCTCCGCATGGACATAGCATTCAAATCATTTTCATCCGGCGCTGCGTCGGTCCCTTATTTTGGTTGTTAGCGCCCAAAGGCATTTTTGAGATAGACATGAAAACATTATTCTCTTGCTTAATTTTAGTATCAGCACTGGTTGGCTGTAAGAAACAAGAAAATTCTGCACCTGTATCTGAAACGGGCATTACACCAATGCAGCATGTTGGGTGCGCAAATGACAATGATTGCAAAGGCGATCGTATATGCGAGAAGAGTATTTGTGTTTCTCCAACTACTGCATCACAAGGTGCTAAGGAAGTAGTAGCCAACTCGTCAGTGCTTGGGCTGGAACCTGGAATCAAAAAACCTGAACCTCAATCAAAGCTCAATAAATTGTTACGCCGCGACATGATCGGAGTAGATGTTGCTTACTTTGAGCAGGTATCCGGACTTGCTCGTGAAAGTGACGATACAAGTAGAACTTACACCGTTGACAATTGCGAAATTATTGTTAGCACAAGTGCGAAAAAAGTCCGTAACTTACATATTTCAATATCTCCAACATGCACATTTGATCTAAATGAGTTCTTTCCAAACTTTAAAGGAAAGTTTCTTCCACTCACGAAAATGACATTCGGACACTTTGATAAGTTAACTAACAACTCTGGCAGTTACTTGGCAGATTGCGTAGTTGACTGCGGTAATGCAGCAGACCCATTAATCTACGAGCACTGGTACAGTTCCCGCTCCGACGGTGTAATTGAAGTAATGCTCGAATCTATAACGCTGCCTAGCTGGTCAGAAGCAATGGAAAAAGATCACCCTAAAGAATGGTTATGGGATGGCAACTACAACTGCACGCCAAACAAATATCAAGCAATTGCACGTTCCGACATGCGAGACGTCAAAATCGATGCAATTACCATCGGTTACGACATTCAAGTGCCGAAATGTCCGGGCGATGTGCGCTAACTACGCAATCAAGGTGACCTCCGTGAAGTATCTGTTTTCAAGTTTCACATCTGGTGCGTCGGCACCTTATTTTGGTTGTTAGACGTTTTGGAGAGTTATGGAGCATTTTGAAATCATTGTTGATTCAAAGGGTCGCATAACACGGCGTGAATCTTATGACCTCGAATTCAAGCAATCATTCCACCTCGGTGACTCATTGATCGACTACATCCGTACTCTAGTTGGTATGGCTAATAATAGAGGCGGACGCATCGTCTTCGGAATCCAAGATAGTCCACGTGAACCTATCGGACTTGCGAACGACAAGTTCGATACCTTTGATTCGACAAAATTAAATTCTGTATTGCTTGAGTATTTTTCAAGTGATATTAGCTACAAAATTCAGGGTTTCGAGTGGCGTGGCAAACAATTCGGTGAAATTCAAGTACATGAAGCAACAACAAAGCCAATAATCTGCCGCAAAGTAAATGGAAAAGTATTAAGAGAAGGTGCCATTTATTATCGCTACAGAGGTGAGACAAAAGAGATTCGTTATTCAGAGCTGTCGTCCATACTGGAAACAGAAAGAGAGAAGGAAAAACTTCTTTGGATGAAGCACATAGAAAAAATTGGCAGTGTTGGTCCAAGCCACATTCATATATTAGACACTGCACACGGAGAACTTAGCGTTGGAAATAACACAATTCTTATAGACAGCAGTGTCATTGATCAAATTAAATTCATTCGAGAAGGTCAGTTTGTTGAAAAAGACGGAGCGCCTGCCTTAAAGCTTGTGGGTGAGGTATCCGGCGTACTTGATAGCGACAAGGTCATTTACGCTGAAAGTGCATACCCATACAGCCCAAGTCATATGCATGCCGAGTGCTCAATTAATTCTTATGACTTTCAAGTTCTGTCATGGAAATATAAACTCAAAAGCTGCTGTTGACCTCATTCGCTCCGAATTGAGGAAGGACGACAACCTCATTCAAAAGGTCAGAAAGCAGTACCAATCGCACAAGAAAAACGTCTAACTACGCAATCAAGGGGACCTCCGTGGAAACATTAGATTCAAGCGAGCTATCATCCGGCGCGTCGGTCCCTTATTTTGGTTGTTAGGAGTCAAATGCTACCTCGCGCTACAAAACTTACTTCTCTTGACGTTTATCGTGACGGTGGCTCCGTAAGTGCGTCTTTTTTAAGTGACGATAAAATCGAATACTGCCTATTATTTCCAGTCAAAATGGATAAAGACATGGGCAACATTGGTTATCTCGCGCCGGTGCTAGAATTATTTATTCCGTCATTGCATACGAGCAAAATTACTGGAGAACAGACTTCATTTCATTCGCGAGAGTCACGTCCTGTCTCATGGCAAGATGCTTCTTTTATATTAGAGCAACTTGCCTCCTATCTTTCTAATTTCACATCAGAGTACATGTGGGTATTCCCGGAGATGGTGCGAGCATCAAAAAATGAGGGATCGCGAATTGACTCCTAACTACGCAATCAAGAGGGACCGCCGTGAAACTTCAACATTCAAGTGAATCATCCGCTGCGGCGGTCCCTTATTTTGGTTGTTAGGTGACTTAGATTATGTTTCGCTTACTTATATTACTTGCATGCTTGTCTGCCATCGTTGCAGTGCCTGCAATACCCATGGAAAATTCAATGAGTACGAAACAGCTTGAAGCCGGTGACGTAGGTCCGTACGCTGAACTCGACGCTATGCCCAACCCCGATAAACTTGTACTTCTCTACATTCCATCGCTAAGCGCCTTGTTAGAACGTGCGCGCACCTTGAAGGGATCTGAACTTTCTGAGGAAGAGATTAGCGCAATCACAAGCAATGCTTCAGTTACCGCGCTACCGGAATCTGTCGCATCGTCAGTACTAGAGAGTCGCGGCGGTGTTCGCTAATGCATCCTGGCCAGTCACCTAACTACGCAATCAAGGGGACCGCCGCATGGATACGACATTCAAATCATTAACAGCCGGCGGTCATGCGTCGGTCCCTTATTTTGGTTGTTAGCGGCATGAAGCAAAAACCTTAATTGGTTATTTTCATTTTCCCGTTTTCGTTTCGTCAGGTCGCTTTCCACCATCATGCCGCAGCGTTGAGTTTTGGCAGGTCGAACTTATCGGGTTTATCTATTGCCAATCCCTAGCTTCTCCGGCAATCTTTTGGCCAACGCGTTTCTTCGGTCAAGTAATCTAAGCACCTGGCTCCGACATGCCCCTAACTACGCAATCAAGAGGGACCGCCGTGAAACTTCAACATTCAAGTGAATCATCCGCTGCGGCGGTCCCTTATTTTGGTTGTTAGACGCCCATGATCGCACTCGACGGGAACTCCAAGCTGCATCTCGAACGGTTTCTTGCGGGCGAAAGCGAAGAGCCACATCCCTACGACGACATCGCGAGAGCACAAGGTGGAATTTGGCTCTTCATGAACTTCAATACGGTTTGGTGCCTTAAACCAGACGGAAGCCTCTGGCAAATCGATGCCGACGAGTGCGACCCGCCTGAACTGTTGCCAAAGGAACTAGAAACACTTGCAATCGTCAGTGGCGCGAGATTTCATCACTGGCTCAAGGCATACGTTCCTGCAAAACCCGTAACAGCAAGTACATGCCAACACTGCGCTGGTGTAGGGAGCTACAACAATGCGGAGACACTCTGTGGCAATTGCAGTGGCTTGGGCTGGCTCGTCTAACTACGCAATCAAGGGGACCTCCGTGGAAACACTAGATTCAAGCGAGTTATCATCCGGCGCGTCGGTCCCTTATCTTGGTTGTTAGAAGACATTTATGAAATATTTTCGCATTCCTTTTATCGCATTCTTAGTCCTACTAAAAGAATGAAGTTTCGTCACGCTTCATGGATTACGATTGCAGCTCTCATGTTTTGGGCCGCCATAGATCAGTTTGGTCGTTATGTAGGGCGGCCTGGAGCCCCAGAAATTGAGCTATGCGTAGATGGCAAAATTGCAATAGCAACCTTTGCTGTTGCTATAGCAATGGCTATTGGGGCATCTTTAAGTAAGAGAAAAAGAAACTCTTTACTATTCGTAATTGGGCTTGTTCTGATGGTTGGGCCTTTGTGGCTTTCAACGAGACACGTATTCGTTGGTGGTGGATACATAGACATTGAGGAAGTATTTTTTTTAGACTACTCCATTGATCACGGTGATCCTGAGGTTAGATGCTTTGTCAAAAAGGGGAGCTTCATAATTGCTATTGATCCAGATGGCCATGAGCTTGGACACTTTCTCTTGGGAATTTATCCTTGGAATATCAGCGACGGAGTTACAGTGGATAGCCTTAATTATGGCTGTCCACTCAAGTAATAAAACTCGTAATCATGTTCCCCCGAAGCATCCGCTATCGAATAAAATGTCTTCTAACTACGCAATCAAGGGGACCTCCGTGGAAACATTAGATTCAAGCGAGTTATCATCAGGCGCGTCGGTCCCTTATCTTGGTTGTTAGGCGCTAAAAGCATGAAATACGAAACAATCGAGCAATGCACTCTTTCTGCTGCAGAATCCTTGCTTTCGTCTGGAGACTTCAATTCTCTTGCAAAACAGATTGTTTCTATTTCGCTTTACGAAGAGGATTTAGTTGCCGCTCAAAATATCTGTTCCCGTGTAGCTGAGCTTTCTCATTCAGCAGCACGCGGCAACGCTATTCTCGGTTTTGGTCATCTCGCACGCCGATCTGCTTTTCTGGACAAAAATTTGGTCAGTCCATTAATCATCAATGCACTAAACGACACTGACTCATATGTTCGTAGCCAGGCTGACGCAGCCGCAGATGACATTGAGCAATTTCTTGGCTGGCGTCTTCGTGTGTAGAATTGCACCTAACTACGCAATCAAGGGGACCTCCGTGGAAACATTAGATTCAAGCGAGTTATCATCCGGCGCGTCGGTCCCTTATCTTGGTTGTTAGAACCCATGTCAAATAGATTCGCGTACGAAAGAAGCATTCTGAGTGATAGAACCTTTGTCGAATCAATGAGCATTGAGGAGCTCGCAGCGCTTCCCGTCTATATCAATTCTGAGTCCCAGAAGCACACGGTATATGACGGGCACATTGTGTTATTCGAGGCCCAATTGGGCGTGCTTTGCAAGGGTTCACTTATCATTGAAATACTTGGCCCATACTGGGACCGCGTCTATAGAATAGAATTCTCAGCAGTTACTGTTATTCAAGCTACGGATTCACAGTTATTACGTGGCGTTGACGTGAAAAAAGTCATTCTGAGTGAATCTAAAGAACATGTAAACATTTGCACAATAACGGAAATGTTCGATGAAGGTGCATTGTCTATTGAGTTTGAGTCTGCTGTTGTCACGCATTATTCGTTAAACAATGATCTTCAGAGATCCGAAGATGGGTTTCTAACTACGCAATCAAGCGGGACCTCCGTATGAACATTGCATTCAAGTTATCATCTGGCGCGTCGGCCCCTTATTTTGGTTGTTAGGGCCCAAATGCAAAAAGCTGCTTATTGGTTCTTTTCGTTCGCCATCGTCGGAGCCGTTGGCGTTACTGCAATCACGTTGCTCCAATATATAAGTATTCACCGCGAACACCGGCCAGGCAGCTATTTCCCAATCTTTTTTGGCGCACTGCTCATTGGCTTAATCGCAATGTTTAGCAGCTATTTTGCAAGCTCAACTTCTGAGCGTTCAGTCTTCCAAGCTGTCATAGCCGGCTTGCTTTCCGCAATTGCATTCTTTGGTATTCTTACTGTCGTACTCATTCTTGGTTTTGGTACCTAGTGTTGTGCCCTAACTACGCAATCAAGGGGACCGCCGCATGGATATGACATTCAAATCAGAAGCAACCGGCGTCCATGCGTCGGTCCCTTATTTTGGTTGTTAGGGCCCATGAAAAAGAAGACGCAAATATTGGTTTTAGTTGGCATTGCAATTGCCCATAGTTATGCGTTTCTTTATGCATGGGCATATTTTGGCGCCACAGCAATGCTTTCAATTGGTGCAGCCACTAATTCTTATTTCCTGTCGGTTCTTGCTGCAGCACTCGCTTCTGCAATGATTGCAACATTACCTTTGGCGTTTTTGGCGGGCCTATTTGGACGCCAATTGTGTGCTTTTACTGTTCTCATTTTCAGTTTGGGTTGGCTGGTCTTTAATTTTTACGTCAGCGGGCTGTCGAGGTTAGCTGTTGACTCAACGGATTATTCGCTTCCGGTAGAACTCCTGACCATTGCCATATTCAGCTTTTCCTTTTACAAATTGGGCGCGAGGCTGGGCCCTAACTACGCAATCAAGGGGACCTCCGTATGAACATTGCATTCAAGCTATCATCTGGCGCGTCGGTCCCTTATCTTGGTTGTTATGAGTCATAGAAAATGAAAAGCAGACCAGTCCAATTGCTTGAGTTCTATACGAGATTTCGTGGCACTAAACCTACAGTTGCTCAAGCATTTGCGAGACAACCTGCTTCGTATTGGGCGGCAAACATTATTTCACTCGCAGCCATTGTCGCTCTGTATTACTTCACCAAGAATATATTTGCGTTTACGCTTTTGGGCATATTGGCTGGCGCGCTTGCGCGTGACATTGGCTGGATGCTACGTTTTCGACGCGACTGGCCCACGCTTGACCGCGTGTTAGATTGGCAGCGGGTTGAGCAGGAGTTGACGAAAAAGCCCGGTGCTGACTCATAACTACGCAATCAAGGGGACCTCCGTGGAAACATGGCATTCAAGCGAGTTATCATCCGGCGCGTCGGTCCCTTATTTTGGTTGTTAGACGGGTTAGAGCTTTTTAGTCGGGTATTCCAACTATCGCGTCTGCATTTAATTTCTGTTTTTTTCTGCCTCTACCCGTCAACTACTCGTCGCCTGTGCCGGTTTGTCACACCACGTTTTCTGTTGAGTTTCGGGTTAGCATATCGGCGGCTTGTCGTTCTGGCGTTTCTTCCACTTCACTTTGGCCGCAAGCTTCGTTTAGCAGTCGCGGCACAGGCATCACCTGCGTTATGCTTTCAGGCAATGAAAGCTGGCGAGCCGGTCATCTGTTTTCTCCGGCCAACCTATCGGGCTATGTTCTAACTACGCAATCAAGGGGACCTCCGTGAAAATACCAGTTTCAAATCTATCATCGGGTGCGTCGGTCCCTTATCTTGGTTGTTAGGTGCCATGGAAAATAGCATGTCAATTCAAGCTCAATTTGACCTTACCTTTGCTGAGCAACTGAAGGCAAATATTGCTGTCACGCGCAACTTCATTCCTACACTTATTTGGTTAAGCTTATTCCCACTGTGCGGACTTGCTCTTTCTATAACAGCTTTGCTCTTGCATACTTCTATCACCATAATAGAAGGTGTGCTTATTACGCTTTGCTTTGGCTTCATGCCGTTCATGTTTCTAGTTAATACTTACAAGGCTTATAAGACTCAGCTCAAGAGCGGCCCTCATCTCTACAAATTTGACTCATCTGGACTGCAAGTCTCCGATAGAACTTCTGAGCTAAAACAGAGCTGGAAGGCCATTAATAGAGTCAACGTACAATCTGGCTTACTACTTCTATACTTCACGAAGAGGTTTGCACATTGCGTTCCAATTCGAGCATTCATTAGCCCTGAGCAAGCTGAAGCGATCATGCAGCTTGCTTCATCGGGCGGTGTTCCTCGTGTTGGCACCTAACTACGCAATCAAGGGGACCGCCGCATGGACAGGACATTCAAATCAGAAGCAACCGGCGTCCATGCGTCGGTCCCTTATTTTGGTTGTTAGGCCGGGGGAAGTTTAAAAAGGGTGTCTGCAAACTGTAATGTTCTTTGCTTCGTTCTGCTTTAGAGCCGTATTAGGCTGCCTTCGCCAACATAGCTTTACTTAGTTTTCTTTGGGGCTGCGTTGAACAGGCTCAGGCTTTACCTTCCGGGCCCTGCTTTGCCCTTATCAACGCCCGGTTTAGCGTACGCGCTGATTCAGCTCTGCGACCGTTCTTTCCTCATCCTCGTAGCCTTCCAGGCATCGGTTCTTTCGGGCTCCGCGGCCTAACTACGCAATCAAGTTGACCTCCGCAGGTACATTGCATTCAAATCAACATCAGGCGATGCTACGGCAACTTATTTTGGTTGTTATGCCCCACGCGAGCCAAGTTAATAGCTTGTAGATCGCAGGTAGGGAATTCCCTACATTTTTCAACAATAAAAGCCGACTACCGGCAATGCTGAAAAAATGCTAAAACAGCGTCACAACGTAAGCGAATTTGTAAAGCGTTGCGCATACACATTCGCTTACGTTGTGACGCTGGTATCAGGTTGAACACAGTTGGGGTTTCGGTTTTTGTTGTTTGGTCGGGCTTTGCCCAGGCGTTACGCCGCAGCGTTGAGTCCTCGGGCGCGTGGCATAACTAGTCAATCAAGGGGACGGTAGGACGTATATGGCAATTAAACCAACATCCCGCGCCGCACCCTTATTTCGGCGTTATAACCAATGAGAATCGTTTTTCTATTTTTATTAATTACATTATCTGGTTGCAGCTCTATATATAGCGACAGACTATCCAAATGGAAGTCGAATCAATTTTCTTCGCCTGCTGGATTCGTTCTTCTTATTGGCTGGGTTCCGACGAATACCAATATACCGTTTAATTCTCTTGACTCAATCGAAGACGACAATGCTGAAAACCAATGCCTTGCTTTCGTAATCCATAATAAAAGCAAGCATGTTAAATTAAACAATATCGGGCCCACAGTTGCTCAGTGCATGCGTGACAAAGGTTGGGAGCTTCGAGAAATCGGCTCCATTAGTGGTGTCTAGGCAAAGGTTATAACTACGCAATCAAGGGGACCTCCGTGGAAACATTAGATTCAAGCGAGTTATTATCCGGCGCGTCGGTCCCTTATCTTGGTTGTTAGATGCCATGAGAAGTAAGGCGAGAGTTGGAAGATACTTTTTGGGTTTTGTCGTAGTTCTCTTGCTTATTTCAACACTGGGCTGGGTATCCGCATCAGCCGGGTTAGCGAAATGCATTAGTGCCACAGAGAGCGAATTAGGGGCGTCTGGCTTGACCAGTCGTAACTTCGACGGCGATCTCATAACCTATAAAGACATAGAGGTAACCGGGGAAGTTATCTACCCTTTCATCGTAATTACTCGTTACAGAGTTCCGCAGGGCTTACATGCCGATTTTCACAACAAAAAATATTTCGTTCTATTTGGCTACATCAAAGAGTACGATTACATTTCGTATTCTTTATCGTGAGAGATTCACGTGGCGGCATCTAACTACGCAATCAAGGTGACCTCCGTGAAGTGCCTAGATTCAAGTTTCACATCCGGTGCGTCGGCACCTTATTTTGGTTGTTAGGTACCGGAAAACAGAATATGGCGTATTTACGTTATTCCAAAGATTGCGACTGGTATGTCTTCGCGCAGCATTCTCCAGAAGCACCAGAAGAAATGCTTGCAATCTGGCATGTAGAACACAGAGGTGACGGTCCAGTTTTCCCACTGTCCTTGGTCCGTACCATGTTGGCAACTTCAGACTATTCGCCCATTCCAGGTTACACGCCGGGGGCTAAATCATTGCTGAA
>Ga0208263_100752_pt1 | contig 11650 bp, 7 predicted proteins | sample LakWasMet28_LOW6_2_FD_183872 | JGI IMG/M metagenome (GOLD analysis project Ga0208263, IMG submission 183872) | Freshwater sediment methanotrophic microbial communities from Lake Washington under simulated oxygen tension - Sediment Metagenome... | ecosystem: Environmental > Aquatic > Freshwater >... | reverse complement strand
TGGCCGCACCCATCGGCAGGCCCGCGGCGTTCATCGGCAGGTTGGCCGCGCCCATCGGAAGACCCGCGGCGTTCATCGGAAGACCCGCGGGGTTCATCGGAAGGCCCGCGGGGTTCATCGGAAGACCCGCGGCGTTCATCGGAAGACCCGCGGCGTTCATCGGAAGGCCCGCGGCGTTCATCGGAAGGCCCGCGGCGTTCATCGGAAGGCCCGCGGCGATCTGCGGGAGACCTGCAGAGACCTGCGGAAGACCTGCAGAGACCTGCGGAAGACCTGCAGAGACCTGCGGGAGACCTGCAGAGACCTGCGGGAGACCTGCAGAGACCTGCGGGAGGCCCGTATAGCCGTGGTGGAGCGCAGGCAGACCTGCGACCGGGACGGGCAGGGCCGCCGAGATGCCGGGCAGACCCACCTCGTCCGGGGGGATGGGCCGCGGGGAGGGTCGGCCCGTCACGGCCTGCATCTCAGGCCGCAGCTCGGGGAGCATCGTCAGCGTGGACTTGACGTTGGCTCCGGTCGGCGGCGCGGCGGCGGGGACGCCCGCAGAGGCGGGAGCGGCAGCGCGGCGGCGAGCCTCGGGCTCGGCCGGGGCCGGGAGACCGACCTCGGAAGCGGGAATCGGGAGGTCGACGGAGAGTTCCCAGGTCGAGTCGCTGGAGCTCAAGGAGAGGTCGGGGGGAGGGGGAGGCGTGTGGCCGATGAGCTCGGCGGCGAGGTCGGCGGGCACCTGCGGACGCGCGCCAGGCCCTCGCCCCGGCAACGGGGGAGCCGCTCCCTGGATCGTCGCCCCCGGCATCGGGATGGGCGGCGGGGCCTTTCCGCCAGCCGAGTGCGGCGCGAAGGGCATCGGGAGCGGGACGGACCGTCCCGTGTCAGAGCTGGGTGGAGCACCCGCGAAGCCGATGGTCTCCGGGCGCTTGACCACGAAGGTGGTCTGGCACTTCGGGCAACGCATGGTCATCCCGTTGCGAGGCACGCGACGCTCGTCGAGCTCGAAGGGATTCTGGCAGCCTGGGCATCGGACCTCGAACATCGCTCACCATCCACCGCCCGACATCGCGGGCTCTCGTTGCGAGACCGGAGTGCGCCGACTAGCGCATCACTCGGTTGCGCCCTCCCTGCTTCGCCCGATACAGCGCCTCATCCGCGCGCTGGAACAACTTCTCTGCATCGTCGGCGTCCCTCGGAAACGCCGCCACGCCGATGGAGATCCCCGGCCGCAGCGTGACGCCCTCCCGGGCGTACGCGTGGGCGTTGACCGCCGCGTGGATCTCCTCGGCCACCGCGAAGCCCTGCTCCAGGTCGTGCTCGGGCAGCAGGGCGCAGAACTCGTCCCCCCCGAAGCGCGACCCGAGGCCCCTCTCCCCGAGCACCTGGCCGATGACCCTCCCGGTCTCGCCGATGGTGTACGCCCCGAAGAGGTGGCCGTGCCGATCGTTGATGGCCTTGATGCCATCCATGTCCATCACCAGCAGCGTGACGCTCTTCCCCTGCGCGGTCGCCGCGGCGATGCTGCGGGCCAGCTCCATGTCGAAGCGCCGCCGCACGAAGAGCCCCGAGAGGTCGTCGATGTGCAGCAGCCGCTCGAGGTGCGCGTCGTAGGCCTGGTCGAGCGGGTCTTGCATCTCGAAGCGCAGGATCGTTCGCCCCAGGGTGATGCGATCGCCGTGCGCCAGCGGGTGCTCGGAGCAGCGAGAGCCGTTGACCTGCGAGCCGTTGGTGCTCCCCAGGTCGACGAGCACCCACGCGTCGCCGCGGTCTTCGATGCGCGCGTGCCGCCAGGAGACCCCGGCGTCCGGGAGCACCACCTCGCAGGTGGGATCGCGCCCCAGGGTGGCGTTGCCCGAGAGCCTCGCCCGCGCGCCGACCGCCCCGCCGGACATCACCACCACCGACGGGCGACGGGCGTCCTTGATGGCGTGGTGGAGCTCGTCGCGGAGCGAGCGCCCATCCTCCAGCGGAATGGTTCGCAGCGACTCTGGCGTACCATTGGCCTGGCGATCGACCACTGTGTCGCGAGGCGAGGCAGTTCGGGGTGGGGCACCGGGGCTACGGCGCTCGTCGGGCATCGTCACCTGTTCGAACCGTACCACCCCTCCCCGGAGGGCTGCATCTCCCATCTCACGATCGGCTATCGTGGCCTCGACAATCGATGACCACGACGATTCACGTGCGCACGCCGACCGGCGTCCGCAATACGTCCGACCTCTCGGAGGTCCGCGCCCTGCTGGATAACGAGGAGGTCTTCTGGATCGACACCTCCAGCATCGACGAACCCCTGCGCCGGCTGATGACGGAGGTCCTGAAGCTGCACCCGCTGGCGGTGGAGGACATCCTCCTCGACCGCCCGGGGCCGAAGGCGGAAGACTACGGCGACTACCTCTACCTGGTCATCCACGGGGTGGAGTGCATCAAGGGCGACGTCGAGAACATGGTGACCGTCGAGCTCGACGTGGTGCTCGCTCAGCGCTGGCTGCTGACGCACCACCGCGGCCCGCTGAAGGCCCCCGACGAGGTCGCCGAGGAGTTCGCCCGCAACCACAAGGTGATGGAGCGCGGCCCGGCCTTCGTCGCCCACGCCGTCATCGACCGCATGGTGGACCTCTACCTCCCGGTCACCGAGGCCTTCGACGAGCAGATCGACGCGCTCGAGACCGACGTGGTCGAGCGCACGTCGACCGACATCGTTCCCCGCATCTTCCGGCTGAAGCGCTCGCTGCAACAGCTCCGACGGTCGGCGATGCACCAGCGCGAGGTGCTGCAACGGCTGTCGCGCGGGGAGTTCGAGCAGATCCCCGAGCGGGCGCTGCCCTTCTACCGCGACATCCACGACCACTTCGTGCGCGTGGTCGACCTCGCGGAGGGCAACCGAGAGCTGCTCTCCGCGGCCCTCGACGCGTACCTGTCGCAGACGTCCAACCGGATGAACGAGGTGATGAAGACCCTCGCGCTGGTGTCGACGATCATGCTGCCGCTCACGTTCATCGCCGGGGTCTACGGGATGAATTTCGACCACATGCCCGAGCTGCACTGGCGCTACGGATACCTCTTCGCGCTGGGGCTGATGGCGCTGGTGGGCACCGGGATGGGGCTGTGGTTCCGCTACAAGAAGTGGCTCTGATGGGGGTATACGTTCGGCGCGGATGAGCGAGAGCGACCGGACGATGACGGTGCCCCTGCGGCGCGCGGCCCCTCCGCCCACGCGCTACGTGGAGGTGGTGTCCCCGGGGGTCCCGTCGCCCTTTCGGGCGCGCGAGGGCGTGGTGCGCGTGGGCCGCGACGTCGGCAACGAGATCGTCATCCAGGACCCCTTCGTGTCGCGGGTGCACATCGAGATCCGCATCTACCCCCACGGCGTGGAGGTGGTCGACCTCGACACCAAGAACGGCACCCACTACCAGGGCGCCCGCATCCGCGAGCTCAAGGTCAACGGCGAGGTCACCCTGATGCTCGGCAAGCAGGTGAGCCTCAGCATCCGCGTGGGCGACGACGCGCCCTTCTCGGACGTCACCTCGCCGGCGATCATGGCCCCGCCGCCGACGATCATCCCTCCGGTCGCGAGGGCGGCCGCGCGGGGCGAGCGCACCGAGCTCATCGGCGACTCCGCCGCGATGCAGCGCCTCCGCAGCGGCATCGCGAAGATGGCCCCGTCGCCGCTGACGGTGCTCATCGAGGGCGAGACCGGCACCGGCAAGGAGGTCATCGCCCGGGCGCTGCACCAGCAGTCCCCGCGAGCGGGCCGGCCCCTGGTGGTCTTCGACTGCGCGTCGGTCTCGCCCAACCTCATCGCCTCCGAGCTGTTCGGCCACGTGAAGGGCGCCTTCACCGGCGCCGTCGGGTCCGCCGAGGGGGCCTTCCGACGCGCCGACGGCGGAACCCTCTTCCTCGACGAGATCGGCGAGCTGCCCCTCGACCTGCAGCCCGCCCTCCTGCGAGCGCTCGAGGCCCGGCAGGTGAAGCCCGTCGGGGGCGACGCCTACCGCGCCGTCGACGTGCGCGTGGTGGCCGCGACCAACCGCTCCCTCGAAGCCGAGGTGCAGGCCGGCCGCTTCCGACAGGACCTCCTCTTCCGCCTCGCGGTGGGGCGCATCAAGGTCCCGCCGCTGCGCTCCCGGGTCGAGGACATCCCCGCGCTCGCCCAGCACTTCGCCCGCGCGGTGGGGGGCGCCTCGATCGCCCCCTCGGTGCTCGCCGCGCTCGCGTCGCGCCCGTGGCGGGGCAACGTGCGCGAGCTGCGCAACGTCATCGAGCGCGCGGTGATGCTCAACCCCACCCCAGGCTCGGCGGTGACCAGCCTCGACGATGACGACGACCACGACCTGGTAATGCCCGACACCCTGCGCGTCGGCCTCGGTGCGCCGAACGTCACCCTGGAGGCCGAGGTGCCCTTCCAGGACGCCAAGCAGGCCGCGGTCGAGCGCTTCGAACGCGACTACCTGCTCAAGCTCTTCGAGCGCTCGGGCTACAACCTGTCCGAGGCGGCGCGGCGGTCAGGGGTCGATCGGCGCTACCTCCGCGAGCTCTTCAAGAAGCACAACCTCGATCCGACCACGCTGCGCGCCCAGCGTCGCCCGTGAGCCGGACGATGCGCAGCGGCAGCGTCGCGTCGGCCGACACCACGCCCTCGCGCAGCACCGAGCGCACCGAGGGCAGGTCGTTGGCCCACGCGATCACCGGCCCGTCGCCCCACGCGGCCAGCACGTAGCCGTCGTTGGCGGGCGCCCGCTCCCCCGCGGCGCCGCGCACCTGGCGCGTGCTCACCTGCAGCGCCCAGAGCACCCGCTCCTCGCCGGGGACCTTCCACGACGACCAGATCGCGCGCGACGACCCGCCCCGCACGCCGATGCCGCGCACCTGGCGCGGGGCGCCGCGGCGGGCGAGGTCGGGCAGCACCGCCGTGTAGAAGCGCTCGCGCAGCACCGGGCGCCGCGAGGCCAGCGCGACGGCCCGCGGGTGCAGGCCGGCGGAACCTTCGATCCAGCGGTACGAACCAGCGGGCGGGAGGGGCTTCGTCGCGGTGTTCATGAGCACGGAGCCTAAGGGGCTCGCGGCCCGGAGCGCCACGGCACCGTGGACATATCCCGTCACATCGCGTGACATATTCTGTCTCGTCAAGGGCGAGGCCTCGAAGAAGGCACGGAGCGATGCTCGATGGGCGCTCTGGGACAGGTTGTTGGTGATGTCTCTTGGCGCGACGAGGCTGCTGGTGATACGGTCGGCTTGATCGTGGTGCGCCTGTCATCGACTGATGCCGCGGTTCGCTTCGCAAGAGCGTACGCGGTGATGGGCGATGAGGGGCCAACGACCGCGATGGTCGTCAGGTGGAAGTCGATCCCAGGAATGGTCCTGAACACGCGAGTGTTTCTGGCGGCGAAACCTGAGCGCGGGCGCATGCGGCGTACCGACGCTCCACTTCACTCGAAGGCTCGGAATGTGGACCGGGATCACTCCCGGCGTCCCTCGGGCTGCGGCATAGCCGCGGGAGGTAAAGGCGCACAATGGGCAATCATCAATCTCGTCTCTCCAATGTAGGTTCAGTGCCCAAGGTCGGCGGGTAAGCCCCCGCTCCCTCCGCGGTGACGCGGTGGGCGTTGGTACCTCCGCAGGGGACGCTCCAAGGCTTACGGCCGGAAGGAGCGTCCCCTGTGTCTATTTTGGGTCCTGGGGTTTCGGAATAGCCCCGCGCGCCCGATGGTTGCGCGACGGTCGACGATCGGTTACTCCGTGCGACTGAAACACCCCCCGATGCGCTCCCTCCTCCTCGCACTCTGCGTCGCCTTCGCCGTGATCCTCACGGGCGGGGCCGCGTCTGCGCAGCAGGTGCAGGCCCGTTGCTACGGGGTCCTCGCGAGCCATCTGCCGTTGGCCAACGACCAGGTGAGCTCCCCCGTGAAGGCGGCCAAGCCGCTCATCGCGGCCCTCCCCGCGCTCCCGTCCCACTCCCAGGCCCCGACGCTCTGCAGCGATCCCACGCAGCCCGGCTGTCAGGTCGATCGACCCGACGCCCCCCGATCCAACGGCGGTAGCTGGGACATGCACCACGAGCCCGTCGAGCTCATCAGCCACACCCTCGAAGTCCCCCCGCAGGCGGTCGACGTGTTCGACCCGGCGGCGCAGTTCCATGGCGGTCCGCGCGCAGGTCAGGCGCGGTCTCCGTGGCGCCCGCCCAGCGCCTGAGCGCAGTCGATCCCTCGCCATGGACGCGCGACCATACCCTGTGGTCGGCGATCGTCCGCGAGGCGTCGGCTGCGATGGCGGGCGTCGCGACCCACCGGGTGTTACGCCGGTGGGCATCGCTCGCGCCGCGCCATGGAACTCCCACCACTGACGCCAGCGAACGTGCCCGGTGCGTCGTCGTGGAGGGAGCGGGGAGAGCCCGCGCACCGGGCACATGAGTGTCTTCTTCCGCACAGGCTCCGCGCGAGGACGGTCAGCGTCGCGCGTCGCCTCCTTCGGTTACTGACCATGGAACAGAGGATCTTGTGAGCAAGGGAGCATCTGCCATCTCCATCATCATGGCGCTGGTGCTCGGGTTCGTGGTGGGCAACATCACGGGCTCGAAGGCACCTGCAGAGCCCGGCGGCGAAGTCGCCGCCGAGGCCACCGCCAACAACGCCAACGGACCCAACATGGTCGACGCCGAGCGGATCCCCGTCGGCAACTCGCCGTCGCTGGGCCCCGCCAACGCGCTCGTCACCATCGTGGAGTTCTCGGACTTCCAGTGCCCGTTCTGCACGCGCGTGGAGGACACCCTCCACCAGATCCGCCAGCAGTACGGCAACGACGTTCGCATCGTGTGGAAGAACGCGCCGCTGCCGTTCCACAACAACGCCGTCCCCGCGGCCGAGGCCGCCATGGAGGCCTTCGCCCAGGGCGGCAACGCCAAGTTCTGGCAGATGCACGGGCTGCTCTACCAGAACCAGCAGAACCTCGACACCGCCACCCTGGAGCGCCTCGCCCAGCAGGTCGGCCTGAACATGGCGCGCTTCCGCACCGCCATGACCAACCACACCCACGTGGCCTCCATCGACCGCGACAAGGCGCTCGCCCAGGCCGTCGGCGCGCAGGGCACGCCGAACTTCTTCATCAACGGCACCCAGGTCACCGGCGCCCAGCCCTTCGACCGGTTCAAGACCGTCATCGACCAGGTGCTCGCCCGCGCGCGCACCATCCAGCCGCGCAACCGCGTGTACGCCAACATGGTCGCCGACCCCGTCCCGGGTGAGGCGCCCGCGCAGCCGCAGCAGCCGCAGCAGCGCCCGGCCGAGCCCGATCCGGCGCAGGTCCTCCGCGTTCCGGTGGGCAACTCGCCGGTGCAGGGCCCCAACACCGCCCTCGTCACCGTGGTCGTCTTCTCGGACTTCCAGTGCCCCTTCTGCTCGCGCGTGAACCCCACCATGGACGCGCTGCGCACCCGCTACGGCAACGACATCCGCATCGTGTGGAAGAACGAGCCGCTCCCCTTCCACGACAAGGCCCGGCCCGCCGCCGAGCTCGCCATGGAAGCCTTCGCCCAGCGCGGCAACGCCGGCTTCTGGCAGATGCACGGCATCCTGTTCCAGAACCAGACCGCCCTCGACCGGCCGGACCTCGACCGGTACGCCCAGCAGGCCAACCTGAACATGGCCCGCTACAACGCCGCGATGAGCGCCCACACGCACATCCCCGCGATCGACGCCGACCACAACCTCGCGCAGCAGCTCGAGGCCAATGGCACCCCGCACTTCTTCATCAACGGCCGCCGCCTCGTGGGCGCGCAGCCCGAGGACGCCTTCGTCCGCCTCATCGACGAGGTCAAGACCAAGGCCGAGGAGTTCATGCGGTCGCACCCCGGCACCACGCGCGCCAACCTCTATGAGCGCATGATGGCCGAGGCCGACACCACCATCCGCCGCACCGGCGGCGGCGCGGCGGCGGCGGCCCCCACCCCGGCGGCCCCCGCCGAGGACGAGAACCGCGTCTACACCGTGCGTGACAACCCCCGCGCCCCGAGCTTCGGCCCGGCCAACGCCCGCGTCGTCATCCAGCACTTCTCGGACTACCAGTGCCCGTTCTGCTCGCGCGTCGCGTCGCAGATCGCCCAGATCCGCCAGCGCTACCCCACCCAGGTGCGCTTCGTGTGGCGTGACTACCCCCTCCCCTTCCACAACAACGCCATGCTCGCCGCGGAGGCCGCCCAGGAGGCGTTCGCGCAGCGCGGCAACCAGGGGTTCTGGCGCTTCCACGACCACCTGTTCGAGAACCAGCAGCACATCGAGCGCGCCGACCTCGAGCGCTACGCCCAGGAGCAGGGGCTCGACATGGCCCGCTTCCGCGCGGCCCTCGACGGCCACACCCACCAGGCGCGCGTGCGCGACGACATGGCCGCCGCGGACGCCTCGGGCGCCCAGATCGGCACCCCGGCCTTCTTCATCAACGGCAAGTTCTTCGCGGGCGCCCTGCCCTTCGAGGAATTCCAGCGCCGCATCGACGCCGCCCTCGCGGCGCCCGCCGCGCGCTGAGCCGCTCGTAGCCTCTCTCTCCCCCCGTCACTCCCAATCCCCCCCGACGTAGCTCCTCCGCCCCACCCGCGGACGGAGGGCTTTACCGTCCATGTAAATCTCCGCCTCCGCGCACGCGCACAGGTGCCTGACATACCCTGTCAAAAACCTGTTGACTTCACAAAAGCCCTTGACTAGACAGGCGCGGAACAGCAGCCGCGGCTCCGGGGAGACGCCTCCCCTGCGGGCTTCGGCAGCGGGGTGCACTGCGCGATGTCCATGCAGATCCAGACGAGCCCACGGTCCGTCATCGAAGAGGTTTCGTATCGACGGGAGGGCATCCACGTCAGCCTCATCGTCAACCGCCGACAGCGCACCGCGCGCCTGGTGGACTTCCTCGCCGGCAACTTCCCCCTGAAGCAGCAGCGCCTCGACGAGCTCGCACGGCGCGAGGGCATCGCCCGCATCTACACCTTCGTCGAGAAGGAGGAGAGCCTCGGCTGGGCCAAGGTCGGCTTCGCCCGCGAGGGCTCCATCCCCGGGTACTACAAGCGCTCCGACGCGTACCTGATGGGCCGCGTGCTCAGCGACCCGCCGCTCGTCGACGAGGACGGCGCGCCCCTCACGCCGCCCGCCGACACCGCCGCCGCCGAGAAGGTGCTCGTCCAGGCGCGCAAGCTGGTGGCCGAGATCACCGCCGTGAAGGGCCTCAAGATCGAGGTGCTCAACGACCTCCAGGCCACCGCCCAGGGCATCGCCCCGGCGCGCAACCGCAAGACCGCGGCGTGGTTCGACGAGCGCTTCCTGCGCTCGGGCGACCGGCTGCACGTCGTCGGCCGCGGGCGCACCACCTCGCAGGTCGTCACCGCCGAGCTCCAGGAGCCCTTCGGCAACGCCTACGTCCAGATCCCGATGGTGCCCACCAAGACCGACGAGGCGCGCGTGCTCTCGGGCGCGATGCACGGGCTCCACGAGGCCCTCAAGGCGCGCGACATCGGCTGCACCTTCGCCATGACCCCGGCGGACAGCCCCCTGCTCGGGGCCGTGTTCCTCGGCGCGGGCTACCGCCGCACCGGCGTGCTCTCGAAGCACCTCGCGCCGGGCGAGCGCCGCGCCGACGCGATGCTCTGGGTCCGCCGCACCGCGGGCGACGGCGACAGCGCCTGAAGCCTCGTCGCCTCCTTCCGCTTCACCCCGTCAGCACCAACACCCCATCGACCTCGTCGCGGCGCTCCCTCACCGGGGCGCGAACGAACCATCAGCGCCAATACCGCGATGGCGCGTGATCTCTTCGTGATAGCGTCACGAGTTCCCGTGACTGTCAGCATTCCAGCGCAGATCGGGCCGTATCGGGTCCAAGGGGTGATCGGGCAGGGCGGGATGGGGGTGGTGTACCGCGCCGTCCACGAGGAGACGGGCGCGGTGGTGGCGCTCAAGACCGTGCGGGTCACGAGCGCCGACCTGCTGGCGTCGATCCGGCGCGAGGTGCTGGCGCTGCGGAAGGTCGCGCACCCCGACGTGGTTCGCATCGAGGAGGTCGGCGTCACCGACGTCGGCCCCTGGTACGCGATGGAACTCCTCGAGGGCGAGACCCTCCGCGATCACCTGTCCAGGCTCTGGGGCCTCGGCGCCGACGCGATGCTCTCCGAGGCCGACGCCCCCACGATGGACCTCTCGCAGAAGGTCTCGGCGGCGACCGGCCGGGCGTCCCCCTCGTCGATGCCCCGCGGGGCCTCGCGCTCGGCGGCGGCGCTCGGCACCCTCGACGAGACCCTCACGCTCTTCCGTCGGCTGTGCGTCCCGCTCGCGTTCGTCCACGGGCAGGGCATCGTGCACCGCGACCTGAAGCCCGCCAACGTGTTCCTTCGGGTCGACGGCACGCCGGTGCTCGTGGACTTCGGCGTCGTCGCCACGGCCCACAGCGCCGCCGGCCGCGAGGTGGTCGACGTCGGCGCGCAGATGGTCGGCACCACCGGCTACATGGCCCCGGAGCAGATCTCCGGCGAGCGCGTCGACGCCCGCTGCGACCTCTACGCCCTCGGCTGCATGCTCTACGAGGCCCTCACCGGGAGCGTCCCCTTCGTAGGACGCACCGCGATGGAGGTCGTGGGCATGCACCTCATGCAGCCCCCGGAGCCGCCCTCGGCACGGGTCGACGGCGTTCCCCCCGCGCTCGACCACCTGGTGATGCGCCTCCTCGCGAAGTCGCCGCGGGAGCGCATCGGGCACGCCGACGACGTGGCCAGCGCGCTCTGGGAGATCTCCCGGGGCCGGCACGGCAGCGAGGCCCGGCTGTCGACCCCCATCGTCAAGCCGTCGGCCTACCTCTACCGCCCAGGGATCATCGGCCGCGAGGAGACCATCGCCGCGCTGCAGCAGCGGGTGCGCGACCTCGGTGAGGGCCGCGGGGGCATCGTGCTGCTCGGCGGCCAGAGCGGGGTCGGCAAGACCCGCATCGTCGCGGAGATCGCCCAGCACGCCGGGCGCAGCAACATGCTCGTGGTCGCGGGCGAGTGCGTGTCGCTCCCGCGCGCCTCGGGCCCCGAGCCGGGACGCACGACGACGAGCGGGTCGCGCCCGGGCCAGACGATCGACGCGGGGGTCGAGGGCCGGGGGTCGGCGCTGCACCCGCTCCGGGGGTTGTTCCAGGCGATCGCCGACCGGTGCAGCGACGAGGGCGCGGCGACCTTCGCGAAGTGGCTCGGCACCTGGGCCCGCGTGCTCGCGCACTACGAGCCCTCCATCGCGGCGGTGCCGGGCTTCGCGGCGGTGCCCGAGCTGCCGGAGCTGCCCGCGCCGGCCGCGCGACGGCGAGCGCTCGAGGCGGTGCGCGACACCCTCGCGGCGGTCTCCAGGGACGAGCCCCTGATGCTGGTCATCGACGACCTGCAGTGGGCCGACGACCTCACCATCGCCCTGCTGGCCTCGCTGAGCCCGGCCTTCCTCGCGAAGCACCGCGTGCTGGTGCTCGGAACCTTCCGCGACGACGAGCTCGGCGACACGCTGCCGCGCCTGCTGTCCTCGGAGGCCGTGACGCTGGTGAAGGTGGACAGCCTCGCGGGGCGCTCGGTGTCCGCGCTGGTGTCCGACATGCTCGCGCTCGCCGAGCCGCCGCCCGCGCTCGTGGACTTCCTCGCCGAGCGCTCGCAGGGCAACCCCTTCTACGTCTC
>Ga0208263_100749_pt1 | contig 11673 bp, 14 predicted proteins | sample LakWasMet28_LOW6_2_FD_183872 | JGI IMG/M metagenome (GOLD analysis project Ga0208263, IMG submission 183872) | Freshwater sediment methanotrophic microbial communities from Lake Washington under simulated oxygen tension - Sediment Metagenome... | ecosystem: Environmental > Aquatic > Freshwater >... | reverse complement strand
ATTAGGTGATTCATGCCATGTTGGCACAATCCACAGTGTGTCGGTGATTTTAATTGGGTCAAATTGCGACTGTGTGGCACGTACCCAATCCTGTTCCTGTATGGTTTCGGTGGTGTAATTAAGCGCACCTAGCTTTGCCGTCTGTTGTAACGCTTGTATCACCGCGGCCACATCAACGCCTTCGTCAAACAACGCACTCACTAGGTTCTGTTGCCAGATACCCGGAGGCGGGTCGCCTGGCTCACCAAAAATCGGTTGTTCATCAATGGTTTCAGCATTGGCATCTTCAATAATCGCTGATAGGGCGCCTAGCTCCATGAGCGTATCGCTAATTAAATCAGCATTATTGTCTTGTGCTTCAATTTTTAATGATACCCACGCCATACTTAACCTATCTAATACTTAACCGATTTAAACTACATGTATGAAAATACGCGTATACCGTATGCACGGTAACGCGTATTCTCAGTGTTGCTTCAGAAATAACAATTACTTGTTATAAATGCCAAGCTTTTGCTCTAGGTAGTGGATACTTGTGCCACCTAAATGAAACGCTGCATCAGCCATTAAATCGGCATGTAATGCTATGTTGGTGCTAATGCCTTCAATCATCATTTCAGATAATGCAATACGCATACGAGCAATTGCTTGTTCGCGGGTATCGCCGTAAGTGATTAACTTACCAATCATCGAGTCATAATGCGGAGGCACCGTGTAGCCTGAATATGCATGTGTATCAATACGCACACCAGGGCCGCCCGGCATATGGAACTTAGTGATTTTGCCTGGTGAAGGCACGAAATTGTAAGGATCTTCTGCGTTTAGGCGGCATTCAATCGCATGCCCGCGCAATTGAATGTCTTTTTGACGGAATTTAAGCTTTTCGCCAGCCGCTACAAAAATCTGTTGTTGTACTAAATCGATACCGGTAATCATTTCAGTCACCGTATGTTCTACCTGCAAACGTGTGTTCATTTCAATGAAATAGAACTCGCCGTTTTCGTACAAGAACTCGAAAGTACCCGCGCCGCGATATTTAATCTTACGGCAGGCTTCGGCACAGCGTTCGCCAATTTTGTCGCGTAAGCGCGCATTGAGTAATGGCGCTGGCGCTTCTTCCAGAATTTTTTGGTGGCGACGTTGCATAGAGCAATCGCGCTCGCCCAAGAACACTGCATTGCCATGCTGGTCAGCTAATACCTGAATTTCAATATGGCGTGGTTTCTCAAGGTATTTTTCCATGTAAACCATTGGGTTGCTAAATGCAGCTTGAGCCTCAGCTTTGGTCATGTTGACTGAAGTCAGTAACGCAGCTTCGGTATGTACTACACGCATACCACGACCACCACCACCGCCAGCAGCTTTAATAATGACTGGGTAGCCAATTTGCTTAGCGATTTTAATGATTTCGCTCGGGTCATCCGGCAGTGCGCCTTCTGAGCCAGGTACGCAAGGTACGCCAGCTTTACGCATTGCATCTTTAGCCGATACTTTGTCACCCATTAAACGGATGGTCTCAGCGCGCGGGCCAATAAACACGAAGCCGCTTTGTTCTACGCGTTCTGCAAAGTCCGCGTTTTCTGATAAGAAACCATAACCAGGGTGGATGGCTTGCGCATCAGTCACCTCAGCAGCGCTAATCACCGCAGGGACATTTAAATAACTTTGGCCAGATGGGGCAGGGCCGATACAAACTGACTCATCTGCTAATTTTACGTATTTAGCTTCACGGTCAGCTTCGGAGTGTACGGCTACCGTTCTGATGCCGAGTTCGCGACATGCGCGCTGTACGCGCAACGCGATTTCGCCGCGATTGGCGATTAAAATTTTGTCAAACATTGCCATGAAAGTGAAATCCTAGTATTTAGGTCTTAGTGTTGATGTAAGACCTAATAAATTAAGCAGTAATTGAATAAGCTAACAGCATTAGCCGATGATAAACAGTGGCTCGCCGTATTCAATGGCTTGGCCGTTATCAACCAAGATTTTTTTGATGACGCCAGCTTTATCTGCTTCAATCTCGTTTAATAGCTTCATCGCTTCGATGATACATAGTGTGTCGCCTACTGCCACGGTATCGCCTACCTCAACAAACGCTTTAGCATCTGGAGATGGTGAACGGTAGAAAGTGCCGACCATCGGTGATTTAACCGCATGGCCTTCTTCTACAGCTGGTGCAGCTTCAACGGCCACCGCAGGTGCAGCTTGAGGTGCAGGTGCCTGTTGCTGAGGAATGTAGTGACCGTAATTTTGTGCTGGCATGCTGGCGGTGAAGTTGCGGCTAATGCGTACTTTTTCGCCGTCTTCTGTCAGTTCTAGTTCAGAAATGCCTGATTCTTCTACCAAATCAATAAGCTTTTTAAGTTTACGTAAATCCATGATGACCCCTAACTAATTCGATATAAATTATTATTTTAAGAATGATTGATTTTTTCAATAGCGAAATCCAGTGCAAGTTCATAACCTTTTGCACCTAGCCCGCTAATAATGCCTACAGCGATGTCTGTAAAATATGAATGGTGACGAAATGTTTCTCGTGCAAACACATTTGACAAGTGTACTTCTATAAATGGAACCTTAACCGCACTCAGTGCATCACGCATTGCAACTGATGTATGCGTGAATGCTGCGGGGTTGATGATGACAAAATCTACGCTTTTAGTCGCAATAGACTGAATTTTATCGACAAGATCTGCTTCGGCATTGCTTTGGAAGCTCTCTAATGTGATATTGGCTAACTTTGCTTTGTTTGTTAGGGTCTGGTTAATGCTATCAAGTGTAGCATTCCCGTAATGTTGTGGTTCACGCAGACCCAATAGGTTCAGGTTAGGGCCATGTAATACCAAAATACGCTTAGCTACCATGGCAATCCACCCGTTTTAAACTATTTATGCATAAATTACTATAATTCATAAACGCGAGTTTGCCGAAGTTAAAGGGTTTTGTCCAGCAACTTTAGAGAATTTAAGCGAATTTGCCCAAGTTGATTTCGTATGTTCTCTATGCTAAGTGAGTAGCTTAACTTCTGCGAAAATGCATAGATTGTACTTGTCGCTAGTGGACTGGCGCCGAGACTAAAGGCTTGATGGTGGCTTCGATAATCGCTTTCGTAATGCGTCCAAAGTGGGTGCTGATAATTTTACCATCGCCATCGATAATCACTGTGTAAGGCAGAACGCCCTTGTCATTGCCCAATTGCTCACCGAGCAAGCTGCCTGCTGTCTCGGAAGCGAAAATAGGGTAGTTCACAGGAGTAGCCTTTAAGTAGTCTGCAACCAGAGCAGGATCATCCAGTGCGACGCCCAGTACAACGACATTTTTATCCTGGTAGGATTGCTGCAGCGCAATCAGTTCAGGCATTTCATCACGACATGGTGGGCACCATGTCGCCCAAAAGTTAACGATGATGATTTTGTGTTGATATTGCCCAAGGCTCTGCAATTTTCCGGATGTATCCGGCAGGTTGGCAGCATATAAGGTTGCGCTGTCAGGTTTGTCGCTGGGGTCTGCAAAGTAGCGCACAGCGATTGCGATGCTTAATGCCAAGCAGAAGGCTAGGGCAGTAAAGAAAAATGCTTTCAGTATGCTTTTTAGCATTCGATAGTTTCTGGCAGGCAGCTGCCGCGCTGATTCAGAATTTGCAGAAACGTATCCGCATTTTTATAACCAACCACTTTTAAATGGCTTTCTTCTTCCGCTTTAGCATTAAAGAACACTATACCGGGCGGGCCAAAGATATTGAATTTTTGCATTAAGGCTTTATCGTCTTCGGTATTGTTGGTGACATCCGCCTGTAATAATAAGGTGTCCTTTAAGGCAGATTGCACGCGCGTATCACTAAAAGTAAACTGTTCTAGCTCTTTACATGCCACGCACCAATCGGCATAAAAATCGAGCATTACAGATTTGCCGGACGCATTGTTAAGGGCATTTTCCAGTTCGGCTATGCTTTTAATCGGCTGAAAGCTAAGATTTTGATGCGCTTGCTCCTTAGCGCTAGTGGCAACCAGCCCACTGAGTGGCTGTAACGGTGATTTTGCATTGGAGAGGGCGCCGATTAGCAGTGCCAAACCGGTGACTACCATCATCACCCCGATACCTTTCCAGAATTTAAGCGCAGCTTTGGCGCCGGTAGGTAGGCTGTCTAGCGCATGCATGAAAATAGCAGGCACAATTAATATTGCCGCCCATAATGCCAGTTGCACTTGCATTGGGATAACTGGGGCGATGAGCCAGATTGCAACGCCCAGCATCAGTACGCCAAATAAATTACGCACAGCGTTCATCCAGCTGCCAACTTTGGGTAATAGGGTCCCGGCTGAAGCGCCTATCAGTAACAACGGTGTTCCCATGCCAACCGAGAGTGAGAACAGTGCTACGCCACCTAAGAGTACATCATTGGTTTTACTAATGTAAAGCAATGCGCCGGCTAGTGGTGCCGCTACGCACGGGCTGATAATTAGCGCTGAGAGCACGCCCATGAGGAAGTCACTGAAAAAGCGCCCACCCTTGATGCGGCGGCTCAAGTTCATGAGGCCGTTCTCCATGTTGCTGGGGAGCTTGAGTTCGTAAAAGCCAAACATGGAAAGGGCCAACACTACAAATATGAATGCGCCAAAACCTAATGCCCAGGGTGTTTGCAGTGCGCTGCTGAGCATCTGCCCAGAGAGGCCTGCGGCAATACCGGCAAGCGTGTAGGTGAGACACATGCCTAAGGTGTAAGCCAGCGATAAATTAAACGCATGCAGGCGTGTAACATGTGCATTTTTGCCGATGATGATAGAAGATAGGATAGGGATCATCGGAAATACACAGGGTGTGAACGCGAGCAACAGCCCTGCGGTAAAAAAGCCGAGAATAATCAGCCACCACTTTCCACTTTTAAGCAGATTGGCTGCCTGACTATCGCTGTCTGAGGCATTGTCGCTGCTGGATGTGGCTATATTGTCTGATGCCGCGGCTGCGCTAGATGTTGTGCCAGTGTCAGGTGTGATGGTGAAGCTTTTGTGTTGCGGAGCGTAGCATAGGCCTTTTTCACTACAGCCTTGGTAGGTGATTTTGAGATTAATAGGCGCGGTAATCTTGTCTTTTATCAGCAAGTTCGCGCTAAAGTCCTGATGATAGACCTCCATTTTTCCAAAATTGGGGTCATTCTTAATGTCAGCTTTAGGTAATGTCGTGTCGAACGTTTGCGCGGGCGTGAACTCAAATTTAGTGCGCGTTTTATAAAGGTAATAGTTGGGTGCAACCGTAAAATTTGCGAGGATATTTTGCCCGTCTTGTTTAATGATCACGCCGAAAGCGGCATCCGGAGATAAAAATTCATCTTCTGCGGATTCTCCCGTAAATAAGCTTTTCAGGCCACTGCTGGTGTTGCCTGCGTGGCTAATAGACGCTGAAAATATAAAAAGGCTAAGCAACAAAAAATACGAGAATCTTTTAAACATTTTATTCCTTACGCAGATAATTGCGTGCTTACCCATTGTAAATATTCAGGTAAGCCACCATCTACGTTGATAGAGATTATTTCAGGAAGTTCATAAGGGTGTGCTTTTATAATAGCGTCCTGCAGTGCATGATACTGTAATTGGGTAGTTTTAATAAGCAAGGGTATTTCATTTGCGCGTGTAAGCTTGCCTTCCCACATATACGTAGATTGGCATGCGCTTAATATATTGACACATGCTGCTAGTTTTTGCGTGACCAGTGTTTCCGCGATGAGATTGGCAGTGTCTGTATCCGGCACATTGGTGAGCACTAGTAAAATACTTTCTGGGTTTGACATTATTCTGGGTTCGAAATTATTTAGGATAGCAAGATATGCGTTTATTGATAGGTTTGATTTTACTCGCTTTTCCAGTCGCTGAGATATGGCTGTTGATTGAGCTGGGGCAGCAATATGGATGGTGGTTGCTGGTTTATCTGGTAGGGATTGCCTTATTAGGTTTGCGCTTAATTTTGCTAGTTTATCTGGTAGGGATTGCCTTATTAGGTTTGCGCTTAATTCAGGATGAAAAAGCATTGTTTACTGGGCGCGTGCTACAAACCTTAAGTGCCGGCAATCACCCGGTAAAAGCAATTTTTGGCAGTGCGCGCAATATTATTGCAGGCGTGTTGTTAATATTGCCAGGCGTGATTACTGATATGATTGCAGTGATTTTATTGCTAGTGCCGATTAAAACTCGCCAAGCACCTAATGCGCAGTCACCGTACCAAGCTGGCCAGGCCGCAAATGATGACGTGATCGAGGGCGAGTTCCGCCGCGAAGATTAATTAGACATACTTAAAAAATACATCAACAGAAACATACGACATGACATATCAAATTACTATTCAACCAAGCGGGCATAGCTATCAGGCAAAAGCTTATGAGACGGTTCTTGAGTCAGCGATAGAAGCTGGTTTTAATATTCCTTATGGATGCCGCAATGGCGCTTGTGGCAGTTGTAAAGGCACGGTGTTAAGCGGTGAGGTGGATCATGGCGATTACGCTAGTAGTGCGTTGACGGATGCGGATAGATCTGCGGGCAAGGCATTGTTCTGTTGCGCCCGTCCACTTACGGATTTGACGATAGAGTGCAGAGAGATTAATTCAGGAGTGATTCCGCCGCGTATTCTGCCCACGCGAGTAGAGCGCAAAGAGCAACTGTCACATGATGTTATGGCTTTATTTTTAAAGCTGCCAAGCAGCGAACGCCTGCAGTTTATGGCGGGGCAGTATGTTGAATTTTTGCTTAAAGACGGTAAGCGCCGCGCTTTTTCACTGGCGAATGCACCGCATGCAGATAACTTATTAGAGATACATTTGCGTTTGATTCCAGGCGGGCAGTTTACTGAGTATGTGTTCAATGAGATGCCGGATAAAGCGATTTTACGCATAGAAGCGCCGTTTGGCAGTTTTTACTACAGAAGTGACTCGGAAAAACCAATGGTGATGGTAGCTGGCGGTACTGGCTTTGCGCCAATCAAGGCAATTATCGAGCACATGATACACAATGATATTAAGCGCAAAGTGACTTTATATTGGGGCGCGCGCGCGTTGGAAGATCTGTATATGCCAGCGCTACCACAGGCATGGGCTGAGGCTTACGCCAATATTGAGTTTATCCCGGTGTTATCTGATGCGCTGGCAGAAGATAATTGGCAAGGCCGAACAGGGCTGGTGCATCAGGCGGTGTTGGATGACTTTAGTGATTTAAGCGGGGTTGAGGTTTATTGCTGCGGCGCACCGGCCATGGTTGAAGTAGCGCATGCTAGTTTCGCACAAGCCGGCTTGCCTGAAGGTGCCTTCTACTCGGATGCTTTTAATTACGCGAAACCTGTGCCTACTCCTAGCGTTTAGCGCGTCCGGTTAAGCGTTAGCGCTCGCTGCTTATTGAGAAGGGAGCGAGCGTTTATTTTTTTCTGCGGCAAGTTTTTGGATCAGTGTTTCAAGGTCCGAGTTCTGAATCAACTCTTGTGCTAGTTTTGCTGAAGCCTCTGCGGTTTCAAAGTCACCAGCGGCTAGCGCATGCATCCCTTCCAGTAGCGCGGTATTCCCTGCTTTCAAGCGCAGCGATTCTTTTTTGCTTTTACGCATTGCCGGTAAATGTCTAAGAAACCTGAGGAATCTTAAACAGTGATGCAAGCCAAAAACGCTGAGTACAAATACTAATAAAAAGAAATTAAACGAAATTTGGATGCGATATGGTGAGCGTATGATCAGCACATAGCCTTGATTATTGCTGGCTAGCCACACAATCAGCATGATGGCGAATAATGTGAGCGCCCACCAAAAAAATCTGTTTTTAAGCATGGCAGGTTACTCGTTTTTCTCAAGCATGAGTTTGTAGCTGTTAACCGCCGCTAAGCTGTCACTTAATTGTGGAAGTTCGAGGCTGATGTTGTTGCTGGATAGCTTATTCAACAGTACCAGTGCCTTGATGGTATCCGGATGTTTGGTATCAAAATATTGATTAAGCCAGGTTTTCACCATGCCCAGATCCGCTTTGTAGGTGCTTTCATCGTGCTGCAGCAAGGCAATACGAGCAGTAAGCAGACGCAGTTTTACATTTTCGCGCAGGTATAAAGCGTGGTCTGGTGGTATAAAGCGTGGTCTGGTGATAAGAGTGGCGGCTCAGGCTTATCAATGCGCTCTACAGTCACCAGGTTTTTAATATCATCCCAGATTGCCCACCAGAACTTTTGTACGTCATGTAGTGGTTGAGTTGGCGTCGTACTCTTGCCCGCATTCATGTTAAGAGTGGGTTGGCGTTCGCTAATGAGCGGGATGGTGTTGCATAGCTCTGTGAGATAGGTGAGCTGTGCACTAAGGGCAATCATATCGATTTGCGGTAGGTCGCGTAAGGTTTCGATTTCAAGCTGCAGTGTTTCGCGTAGCTGCACTGCTCTTGGTAAGTCCAGTGGTTCTAGTCTGTGGTCTGCTGCTTCCAGTGCCAATAATGCTGACTTCACATTGCTGGCCAGCTGCAATTGCTGTTTGGCAATGGTTAACAGTTGCTCTACTTCAGCAACGGCGGTTGCTTCACGGTTTTCTGCGAGCTGTGTGTACAGGGTTTGCAGCGCCTCTTGCTGATCGCGCGACTCTGCTAGTTTCTGCTCTAAAATGACCGTGCGCGCATTGGCTTGTGTGCTGCGCTCTTCTGCCTGTTTGGCTAGCGCCAAGCTTTGCTGATTCAGTGCCTGATATGTTTCTAGTTTGATGCTTAGGGACTTTTCAATCTCGTTGAAGCGGTGGCGCGTGTTAAGCCATTGCCAAGCCAATGTCAAAATGGCAATGATAACCAACACCATGGTGCCAACTGCAAACATGGAAGGCCTTGGTCTATCTACAAATGGTGTGTCCGTTGTATTAGTCATGGTGTTTTACAAGTTGTGATAGGCATTGCAGCATGGCTTCATCTCCCGGCGCACTGGCGACCAGTACTTTTAAACCTAACTGTCTAGGTTGCTCTGCGATTCTCTCATGATTTACACATAATGTGACATGCGTTAGCCATTCTGCATGTTGCGCCATCTGTAGCAAGTAGCGCATGGCCTCGCTGCTGGTGACAATCACTGCATCCAGTTTGTTTTGTCGCCATTGTGCTGCTAGCAAGTCGGCATTGTGCTGCGGATTTACGCGTCGATAGCTTTCTGCGAAATAGACGTCTGCACCTCTGACTTTTAGCGTCTCCGCCATCAGTTCGCGGCCACCCACGCCGCGAAATATCGCAATGGTTTTTGCCGATACGTCCTGTAGTTCTGGTAGCGCAAGCAGAGTTTCACTGTCAAAGCGGGTATGTGGTACCAGCACTTCGTGTGCGCCATATTGCGCCAGCGCTTTTGCCGTCTGGTGGCCGATGGCGGCAAACTTTAAATGTTCGGGAATCTTGCCAAATTTTTTGATTAAATGCGGCATGGCGTAATCAACGGCATTGGAGCTGATGAAAATTGCCAGGTCCGTGGTATTAATGCGGTTTAGCTGTTGCTCAAACGCTTGGTAGTCATCCAACGCGGCGATGGCCAGTAATGGGAATGCAATCGCCGTGCCGCCATGCTGGGTAATGGCAAGATTCAGGCTGGCGGCTTGGTCTAAGGGCCGGGTGACTGCAATATGCAAGTTGCTCAGTAGATGGTCGGCACGCATGGTTAAGCCAGTCTGATGTGATTGCCTGGTGTGATTACAGGGCAGCGAGAATCTTGTCTGCGCCTTTGGCGACGAGTTGATTCGCTAGCGTTTTGCCTAGTGCCTCAGCGTTTTCTCTGCTACCTACTGCAGTTTCTACCAGCATTTGTTTACCATCTACACTCGCCACAAAGCCAGTAATGCGGATGCTATCTGCTTCACATACTGCGTAAGCGCCTAGCGGTACGGTGCAGCTACCAGCAAGCGTGCGGCTCATGCCGCGCTCAGCCTCTACACATACTTGGGTATCTGGGTGGTTAAGCGGGGCTAGCGTCGCAATCAGGTCAGGGCGGTCAGCGCTGATTTCTATACCTAAAGCACCTTGCCCTACTGCTGGGATGCTGTGTTCTGGCGCGATGAATTGACGAATTCTGCTACCTAGCTCTAATCGAATTAAGCCAGCGGCTGCCAGAATAATTGCCGCATACTGGCCTTCATCCAGTTTACGTAAACGGGTTTGTAGGTTGCCGCGCAGTGACTCGATTTTAAGGTGTGGGAAGCGGGCTTGTAGCTGGCTTTGGCGGCGTAAGCTAGATGTACCAACAATGCTGTTAGCTGGCAGCGCTTCCAGTGATGGGTAATCATTAGAAACAAAGGCGTCGCGTGGGTCTTCACGCTCACCGGTCGCGGCGAGGATAAAGCCTTCTGGCAGGTTCATCGGCACATCTTTCATGCTGTGTACTGCCAAATCCGCACGACCGTCGGCTAATGCGGTTTCTAATTCTTTTACAAATAATCCTTTACCGCCCACTTTCGCTAATGGCGTATCTAAAATTTGGTCGCCAGTGGTGGTCATCCCCAGAATGGTGACTTCTGTTTGAGGATAGAGTGCCTGCAGTCTGCTTTGAATATGGCGAGCTTGCCACATGGCGAGCGCGCTTTCGCGTGAAGCAATCACTAATTTTTTAGGAGCTGTGTGTAGGTTTGAGTTTTGCATCTGGTGATTTTAACACAGCACTTGCAGGCAAGCATTAGGCGGCGAAAGTTTCCGTTTCGTGTTTAAATGATGTTAGCTTATGAGGTAAGCTTATGACTTAGTTAAAATTAATCGAAATGGAAAGTACACTTTTAACAGCGTTAAGGAGGTAAAAATGCAATATCAATTTGAAGTTTTCATTGAATCTCTCAACCAGTTCTGGTTACAGCTTGTGCAATTTGTACCTAAATTATTAGCCGTAGTGGTGATTCTGTTTTTTGGCTGGATAGTGGCAAAGCTGGTAAGGCTGGCGGTTAAACGTTTGTTAGAGCTCACGCAATTTGATAAGTTTGCGCAGCGGTCTGGCTTAGAGGCTTTTATGAACAGCGGCAGTTTACATGTCACGCTGAGCGGTATTATTAGCCAGGTGGTGTACTGGCTGGTGATTATTTTATTTATTACCACCGGTGCCAGCATGCTGGGTCTCACTGAAGTTGCGAGCTTGCTGCAGCAACTGGCAGGCTATTTGCCACGTATTATTCTGGCGATTCTGGTCATTATCTTTGGTACGCTACTGGCACGTTTTGTGAACAAATTGATGTTTGCATGGCTACATAGCATTAAATTTTCTGCGGCTCTTACAGTGAGCACTTCGTCTGAGTATGGCATCCAAATATTGGCCATATTCGTGGCATTAGAGCAGTTGGGGATAGGCATGCAACTGATACATTCACTATTTGTGATTGTGTTTGGCGCAATTTTCTTGGCCTTAGCTTTGGCGTTTGGTTTATACATTCACTATTTGTGATTGTGTTTGGCGCAATTTTCTTGGCCTTAGCTTTGGCGTTTGGTTTAGGCGGTAAAGAGTGGGCGGCGAAAACCATTGCCGAGCTGGATGCCAATAGGCTTAAGAATAAGTAAGTTTTGATGCACGGGGCGCTAGCCCCATGCGGTCTGCTCACAGCTAGCAGAGCCGCATAGGCATAGCGTCAAATGTTTAGTTTAGTATCGTCTGGCGAATCAAATGCTGCTGTCTGCGGCTAACGCTAATGGTTTCAGGCACATGCTTGAGTAGTGCTACCCATTGCTT
>Ga0208263_100741_pt1 | contig 11752 bp, 6 predicted proteins | sample LakWasMet28_LOW6_2_FD_183872 | JGI IMG/M metagenome (GOLD analysis project Ga0208263, IMG submission 183872) | Freshwater sediment methanotrophic microbial communities from Lake Washington under simulated oxygen tension - Sediment Metagenome... | ecosystem: Environmental > Aquatic > Freshwater >... | reverse complement strand
CGCCCTCTGCACACCGACTCGCGGTCACCGCTTGCCACGTTCGAAAGCCGGCCCATCGGCAATCCCGAAACCCGGCCCGGCCTGTGAACGTCAGCGGAGACGCCTTGCGGATGCAAAACCCTGTCCCGGCCCACCAGCTGATCGCCCCGGATGTCATTCTCGGCCGTGACGTGAAGGTTTACGGATTCGTGAATCTGTACGGCTGCGAGATCGGGGATGAATCCAAAATCGGCACCTTCGTTGAGATCCAGAAAGGCGCGCGAATCGGCCGCCGCTGCAAGGTGTCGAGCCACACTTTCATCTGCGAAGGGGTCACGCTGGAAGACGAGGTCTTCATCGGCCACGGGGTGATGTTCACCAACGACAAGTTGCCTCGGGCCACCACCGCGGCCGGGGCCCTGCAGACCGGCGCCGACTGGACCTGCCAGCCCACCCTGGTCAAGAAGCGCGCGTCCATCGGATCCGGTGCCACAATCCTGAGCGGCCTCACCATCGGCGAAGGCGCCATCGTCGGCGCCGGCGCCGTCGTCACCAAGGACGTCCCCGCCGGCATGATCGTCGCCGGCAACCCGGCGAAAGTGCTGCGCCCGGTGGACGCATGAAGTTTAGGTTTTGAGCCCTGACGCCAGATCCCAAACCCCAGACCAGATACCTTTTTGACCACATACCTTCACAATTTAACACGGACGGAACAAGTGTAGGGGCGTCGCTTGACGACGCCCGTGATGCCCGAACCGGGTGCCGTCAAGCAGCACCCCTACATTCAGCCCCGCGCTCCTCCTTCCAAATTCGCCCTTGGTACTTGTTACTTCTCCCTTCTCCTTTCTCCTTTCTCCCGCCCCCCAGAACCCCGATCCCAGACCCGAGACCCCAAATCCCAGACCCCAGCTCCGGCTCCTCGCTCCCTGCGCTCCACGCTCCCTTCATGAAAGTCCCCTTCCTCGACCTCAAAGCCCATCACGATCCCATCCGGCAGGAAGTCATGGCGGCGATGAACGCCGTGATTGACGAAAACGCCTTCGCCGGCGGCAAGTTCGTCACCAAGTTCGAGGAGGAATACGCGAAGTTTTGTGACACCAAGTTCAGCGTGGGGGTCGGCAACGGCACCGATGCCCTCTGGTTTGCCCTGCTCGCCAAAGGGGTCGGCCCGGGTGACGAGGTCATCACGGTCCCCATGACGTTCATGGCCACGACCGAGGCAATCAGCTATGTCGGGGCCAAGCCCGTCTTCGTCGATATCGACGAGACCACCTACACGATGAATGTCTCCCAGATCGAGGCGGCCATCACCCCGCGAACCAAGGCCATCATTCCGGTCCATCTTTTCGGCCAGTGCGCTGACATGGACCCCATCCTTGCCATCGCAAAAAAACACCATCTCGCCGTGATCGAAGACGGCGCCCAATCGCAAGGCACGCTCTACAAGGGTCGGAAGTCCGGTTCCATGGGGGACGCCGGGGCCACGAGCTATTATCCCGGCAAGAACCTGGGGGCCTGGGGCGAGGCGGGGGGTATCACGACCAACGATCCCGCGCTACGCGAGCGCATGGTCATGTTCCGCGAACATGGCCAAAAGAAAAAATATTTCCACGACGTCATCGGATGGAATGGACGCATGGACGGCCTGCAGGCCGCCGTGCTCTCCGTGAAGCTCAAGTACCTCGACAAGGCCAACGACGGACGCCGCCGCGCCGCCGCTCGCTACCACGAGATGCTGACCGGGACTCCGGGACTCATTCTGCCGATCGAGGCCGCTTACTCGCGGCACATTTATCACATTTACGCCGTGCGCGTCAGCCACCGCGACACGCTGATGAAGTTGCTGGGTGACCGAGGCATTGGCACGGGCATCCACTATCCGGTCTGTGTGCACCTGCAAAACGCCTACGCCAGCCTCGGCCACAAGCAGGGCGATTTCCCCGTCAGCGAAGCCTGCGCGGATTCCTTCCTGTCCCTGCCGATGTTCCCTGAGTTGACCGATGCCCAGATCGACACCGTCGTCGCCGCCCTGAAGGAATGCCTGCCGCTGGCCGGCCGGACCTGACATTGCTGGAGAGGCTGCGCTTCCGTGTAGGGGTGCCGCTTGACGGCACCCGGATCGGGCTCGGTCATCAAACACGGGCGTCGTCAAGCGACGCCCCTACGTCGTGAATTTGATTGCTCCTTGCGGCAAAACGGGCGTCGACGAGCGACGCCCCTACAGCGTGAATGAGATAGCTCCTTGTAGGGGCGCCGCTTGACGGCGCCCGGTCTTGGGCCTTTATGAGCCCATGGATTCGGCGGATCGGCCAAATCGACGAACGGATGCGCTCCACTGCGGGCGGGTTTCTGCGGCCGGAGAGAAATACTTTATAACGTTAGTGACCAAAGATCGCGAGCCATGGCTCGCGGCAGCAGGAACCCAGGATGTTCTGTCAGCAGTCCTGCGAACGTGGCACACTAAACGCGATGGCCGCATTCTCGCCGCGATGACCATGCCGGATCACGCGCATGTGCTGATCGAGTTGGGGAGTTTGCTTACTGTTGGCCAGGTAGTCGCTCGTTGGAAATCTTCGGCCCGTCGTCGCGCAGGATTTGTCCAGTCTTTCCAACGCGATTTTTGGGAACATCGATTGAGGCCGGAGGAAGACATCGAGGACTACGGATTGTACATGTTTCTTAATCCCTATCGGGCTCGTTTGCTGAAAACCGATGATACGTGGCCGGGCTGGTGGTTGCCGGATCCCGGGCTGTTCAGGTTTCCTTGTAAATTGTGCGGCAGCGGCGGCCCTCCCCCGGAATGGGTGGAATGGCCGGACGAGAAATTCTCGAATCTGGCCCATGGCGAGTGACCGAGGACGGCCCGCGTAAGCGTCTTTCGATGCCTCTTGTAGGGGCGCCGCTTGACGGCGCCCGGATCGGTCATCAAACCGGCCATCAACACGGGCGTCGTCAAGCGACGCCCCTGCGGGAACGTCGAGCAAACCGGGCGTCGTCAAGCAACGCCCGTACGGGAACCGGAATCTCGAACCGGCCGTCGCTCGCTGCCTTGTGTAGGGGTGCCGCTTGACGGCACCCGGCTTGGGCGTCGCGACGGTGAACGCGCGTGGCCGGCAAACCGGGCGTCGTCAAGCAACGCCCGTACGCGAGCAAAACGGGCGTCGTCAAGCAACGCCCCTACCTGATCGCCAATATTCGTGATGATTTGTGTAATTCGTGTCTCTCTGATCCAAAGGGTTTGGGGCAATTCAGTCCCAAGCCTATTTACTGATGTCACCCCCTGAATCGACGCCTCAACGGACATGACCCCTCCCGCTACCAAAATCCCGGCGGTGCAGGTGCTCAATCCCCTGACTCTGGCGGACTGGGATGAACGGCTGCGGCGACTGCCCGGGGCCGGATTCTTCCATTCGCAAGCCTGGGCCCGGGTCCTCCACGGCACTTATGGCTACGATCCTGTCTATCTGGTTCAGGCGGCCCCGGACGGGAGTTGGCTGGGCCTGCTGCCGCTGATGGGCATTCGGAGCTGGCTCACCGGGCGGCGCGGTATTTCCCTGCCCTTCACCGACGAGGTCGAGCCCCTGGTTCCGGATGCCGCGACCTTCGACGCCCTGTTTCGGGCGGGGCAAAGCCTCGCCGAGCGATCCCACTGGAAGTATCTGGAATGCCGCGGCGGTCGGTCCTGGCGCCCCGAGGCACCGGCCTCGACCTCCTTTCTGCACCATACGCTGAATCTGACGATCGGTGAACCGGCCTTATTGGCCGCCTGCGATGACGCCGTCCGGCGGGCGATCCGCAAGGCGGAGAAAAGCCAGGTGGAAGTCACCTTTTCCCGGGACGCCGGGGCTGTGCACGATTTCTACCGCTTGTTGGAGCTGACGCGGCGGCGCCACGGCGTGCCCCCGCAGCCCTACGCCTTTTTTGAGCAGATCCACCGCCAGGTCATGGCCGGTGGACACGGCCAGGTCGTTCTCGCCCGGCACCAGGGCCGACCCGTGGCCGGGGCCGTGTACTTCCAGTTCCAAGGTCGGGTGATCTACAAATTCGGCGCCTCGGATGAAACCCAGCAGCAGCTCCGGGCCAACAATCTGGTCATGTGGCGGGCCATCCAGCACTTTACCCGGGAAGGCCAGGTGGAGCTCGATTTCGGTCGCACCTCCCTCGGCAATACCGGCCTGCGCCAGTTCAAACGCAGCTGGGGCACCCAAGAGGAGACCCTCAGCTACCTGCGGTACGATTGTCGCCAACGCACCTTCGTCACCGCCCCGGACGAAGCCGAGGGCTGGCACAACCGCATTTTTCGGGCGATGCCCCTGTCCTTATCCCGCTTGGCCGGCCGTATGCTCTATCGGCACATTGCGTGATGGAGGACAGCGGACAAGGAAGTAAGGAGCAGGGGGCGAGGGGCAGGGAGCAAGCAGGAGAACCCGCTCACCGCTCACTGCTCCGCTCACCGCACACTGCTTACTGCTCACCGCTCACTCTCAACTCTCCGCGAACGCGAGTCTAAGTTGGCACTGTTCCGGCATGCTCGCCGGACATGTGTTTGTCCGACGTTCTTGGGCGATGCCCAAAACGTAGGCAAAAAGTTTAGGTTTAAGGGCTGCTCGCAGTGAGTACTTAGTAGTTAGTAATTGGTAGTTAGTATTTTGTAATTAATATTTGAGACATGTTTTTTGGACTTTGGAGTTTTGGAGTCTGGAATTTTGTATTTGGCACTTGGTTTCCGCTCACCGCTCCCGCGAGTTTAAGTTTCAAGTTTAAGTTTAAGACTAAGCATTCCGCCTCCCGCGTTCTGCGTTCTGCCATCCTTAAACTTAAACTTCAGACTTAAACTGGCGTTCCCGCCCCGCTCACCGCTCACTGCTCACTTCATACTCTCCACTCCCTGCTCCCTCCCTAGCCCTCCCACTTCAACTTTTTGCCTACGTTTTGGGCAACGCCCAAGAACGTCGGGCAAACACCGGGTTTGCAGCAGCAAACAACGGTGCAACTTCTCACTTGAACGTGACGTCCTCTTATTCCTCGCGGTAGAGGGACCTGCCGCGCCACCTCTGGCTCCTTGCTCCCTGCTCCCTGCTCCCTGCTCCCTGCCTAGCCCTCACTTCAACTTAAACTTACGACTTAAACGGGACGTCCTCTTATTCCTCGCGGCAGAGGGACCTGCCGCGCCACCTCTGGCTCCTTGCTCCCTGCTCCCTTCTCCCTTCTCCCCCCCCTTTCTCCCTCCCTTCCCATCCATTCCGCCATCGACGAAAACTTGAGCAAAAAACGTCTCTTTTCCGCGTTTTTCCGACTTGGCTGAACCAGTCCTAAATATGCCGAGAATTCACACGATTCCCATGGACGCCATCCCGGCAGCGCCCTAGCTTTTCGCACCGATTCGCCTCCCTTCCGACCACTCCTTTTAAGCATGGCAAACACCACCACGACTTCCACTTCGCCCGGCTTTGATCTGGGACTGATTTACTACCCTCTTTTCCGGCACAAATGGAAGATCATCATCTGCACCGTGCTCGGCCTGGCCGGGGGTGTCGCCTTTTACAAACTCAACCCTCCGCCTTTCCAGTCCGAGGCCAAACTCTTTATCCGGTTCGTCATCAGTGAGGGCCGCTCGGAAGAGCCCGGCGCGAAAGACTCGGTCACTATGTCGGCTGATGGGCGTGGATCCACCGTGATCAATTCCGAGCTGGAAATCCTCGGCAGCCGCGATCTCGCCCAGATCGTGGCCCGCAACATCGGTCCGGAAAAGATTCTGGAGGGCATCAGTGACAGCAAGTCCCTGGTCGAGGCCACCAACCAGGTGTACGCGGGGATGACGGTGGAAGCCCCTCGCGGCAGCAGCACGATCTCCGTCTCCTTTCAGCACAAAAACCAGGAGCTCGTCCAGCCGGTGCTGAGGGAAATCGTCAGCACCTACCTCAAGCGTCACGTCGAGATCCACCGCGCCGCCGGCATGGTGGGGGAATTCCTGGCCCAGGAAACCGACCAATTGCGGGCCCGCCTGACCCAGACCGAGGAGGAACTGCGCAAGGTCAACGCCAAGGCCGGCGTTGTTTCCTTGGAAGCCTCCAAGCAGGCCTATTCCGAGCAAATGTCCAAGATCCGGGAGGCTATTTTCAACGCCCAGGTCGAGCTGGCCTCCCGCACCACGGTGTACGAAACGATGACCAGACAGGGCGGTGCCGAATCGCCCGCCGCCAAGGAACCGACGGCTCCCGTGGTGATTCCGCAGGAGAAAATCGACGAGTTCCAAAAGCTCAACTCGCAGCTCGCCCTCCTGCGCAAGAAGGAGCAGGAGCTCCTCGTCTATTTCAAGGAAACCGCCACGCGCGTGATTGAGGTGCGCTCCCAGATCACCGAGACCGACAATCTTCGTCAGCAGCTGCTGACCGAATACCCCGGCCTGGCCCAGGTCGCCCCGGTCAGCAGCCCCACGCCGAACGGTCAACGCGAGGGCTTTGATCCCCAGGCCGAGGCAGCCCAGATCAACGCCCTGCAGACCCGCATCAAGGTCCTGAACCAGCAGTTGGAGCAGATCCGCACCGAGGCCACCAACCTCGACCAGCTGGAGGTCTCCATCCTCGAGCTGCGCCGGCGCAAGAATCTGGAGGAAGCCAATTACCAGCGCTACGCCGCCGGTCTCGAACAGTCCCGCATCCGCGAGGCCATGGGTGACGGCAAGGTGTCCAATATCAGCGTGGTGCAGTCCCCCACGCCCGCCTTTCGCAGCTGGCTCCAGGTTGAGAAGATCTCCGCGGGTATTGGCATCAGCGGCCTGATTTTTGGACTCGGCTGGGTGGCCCTGATTGAATTCCTGCTCGACCGCTCGGTCCGCCGCCCGGCCGAGGTGGAGAACCTGATGCACGCCCCACTGTTCATCGCCATTCCCAAGCTGAAGGCCTTGGGTGGCGCCGACCGCAAGGCCACCGCGGCCCTGCCGGCGCCGGGCTCCGGCCAATCTACGGACCCCGGCTCACCCCAGGAGGCCCTGACCACGGGGCAAAGCCAGCTCGAACCCTTTCACCAGACCCTGCGCGACCGCCTGATCAGTTATTTCGAGAGCATCAACCTCCGGCACAAGCCCAAGCTCATCGCCGTCACGGGGCTCGGCCGCGGCTCCGGCGTCACCACCACCGCGTCCGGCCTGGCCCGCTCCCTGTCCGAGACCGGCGAGGGCAACGTCCTGCTGGTGGACATGACGCAGGGGCAGGGTTCGGCCCAGCATTTCCAGCGCGGGAATCAGATTGGCCTCGACCAGCTGCTCGACACGCGTAACTCGGCGTTTGTCCGCGACAATCTCTACGTGGTCAGCGAACACTCCGGCGGGGAACGCCTCGCCAAGGGTCTGCCCCAGCGCTTCAACCAACTCGTGCCCAAGCTCAAGGCCAGCGACTTCGACTACATCATCTTCGACATGCCGCCGGTGAACCAGATCAGCATCACGCCCCGCCTCGCGGGTTTCATGGACATGACGCTGCTGGTGGTCGAGTCGGAGAAGACCGACCGGCACGTGGCCGAGCGCGCCGCGGAGCTCCTCGCCCAGTCGAAGACCAATGTGGGTGTCGTGCTCAACAAGAACAAATCCTACATTCCCGCCAGGCTCCAGCAGGACCGGGAATTCCTCATGGGCATGTGAGCCTGACCGCACCAAGAAGCCACGGATTGCCCGGATGAGCACGGATGCCATCAAATCTTCAGCCCGCCGTAGGGGCGTTGCTTGCCGACGCCCGGCCTCCGTCGCTGAATCGCCACCCGCGGGTGCCGTCAAGCGGCACCCCTACACCAGATTTCCCCGTAGGGGCGTTGCTTGCCGACGCCCGCCTGCGTCCCCCCGTAGGGGCGTTGCTCGCCGACGCCCGCCGTTTTCCCCCCGTAGGGGCGTTGCTCGCCGACGCCCGCCTTCCGTCGCTCATCCGCCACCCGCGGGTGCCGTCAAGCGGCACCCCTACACCCGATTTCCCCGACGCCCGTTTTCACTTCCCTCCTGCTCGCCAGCCTTGATCCGGGTCAATCCGTACCATCCGTGGTTAAACCGGTATCAATGGGGCCACCTGAGTCTCAACACCGGCTGACCGCTCGAACGATTCTCCTTTGCCACGGCATCCCCACCGTCGTGAAAACCCAACCACAAACCAGCTCAGGTCGCCCCCGCCCAGGGAAGCGACGGGGCGAAGCTATCACCGCGCCTTACGGCGCGGCGCTCAAGCGCTCCGTCTCCCGCCTTCCGACCTTCTTCAACTTTTTGCCTACGTTTTGGGCAACGCCCAAGAACGTCGGGCAAACACCGGGTTTGCAGCAGCAAACAACGGTGCAACTTCAGACTTAAACTGGCGTCCCCGCCCTGCTCCCCGCTCCCGCGAGATTAAGTTTCAAGTTTAAGTCCCCGCTCCCTTCTCCCATCTCCCCTTCTCAGGTCTCCGGTCTCAGGTTTCAGGTTTCAGGTTTCTGCATTCCCTTCTCCCCGCTCCCTTCTCCCATCTCCCCTTCTCAGGTCTCCAGTCTCAGGTTTCAGGTTTCAGGTTTCTGCATTCCCTTCTCCCGTCTCCCCGTCCCGCCCCCTTCCCCCATGCTCTTCCGTCGTCTTTATTACCGGATGAAACCCTATGTCCCCTGGAGTATCCGCATGGGCCTGCGGCGGGTGATGGCACGACGGCTGCGCCGGACCACGTCGGCCCGTTGGCCGATTGATCCTGCCGCCGCCTGGACTCCACCCGGCTGGCCCGGCTGGCCGATGGGGAAGAAGTTCGCTGTCGTCCTGACCCATGATGTCGAGGGCCCGGCGGGGGTCGCCCGCTGCCGCGAACTGGCCGGGCATGAGGAGAAGCTGGGCTTTCATTCAAGTTTCAACTTCATTCCCGAGGGACCTGCGCGCCTGGCTCAAGGAGCATCGCTTTGAGGTCGGCGTGCACGATCTGAACCACGATGGCCGCCTGTACAGCTCGGCCCGCGAATTCGAAAGGAAGGCGGTTCGCATCAACCACTACCTCAAGGAGTGGGGCGCGCGGGGTTTTCGCTCGGGCTTTATGCTGCGCAACCTCGACTGGCTGCACCAGCTCGAGATCGACTACGACTGCTCCACGTTCGACACCGATCCGTTCGAGCCCCAGCCCGACGGCGCCGGCACGATTTTCCCCTTCTGGAAGTCCCCCCTCTCCCCCGCCGGCCCCCAGATCCAGCCTCAAGTCTCAGGTCTCAGGTCTCAGGCCTCAGTTCTTCCCTCATCGCCTCACCGGGCTGAAAGCCCTGAGCAAGGCGGCGCGCCGCGTCGAACGGGCTACGTCGAGCTTCCCTACACGCTGCCGCAGGACTCCACCCTCTTTTTGCTGCATCAGGAAAAGACCAATGCCATCTGGCGCGACAAGCTTGACTGGGTGGCCCGGCATGGCGGCATGGTCCTGATCAATGTCCATCCGGACTACCTCCACATGGGTGGCAAGGGGCGCTTGACCGTCCTCGACCACTATATCGATCTGCTGGTTTACCTGCAGCAGAAGTATGCCGACAGCTACTGGCATGCCCTTCCCCGCGAAATGGCAACCTTCGTGCATGCCTGGAAAGCCGGCAAGATTCCCTCCAACTCAATCCACGTTTAATGATCAGACTACGTCACAAGATTTTCATCTACGCCCTCCGGATCCTCGATCAGGTCATTCTATGGTCAACCCTCGGCGTAATCGTCGCCCTGAGCAGCCCCACCGGCATGACCCGGGTGATGAACCTGCTGCACGGTCGGTTCGCGCAATATGATCCCCCGGGGCTGATGATTTTGGCCTTCAGCTGGTTTCTCCTCTTCAACTCCCTGGTCCATTATGAGACGAACCGGCTCAAGTCGCTGCAGTCCCAGATCCTCGACGTGGTCAAGGCGACGACGGCATCGGCCTTCTTGCTGATTCTCGTCAGCACGCTGCTCGTTTTTTCCCGCATCAGCCGCGAGGCCGTGGTGTATTTCTGGCTGACCACGACCGCCCTGTGCGTGCTCAATCGCGTGCTGCTCCGCTGGGTGCTCATGGAAGTGCGCCGCTCGGGTTACAACTTCCGTCATGTCCTCATTTTGGGCTACAACGACAAGGCCATCCGGATGGCGGAGCGGATCGACGCCAATCAGGTCCTCGGCTACAAGATTGTCGGCTTCATCGCCGAGCAGCCCGACGTGGCCTCCCGCCCCCCGTTCTCCAACAGCCACCCGGTGCTCGGCTCGCTCTCGGATCTGCAGCCCATCCTGGAAAAGGGACCGGTGGATGAGATCATCCTCTGCATCCCGTTCATGGAGCACATCGAGTCGATCAAGGAAGCCGTGCGGCTGGCCCAGGAACTCGGCATCGTGGTCCGCCTCTTCCCCGACCAGGAGAGCTCCCACCTGCTCTCCCGTCTGCACGTCGAGCGGTTTGAGGGAGACTACGTGATCACCCTCTTCCGCGAGCAGATGCTCATGCAGCTGCTGCTGAAGCGGCTCATGGACATCGCGCTGTCGTTGCTGGGCCTGCTGGTGCTCAGTCCGTTGCTGATCACCATCGCCCTGATCATCAAGTTCACGAGTCCCGGACCGGTCCTGTTTGCCCAGGAGCGCGTCGGCATGAACAAACGTCGCTTCAAGCTCCTGAAATTCCGTTCCATGTATGCGGATGCCGAGAAGCGCCGCAAGGAACTGGAACACCTGAACGAGATGGACGGCCCGGTTTTCAAGATCAAGAACGACCCGCGCGTCACGCCCATCGGCCGTTTCATCCGCAAGACGAGCATCGACGAGCTGCCGCAGCTGGTGAACGTGTTCCGGGGCCAGATGAGCCTCGTCGGCCCGCGCCCGCCGCTGCTCTCCGAGGTCGACCGCTACGAATGGCTCTATCGCCGCCGCCTCTCGATCAAGCCGGGCATCACCTGCCTCTGGCAGATCAGCGGCCGGAACGAGATCACCTTCAAGCAGTGGATGGAGATGGACAAGGAGTACATCGACAACTGGTCCTTCTGGCTCGACGTCAAGATCCTCGCCAAGACCATCCCCGCCGTCCTCTTCCGCAAAGGCGCGAGCTGAGCGCTACGCTCCGCTCGCGCCAGTTTAAGTTGGCACTGTTCCGGCGTGCGCGCCGGACATGTGTTTGTCCGACGTTCTTGGGCATTGCCCAAAACGTAGGCAAAAAGTTTAGGTTTAAGGGCTGCGGGTAGGGAGTAGTTGGTAGTTAGTAGTTGGTAGTTAGGCTTCGGTTCTTGGTGGTTGGTTTTTGTTCTTTGGAGTTCTGGAGTTTGGCACTTGGCACTTGGCACTTGGTACTTGTTACTTGGTACTTGGATCTGGGGTCTAGGATCTCGGATCTGGGGTCGCGAAGACGGGGGAGAAGTAGTTGGTAATTAGTAATTGGGACTTGGTTTTTGGAAGTTGGAGTTTGGGATTTGGTTATTGAGCTCCAGTCACTTCCGCCCACCGCCCACCGCTCACCGCCCACCGCCCACCGCTCACCGCTCACTCTTCTCTTTCCGCTCACTGCTCACTGCTCACCGCTCACTCTCCGCTTTCCGCCCACCGCTCACCGTTCACTGCCTAAATGCTCGCTAAAAAAATCAAAGTCCTGGCGCTCTCCTCCGGCGGCGGCCACTGGGTGCAATTGTTGCGGCTGCGACCGGCGTTCGCCGGGTGCGACGTGGTGTTCGCCACCGTCAAGGAAGGGTACCGGTCCGACCTGGCGCCCGACGCGCATTTCCGGGTGATCCCCGACGCGAACCGCTGGAACAAGCTCGGGCTGGTCCGCGTGCTCTTCGCCCTGTTCAAGCTGCTCTG
>Ga0208263_100717_pt1 | contig 11960 bp, 6 predicted proteins | sample LakWasMet28_LOW6_2_FD_183872 | JGI IMG/M metagenome (GOLD analysis project Ga0208263, IMG submission 183872) | Freshwater sediment methanotrophic microbial communities from Lake Washington under simulated oxygen tension - Sediment Metagenome... | ecosystem: Environmental > Aquatic > Freshwater >... | reverse complement strand
CGTCAATGCGGTTGCGGAAAAGCTGGCCGCCACGCTGCGCGACGGCGGCTACCTGATGACCGGCCACACCGAGCTCATGGGCCATCGCATACCGAATCTGCAGAGCAGGCTGTTCGTCGAGGGCGTGGTGTATCGGCGCACTGGCGCCGGTGTGCCCCTCCTGGCGCCAGTCTCTCCCGGAGCCCCGCCAGGTGCCCGCACCGCCCCTCCTCCCGCCGTTGCGCCATGCGCATCCGGCGCGCCGCCGGTGACCGCGCCGGACGCGAAAGGCCTGCTGGGGACGGCGCAGGAACTGGCCGACCGGGGCGAATACGAGAGCGCCGAACAAGCCTGCCGCCAGGCGCTGAGCATCGCCCCGCTCGCACCGGGGCCGCATTTCCTGCTGGCGCAACTGGCCCAGCTAAGGGGGGATTTCGAGCGGGCTGGGGAACTGCTGGACAAGACCCTCTACCTCGATCCCCGCAGCGTAGCCGCCACCCTGGAACTGGCGGCGCTTTGCGAGCGTACCGAAAACCTGCGGCGAGCGCAGTCCCTGCGGCGCGCGGCACTCGACATCGTGCGCGCACTGCCCGGCGACGCGGTGGTCGAGCCCTATGAAACAACGGCGGCAGAGTTGGTGCATTGGCTCGCGCAATCGTCGCCCGCGTTGCCCGCGCCGCCGGGCAAGCCTTCACCCGGGCGTACGGGCTAGCCCGTACCCGCCGCTGCCCGATCCATGGACCCTCATACGAAAGCCATATCGATGCCAGCCGCAGCCAGTCCAGCCTTGCGCGGCAACGCTCAATGACATTGACTTTGCCCCCCTTGCGCCTATGCTAAAGATTCGCAACGGCCGCACGTACTGCAACATGGACGCCCTTCCCCTCCTGATTTTCGAGCTCGACGGCGCACGCTTCGGCTTGGGCGCGACGCAGGTGCGCGAATGCATCGGGCTGCCTGAACTGACGCCGGCCGAGGAATCGCCGCCCTGGATCGTCGGGCTGTTCGACCTGCGTGGCCGCATCGTGCCTGTTGCCGACCTTCATCTGCGCTTCGGCCATCCGGCGCGGGAGTATGGCCCCGACGATCAGATCGTGGTGGTGGAAGCCGATGGCCGGCCGATGGGGCTGATCGTCAGCGAAGTAATCGAGATAATCGACCTTCCCGCTGAATCCATCCAGCCGCCGCCCCGGTTCGATGCCGCGAGCCCCGGTTTCGATCGTCTGGTGGCGGGCGAGGCGCGCGTGGGCGACGGCCTGGTGACCCTGCTCGACATTTCCCGACTGGCCCACCTGAACGAATGGCCCTGGCCTGCCGCAGCGGCGCCGCAGCGCGACGAGCCGACGCCCGCCGGCCGCTTCTGCGCGCGCGCCACCGCCGCCGAGCGCGACCTGTTCCGCAACCGGGCCGCAGCCTTGCGCGAAGCCATCGTCGAAGAGGACAGCAGCCGCCTCGGGTTGGCCGTGATGCAGCTCGACGCCGAATATTTCGGTGTCGAACTGGCGTCCGTGCAGGAATTCTGCGAGATCGCGCAATTGAGTCCGATTCCCTGCTGCCCGCCGCACATCCTGGGCGCCATGAACCTGCGCGGCAACCTGCTGACCCTGATCGACCCGCGTGCCGCGCTCAAGCTGCCGCCCGCGCCACGGGGCGGCAAGGCCGTGGTTGCCCGCCTCGGCGAGCAGTCGGTGGGCATCGCCGTGGACGAAGTGCACGACGTGATCTACCTGCGCAGCGGGGATTTGCAGCCGCCGCCGGCAATGCTGCGCGAACGCTGCGGAGCGGAATTCAGCGGCACCGCGGCCTATGCCGGCCGCATCATTACCGTATTGGACCTTCCCGCGCTGCTGGCGCGGGAAGACTGGATTGTCGATCAACACGTGTGATTGAAGGGGAACGCCATGTTCGCAAAAATGAAGCTGCGCCAGCGCATCCTGCTGGGTTACCTGGCCCCGCTTGTCCTGCTGCTGGGCGCCATGGGCCTGGTGTTCGTCAGTCTGCAAAAGGCGACACATGCATCGGCGGCGGTGGAAACCTCGCACCGGACCATGGACGAAGCCATGGACCTCATCTATAGCCTGACCAAGATGCAGCGTGCAGCGCGCGGTTACCTGCTGCTGAAAAATCCCACCTCGCGCCAGACCCTGGTGGACAGCGAAAAGGACTTCAAGGAAGGAGGTGAACAGCTCGCCGGTCTGGTGAAAGACTCGCAGCAGCAGCTCACCCTGCGCGGCCTGCTGAACCAGGGTCAAGACCTGGTCAAACTGGACAACGAGTTCCTGAACCTGGTGGACGCCGGCAAGCAGGCCGAGGCCTTGGCCCGGTTCCGTGCCGGGGATGGCCTGAATTCGTCAAAGGAGGTCGATGCGCTGTGGCATCGCTTCAAGCAGCGCGAGGAAGAGATCATCAAGGATCGCCAGGAGGCCTATGACGCGGCCATTCGCACCGTCGCCAATTCGATCATCTACGGCATGCTCGGCGCCATCGTCCTGGCGGTGGCCATCGCCCTCTGGCTGGCCTCCGCGGTGAGCCGCAAGATCACCGTCAACGCCACCCAGCTTTCCGCCGCCGCCAGCGAGATCGCCGCCACCATCGCCCAGCACGAACGCACCGCGAGCCAGCAGGCGGCCGCGGCCAACGAGACCTCCGCCACCATCGACGAACTGTCCGCCTCCGCGCGCAAATCGGCCGAGCAGGCGGCGAACGCGGCGGCCACGACCGAAAAGGCCGGCGCCGCGACCACCCAGGGCGACGAGGCGACACGCCAGGCGGTAGTGGCGATGGCCAGCCTCAAGGACAAGATCGGCGCCATGGCCGAGCAGATTCTGCATCTGGGCGAACAGACCGGCCAGATCGGCAACATCGCCACCGTGCTCAAGGATCTGGCCGGGCAGATCAACATGCTGGCATTGAATGCCGCGGTGGAAGCCGCCCGCGCCGGCGAGCATGGCAAGGGATTCGCCGTGGTGGCCGGCGAAATCCGCAAGCTGGCCGACGAGAGCAAGAAGTCGGCGGAACAGACCGCGGTACTGGTGGCCGAAACCCAGAAGGCCACCAACTCCTCGATCATAATGACCGAGGAAGGCACCCGCACCGTGTCCGAGGTCACCCAGCTGGTGCAGAAGGTGGCCCAATTGTTCGGCAACCTGGCCGGCCTGGCCGGCAGCGCCAACGAAAACGCCCAGCAGGTGATGCTCAACGCCAGGCAACAATCCGCCGCCTTCAGCCAGGTGGTCGAGGCGACCAACAGCATCGCCGCCGGCGCCAAGGAGACTGCTGCCGGCATCAGCCAGACCAAGATCGGCGTGCAGCAACTGAACGAGGCGGCGGGAAACCTCAAGGCGATCGCGTGATCTGACAGACGGCGCGTGGGAGCGACCATGATCGACGACCCGGAGCTGTTCCGGCTGTTCAAGGCGGAAAGCGAGGAGCATCTCGCCCGCCTCGACGACGGCCTGCTCCACCTGGAGAAAACTCCGGCCGACCCGGCGCTGCTGGAAGAGGCTTTCCGCGAGTCCCACAGCCTGAAGGGGGCGGCGCGCATGCTGGGACTGGCCCGGATCGAGGCCACCGCCCACGGGATGGAGAGCATCCTCAACGCAGCGCGCAGGGGCGAGGCGCCGCTCATGCCCGAATCCATGGCGCAGATGAACGCCGCGCTGGTCGATCTGCGCGGGCGCGTGCAGGAGGCGCTGGCTGACACAGGAGCCGCCACCCCGTCCCCGGCCCTCCCCCGCGAGAGGGAGAGGGGGCAGAACGACGCACGCCGCGAACAGCAGCCATCACCCGCGCCGACGATGCCGACCGCCGTGTCGCCAGCGCCGACTGTTGCGACCGTTGCGGACAAAGTCATCGAGGCCCCGGCACCGCCTGCCGGAACGCCATCAGCGCCGGCGACAGCACCAGCGGCCGGCGGCACGCCATTCCGCATCGAAACCGTGCGCGTCGAGACCCGCAAGCTCGACGAGCTGCTGACCCAGGTGGGCGAGCTTTCGGTGATCCAGGGACGGGCACAGCACCGGCTGGCGTTGATGGAAGAACTGCTGGAGCAGTGGCTGGCGCTGGAACGCGGGCGCCGCAGCGCCGGCACGTCGGCGCGGACCGGGGCGAAGGGCGCGACGCAGACGCGCTTCGGCATCCTGCTCAAACAGGCACGCGACGCGCTGTTCGACGACAGCGCGCGCATCGAAGCCACCGTCGGCCTGCTCGAAAGCCAGGTGCACAGCATCCGCCTGCTGCCGCTGGCCACCGTGTTCGCGCTTTTTCCGCGCATGGTGCACGATCTGGCCGGTGAACAGGGCAAGGAAGTGGAACTGGTGCTGGAGGGGGGCGACATCACCGTGGACAAGCGCATCCTCGAGGAGATGAAAGATCCGCTGATGCACCTGATCCGCAACACCATCGACCACGGCATCGAGCCGCCGGCCGAACGTGAACGACTGGGCAAGCCGCGCGGCGGTACGGTGCGACTCAGCGCGAAGCGCGACAATTCCCATGTCCTGCTGGAAGTGGCGGACGACGGCCGCGGCCTGGACCCCGCGGCGATCCGTCTGGCGGCGGCGAGGCACGGCCTCCACGACGAGGCGACGCTCGCCGCGATGAGCCCGGCGCAATTGCAGCAGTTGGTCTTCACCCCCGGCCTTTCCACCAGCGCCCATGTCACCGAGCTGTCGGGGCGCGGCGTCGGGCTGGACGTGGTGCGGGTCAATGTGGAACGGATGAAGGGCAGCATCCGCCTTGATTCGTCCGCCGGCCGCGGGCTGACGGTTGCTTTGCGCCTGCCCTTGAGCCTCGCCACCACGCGGCTGCTGCTGGCGAACGCGGGCGGCCGGCTGTTCGGCCTGCCGATCGAATGCGTCCATACCTCGCGGCGCGTACGCGAAGCCGATGTGTTCACCCTCGAAGGCCACCTTGCCGTGCTGCTGGACGGCCGACCGGTGATCGCCGCCCGCCTCGCCGAGCTGCTGGAGCTGCCGGCCACTGAGCCGGCCGCGCCGCGCGACATCATGGCCTGCATCGTGCTCCAGATTGGCGACGGCCAGACGGAGCGACTGGGCCTGCTGGTCGACGATCTCCTGGCCGAGGAAGAGGTGGTGCCCAAGCCGCTGGGCGCACCGCTCAAGCGCGTGCGCAATGTCTCGGCCCTGGCCATGCTGGCCAGCGGCCAGATCTGCGCGGTGCTGAATCCCGCCGATCTGCTGCGATCGGCGCAGCTGGCAGGCACCCCGCTGCGCAACGGGGAACGCGAAGTCCGCCGCGAGGCTCCGCGGCCCGCCGTGCTGCTGGTCGAGGATTCGGCGCTGATCCGCGCCATGCAGCAGCGCATTCTCGCGGACGGCGGCTACGACGTGGTTACCGCGGTGGATGGCGCGGACGCGCTCAACGCCCTCGGCAGCCGCCCCTTCTCCGCGGTGGTGTCCGACATCATGATGCCCAACATGGATGGCCTCGCCCTCACCCGGCGCATTCGCGCCGAGCCGCGCTACAAGGAGCTGCCGGTAATCCTGGTGACGACCCTTGCCTCCGACGAAGACAGGCAGCGTGGCCTCGACGCCGGCGCCAGCGCCTACATTCCCAAGCCCTCCTTCGACCAGCGCGTGCTGCTCGATACCCTAAAAAGGCTGGTGGTGACATGATCCGCGTACTCCTGGTCGACGACTCCCCGATCGCGCTGCACATCCTGCAGCGCCTGCTGTCCCGCTCTGCCGACATCCAGGTGGCGGGCACCGCCTCCAACGGCAGGGAGGCGCTCGATCTGCTGCCGGCGCTCAATCCCGACGTCATCTGCACGGACCTGCACATGCCGGTGATGGACGGGCTGGAATTCACCCGCGCGGTGATGAACAAGTATCCGCGCCCGATCCTGGTGCTGAGCATATCGGTGGAGCCGGGTTCGTCCAACGTGTTCCGGCTGCTGGAGGCGGGGGCGGTGGATTTCTACCCCAAGCCGCTCGCCATTCTCGATGCGGATCAGGAAAAGCTGGCCAGGGACCTCGCCAGCAAGATTCGCGTCCTGGCCGGCGTGCAGGTGTTTCGCCGTACCGGGAAGGCGACGGGCATTGCCGGGCTGCCCGCAACGCCTTCCCTGCGGCCCCGCGCCCCCGTGCGCATCGTGGCGATCGGCGCGTCGACCGGCGGCCCGCTGGCCTTGCGCGAAATCCTCAGCCACCTGCCGGTAAGCTTCCCGGTGCCGGTGGTGTGCGTGCAGCACATCGGCGAGGGTTTCCTGGCCGAGATGGTGGCCTGGCTGGGCGAAGCCAGCCCGCTGCCGGTGCGCGTGGCAGCCCAGGGCGAAGTCCCGCGAGCCGGGGTGATCTATTTCGCCCCCGGGGACGCCCATCTGGAGCTGGACGACGGCGGACGCTTCGACCTCACCGCGACACCGCCGTGCGGCGGTCACCGGCCCTCGGTGACCGTGACCCTGAGCGCGGTGGCGCAGCGTTTCGGCGCCGCTGCAGTGGGCGTACTGCTTACCGGCATGGGCCGCGACGGCGCCGATGGCATGGCCGAGATTGCCGCCGCAGGAGGCGTCACCATCGCCCAGGACGAAGCCAGCAGCGTGGTTTACGGCATGCCCAGGGAGGCAGTGGCACTGGGGGCGGCGCAACAAGTGCTGCCGTTGCGACAAATCGGCCCGGCGCTGGCGGCACTGGCCGGTTGCAGCAGCGCGGACGCGACGACCGGGCGGAGGGCGGCGACATGACGGCACGGCCCGAACCCTCCGGCATCCCGCCCGGAATCCTGATCGTCGAAGACAGCCCGGTCGAAGCGGAGCTGCTGCGCCGCACCCTCGCCGGCGCGGGTTACGCGGCAAGCGTGGCGCACGACGGCGAGGAGGGCCTGCGCATGGTGCGCGCGCAGCGCCCCGCCCTGGTGATGAGCGACATCAACATGCCGTTGATGAACGGCTACCAGTTGTGCCGCGCCATCAAGTATGACGATCACCTGTGGAATATCCCGCTGATCCTGCTCACGGTGCTGTCCGAGCCGGAAGACATCATCGAGGCGATCAATTGCGGTGCGGACGCCTACATCGTCAAGCCATACGGCGAGGCCAACCTGCTGAATCGCATCCGTGCCCTGCTCGAAGCCCCGATCGAGCGGCGACGCGCAGACGAGCGGCGCGAGGAAGTGGTGGGCTACGGCGGAAAGAGTCACGCCATCTCCGGCGGTGGCCAGCAGATACTCAATCTGCTGCTCTCGCTGTACGAGAACGCCCTGCACCAGAACCTGGAATTGGTGACGACCCAAACCCAGCTCAACCTGCTGAACGAGAACCTCGACCGGCAGGTGCGCGAGCGCACCAGCGCCCTGGCCCGCGTCAACCGCACGCTGCGGACGCTTTCGGTAGGCAATCATGTGCTGGTGCGGACGACCAGCGAGGAGGATTTGCTGCGCGATGCGGTGCGCAATATCGTCGAAAACGGCGGCTACCGCCTGGCAGGGATCAGCTATGCCGTGGATGACGCGGACAGGAATCTCACGCGCGTAGCCCTGGCCGGCCCCGGCGGGGACTTCTATCCGGAAGGGGCGCATCTCACCTGGGCCGACACCGACGCGGGCCAGTTGCCGGTAGCGCGGGCCATCCGCAGCGGGACGATCCAGGTATGCCGCGACATCGCAACCGATCCCGCATTCGCGCTCTGGAAGGACGCGGCGCTGGCCCGCGGCTATGCGGCGAACATCGGCTTGCCGCTGGCCGACAACGGCAGGATCTTCGGCGCCCTGAGCATCTTTTCCGCCGATCCGAATGCCTTCGACGACGAAGAAGCCGCGCTACTGCAGGAACTGGCCGGAGACATCGCCTATGGCATCGTCAGCCTGCGCGCACGGGTCGCGCTGCGAGCCGCCGACCAGGCGCTGCGCGAGAGCGAGACAAAATACCGGCAGTTGTTCGAAAGCTCGCGCGATGCCCTGATCCTGATGACGCCGCCGTCGGGCCGCTTCGTCGACGCCAATCAGGCGGCACGGCAGATGTTCGGCATGGCCGCCAGCGCCGATATCACCGCCTTCGGGCCGGGCGACTTGTCGCCGCTACGGCAGCCGGACGGACGCCTTTCCACCGCAAGGGCGGAGGAGTTGATTGCAAGCACTCTGCGCGACGGATCGAGGTTTGTCGAATTCGAATGCCGGCGCCTGAACGGCGATATCTTCGTCGCCGACATCCTGGCCACCAGCATCGAAGTGGATGGCCAGGTATTGCTGCAGCTTACCGTCCGCGACATCACCGAACGTAAGGCCGCCCAGGCGCAGGTGCGCAAGCTCTCGCAGGCCGTCGAACAGAGCCCCGAGGCCATCGTCATCACCAACCTGGATGCCAACATCGAATACGTCAACGAATCCTTCGTCCGGGTCACCGGCTACAGCCGCGAGGAAGCCATCGGCCGGAATCCGCGGCTGCTGCAATCGGGCAGGACGCCGGCCGCGACTTACGTCGATCTATGGCAAACGCTGACCGAGGGCCGGCCATGGAAAGGTGAGCTCCACAACCGCAAAAAGGACGGCAGCGACTATGTCGAGTTCGCCATCATCACGCCCCTGCGCCAGCCCGACGGGTCGATCAGCCACTATGTGGCGGTGAAGGAAGACATCACCGAGAAGAATCGCATCAGCGAGGAGCTGGATCGCCATCGGCACCACCTGGAAGCCCTGGTGCAGAGCCGCACCACCGAATTGCTGGCGGCGCAACAACAGGCGGAGGCCGCCAACCTGGCCAAGAGCAGCTTCCTGGCCAACATGAGCCACGAGATCCGCACCCCGCTCAACGCCATCATCGGCCTCACGCATTTGCTGCGACGGGCCGGGGCGACGCCGCAGCAGGCCGTGCGGCTGGACAAGATCGACGGCGCCGGGCGGCACCTGCTGGCGATCATCAACGACATCCTCGACCTGTCGAAGATCGAGGCCGGCCACCTGCAACTCGAAACTACGGACTTTGCCCTCGCCTCGATACTCGACAATGTCGCGTCCATCATCGCCGATCCGGCGCGCGACAAGGGGCTGCGGGTCGAGGTCGATGCCGATGAGGTTCCCCTGTGGCTGCGCGGCGACCCGACGCGCCTGCGCCAGGCGCTGCTCAACTATGCCGGCAACGCCGTCAAGTTCACCGAGCAGGGTTCCATCGCGCTGCGTGCCAGGCTGCTGGAAGCCGGCGGCGACGAATTGCTGGTGCGCTTCGAGGTCGCGGATACCGGCATCGGCATCGTACCCGACGCGGTCGGGCGGCTGTTTCAGACCTTCGAGCAGGCGGATGCGTCGATCACGCGCAAGTACGGCGGCACCGGGCTCGGGCTGGCCATCACGCGCCGCCTGGCGCAGCTGATGGGCGGCGAAGTCGGCGCTGACAGTACGCCGGGACAAGGCAGTACCTTCTGGTTCACCGCCCGCCTGCAACGTGGCAGGGGCATCATGCCCGCTAAATCGGCGACCGCCGACGCCGCGGATGCCGAAACACAATTGCGTCGCCGCATGGAAGGCGCGCAGATCCTGCTGGCCGAAGACAACGCGATCAACCGCGAAGTGGCGCTGGAGCTGCTGCACGCGGCTGGCCTGGCGGTAGACACCGCGGCCGACGGCCGGGAAGCGCTGGCCATGGCGCGCGCCACGGCCTACGACCTGATCCTGATGGACATGCAGATGCCCGACATGGACGGCCTCGAAGCCACCCGCGCGATCCGCGCCCTGCCGGGTCGTGAAAGGACGCCGATCCTGGCGATGACGGCGAATGCCTTCGACGACGACCGCCGCGCCTGCGAAGAGGCTGGCATGAACGACTTCATAGCCAAACCGGTGGATCCCGACGCGCTCTATGCCATTCTGCTGAAGTGGCTGGCGCAATACGCGACGACTGCGCTGCGCAAGCCGGCGGCGGATGCGTTTGTCACCCCGCCGCCAACGCCGCCCGACGCCCCGGCGGCGGGCGCCCTGACACCGGCGGACGATGCCGCACTGCGCCGCCACCTGGCGACCATCCCCGGCCTCGACCTGTCGAGCGGGCTGGAGATCATGCGCGGCAATGCGGCAAAGTATGCCCGCTTGCTGACCCTGTTTGCCGACCGCCACGGGCAGGATCCGCAACAGATCGCCGAACGGCTGGCTGCCGGCGACCTGGCGCAGGTGCAGAGCCTGACCCATACCCTCAAGGGCTCCGCCGGCAACCTCGGCGCGAAGCAGGTGTCGGCGGCGGCGGAAGCGCTCAATGCAGCGATTCGCCGCGAAGCCGCACCGGATGAAACCGGGCGTCTCGCCGGCAAGCTGACGGGCGAGTTGCAGCGGCTGATCGACGCCATCCGTGAGCTTCCAGCCGCTGCCGGCGGCGCACAGGCAGGCGCCGATCGGGAGCGGATCGCGACCGTACTCTCCCGCCTGGCAGCCCTGCTAAAAGCGGGCGACGTGGCTGTCAGTGACCTGGCGCAGCAGGAAGCGAGCCTGCTGCGCGCCGCCCTCGGCGGGGCCGCCGAAAACATCCTGCGCCGCATCGCCGCATTTGACTACGAGGGCGCGCTCGACGCCCTGCGCACCTTCGACAAGGGAAAGCCGAAGTGAACGATGGAATTGAGACGGAAGGAGGCGGCTCCGCGACTGTGCTGGTGGTCGATGACACTCCGGACAATCTCATGGTGCTCGGCGAACTGCTGCAGGCGGAGTACCGGGTTCTGGCGGCGACCTCGGGCCCGCGCGCCCTCGAGCTCGCCGGCAACCGGCCGCGGCCCGATCTGATCCTGCTCGACGTAATGATGCCGGGGATGGATGGCTATGCGGTGCTCGCCAGCTTGCGCCAGGATGAGCGCACGCGGGACATCCCGGTCATTTTCATCACCGCGATGAACGCCACGCGGGACGAGGAGCATGGCCTGGAACAAGGGGCAGTGGATTACATTACCAAGCCGATCCGGCCGGCAATCGTGCTGGCGCGCGTGCGCACCCAACTGGAGCTCAAGCGGGCGCGCGACAGGCTGGCGAACCAGAATGCATTCCTCGAAGAGGAAGTGGCAAGGCGCATGGCGGAAAATCAGACCATCCAGGATGTCAGCATCCACGCCCTGGGCTGCCTGGCCGAGATGCGCGACCCCGAAACCGGCGATCACATCCGCCGCACCCAGGGCTACGTGAAGGCTTTGGCGAGCCGGCTGCAGCACCATCCGCGCTTCACCACGATCCTTTCCGACCAGTTCATCCGTCTGCTGACCAAGTCGGCGCCGCTTCACGACATCGGCAAAGTCGGGATACCCGACCATATCCTGCAGAAGCCCGGCGAGCTCACCGCGGCGGAATGGACCATCATGCAGACCCATGCCCGACTGGGTGCGGCGGCCATCGAGCATGCCGAGCGGGACGCCGCAAAACCGGTGGCATTTCTCGCCCTGGCCAGGGAAATCGCCCATTGGCACCACGAGAAGTGGGATGGCAGGGGCTACCCGGACGGACTCGCAGGGGACGCCATCCCGGTGTCGGCCCGGCTGATGGCGCTGGCGGATGTCTTCGACGCCCTGATCTCGCAGCGCGTCTACAAGGCAGCCCTGAGCTTCGATCAGGCGCGCGCGGTCATCATCGAGGGGCGCGGCGCGCATTTCGATCCGGACGTGGTCGACGCCTTCCTCGCCGGCTTCGACGAATTCACGGCCATCGCCGAACGCTACCGCGACGACGAAGCGACCGCGGCGAAACAAAGCTGACTATTCCGTTTCATCGGCCCGGCAACAGCGCTGCCCTCCACGCCTGCAGCTTCCTCTCGAACGACCAGGTCGCGTTGGCCGGGCTGGTCGAGGGCAGCACCAGAGCCTCGAAGCCCAGCGCCTCGACCTCGCGGATGCAACGCGCAGCCATGCCGCCGTTGAAGCAGATTCGCCGTAGCGCCGGCGCCGACTTTCGCAATGCGACGAGATCGTTGGGAATCGCATCGCGAATCGCGGTGTCCAGGCTGCCGGCGCGCTCGCAGGAGGCGAACACATCCCAGATGGCGATGCCGGCGGCCTGCACCG
>Ga0208263_100698_pt1 | contig 12185 bp, 17 predicted proteins | sample LakWasMet28_LOW6_2_FD_183872 | JGI IMG/M metagenome (GOLD analysis project Ga0208263, IMG submission 183872) | Freshwater sediment methanotrophic microbial communities from Lake Washington under simulated oxygen tension - Sediment Metagenome... | ecosystem: Environmental > Aquatic > Freshwater >... | reverse complement strand
CAATACTCATAGCTCAACTTCGTCTGGCGCAATCGGAACTCAAAGGGGTAATTAAAAATGACTACCCCAACCATAAGAACTCCACGCCAGCGTCGCGCGATTCAAGCGTTGATCAAGTTCGGCAAAATTACTTCAAAGGACTTGGGACGGCTGACGGGCTATTTAAACCCGCCAGAGCTTGTTGCTCAGCTCCGAAGAAATGGCTGGGTAGTGATATGCGAGTTATTTGCGGCGTTAGACAGGGATGGTCAGACATGTAGACCAGGTCAGTACTATCTTGGACCTGAAAGCGCCGAATTCGCCAAAAAAATGATTGATGGTGAGTCTCGTGGCTAGATCCCGAAACATTAAGCCTGGATTCTTTAAAAATTACGATCTAGCCGATGCCGGCCCACAAGTTCAGTTATTGTTTGCTGGACTTTGGTGTCTAGCAGACCGAGAAGGCAGATTAGAAGATAAACCAAGGCTCATTAAAGCAGAGCTATTTCCATATTATGAATTTGATGTTAACGGTGGGTTAACCGTGCTTGAACGGTTAAGTTTTATCTGTCGGTACACGGTGGATGGTATGGCTATCATTCAAGTCCTGAACTTCAAAAAACACCAGTCGCCCCACAATACCGAAAAATCGTCTGTACTTCCCTCTATGGAATTTGCCGATAAAGAAAATAATTCAAAAACAAATGGTTATATTGATAACGGTGAACCTACCGTTATTTCACCGTTAAATAACGATGGAAATCGCCCTGATTCACTGATTCCTGATTCACTGATTCACCGATTGACTGATTCACCGATTGCGGAAAAAAAAGCAGTCGCTGCCGCTCCATGTCTGCCCGAAGAAACCGAAAAAAAGATTGCCGATCCTGAAAAGCCAAAACCTGAAAAAGCCAAGACTGAAATGGAAATGCTTAAGCAATCAGGAATCGACAGCCAACTGGCAAAGGACTTTCTGAAAATCCGAAAAGCCAAGCGAGCGCCCCTTACCGAGACGGCTCTTAACGGAATCTGCCGTGAGGCATTGCTGGCCGGAATATCGCCTGAAGATGCAATTCGCATTTGTACCGAACGAAATTGGCAAACCTTCAACTCGACTTGGGACTGGCAGCCAAAACAATCACAACCCAAATCTAAACACACCGGCAAACAGCTGGCCCAACGCCCTGATTACGGCGAATACGAACCCCTGGACGAAGGCTTTAACAACATGCCATTGATCGACGGCGAGCGGGTGAATTGATGAATAGAAGTGACTTTAAACCATTTGCCGAAAGATGGGCCGACATTCACGATGTAATGCCGGGTGGCAAAGTTTTCTCGCAACGCACAATGACCATTATCTTTGACGCGCTTGAAGATTACCCGCGGGAAGCTGTCTTTCAGGCTATAAAGATTCACGCGAAGAAAGGCAAGTTCGCGCCGACACCAAGTGATATTGCTGAAATTATAACCGGCCACACAGGACAAAAGCATATCGGCCCAGACGAGGCATGGGGCTTGGCACTTGATTCATTCGATGAAAACACAACGGTTGTTATCACAAAAGAAATAGCCGAGGCCAGGGGCTTGGTTACTCATATTTACCAAACTGGCGATGTTACCGGGTCAAGAATGGCGTTTAGAGACGCCTACAACCGTATTATCTCAACGGCCAGTAATCCATCCTGGTATGTTTCGCTTGGACCTGGTGCAGAGCGTTTAGCCGGTAAAGCGCAGCAATTTGCTGCCGTGCAAAAGGCTGTTGGGCTAGGACGTTTACCGGCAGGAGCCGCCGATAAATATTGCATTCAAGCACCAGCAACAACAGTTGCCGGTTTAATCGAGTCAGCCACCGAAAAAGCCAGCAAATCATCTGACCAAGAGTTTAAAGAAAAGGCGAAGAAAGTCTTTCAAGGAATCAAGGCCATTCTAAGCACTCAGGACGACGATGGTATTGCTCGACGAGAAAAAGAACGACTTGAATTTGAGGCGCACAGGCAGGAAATGCTAGATCGGGTTGCTCAAAAATTACAGGAGAAAGTTCACCCAGTAGCGATAAGCGAATCGAATTAATTACTAAGCAACATCAAACACTTACAACTCAACGGCACATCAACCAAAAGGAAAACAGAAAAATGAAAAATATAGAATCGGTTTTACAAATTAAAAACGGCATGGCCGTCATATCATCAGAAGATTTAGGGGCCTTGCTTGGAAGAAAGCATTTATCCGTCTTGCGTGCTATCGATGCAATCCCTTCGGAGTACTTGAGCAAGGATATGTTTCTCATGACCGATGGTGAAGTATTTCTAACCCAAGGCGGAATCCTCATGCTTGATATGTCAAGCCGGCATTTGCGTATGCGCCGGAGAATCATGCTGGCATTATCCGTATTCGATGCCGATTACCGTGAGGCTCGTTTGGCTGAATTTCACGCCGCCATGCCACCTAGGGCAATCATCAAGCTGCTAACCTGGCTGGGCGATGTCGGGCTGAATCAGCTGGCATTGACAATGTTCAAGCAGATTTGCCGGGTTAAAAAATACGATCCAAGCAAGACGGTAGATATCCCAAAATCGGCCCAATAAAAATTCTTAAAAAGGTGCAGGGTAATTTTTCCGCACCTTTTTCATACTCGGAAAACCCCGCTTAATCACTCTTAAACCCGATTTAATATATTTAAAAACAAAATTTAATTTTATTCAAAAGGCTAAATATCATGACCAAAGTAATTAACAAATCAGGTTTACAGGCTGCTCACCATACCAAGCGACTACTTAGCCCGGCGATTCAGGCTTTAAAGAAAATCGACGTTCAGGCGGTTAGTCACGATCCGTACTCACTGGAAAAATTAAATTCTTTTGTTAATTGGCTTCAAAAACTCGAAGTCAAGGCTGATACTGTAATAAGCCAAGCACAATCGCTGCATGATAATCGCCCGCAGCACCTGATAAATGCGGCGTTGCTGAGAATGTCGATCATTCCGCCGCTAATCGAGGGCGAACGAGGGGATATTCAACGAAAAACAGAAAACCATAAAACAAAGACCGAGGAGTTGCAAAAGAAAGGCTTTGGTTCGGAAGAAATTGCCGGCATATTGCAAGATCCGCAAAATGAAAACGACGGTCACGCTGCCAACATTGCAGCGCTACACAATGAAAAAAAGAATCTTGAATATTTTCTTGCCAGTGGGCCGATCTATAACACGGATTTGCTCGATATGGAGAAACTAGCGCCGTTTCTTCAGCACCACAAAACAGCTGGGTAAATCCCGTGCCATTGTTAGCGGAGCGCATCATGGACGGAACTGTCGCCAAAAACGTCAAGTTACAGGAAATTGCCAGCCTGAATAAAACGATCAAGAAGACCAAAATGGGGTTGGCACAGCGCGAACGTAAGTTGAAACGACTACAAGACAGCCTCTTGCCAAGTACGCTCGACAAAGAGCCACGGCGGCTTGATTTCGGCTTTCCAGGCGATAAACAAGAGGCCCAAGTAATAAATATTTTGGCCGAACGTCTGATAGAGGCTCGTAAGTTATGTGGACATACCGTTCAGCAAGCAGCTCAACTTCTGAATATTGTGCCTGAGGATTTAAAGGCAATCGAGAATACGACTGGTGTTTATCACGTGCCGCTTTGGTTAATTAAGCATGCGGCTGAGGCGTATTGTGTCCCGGTTGATTTCTTATTGGGGATTATTGACGACTGGGATGCGGCTGACGGCGAGGTGTTTCTAAGTAGAAACCACTTGGCAGCACTTCAACGGCAGCATCTGGAGGCTTTCTGCAAAACCGCTGCTGAACAACTTAAACAAGACAATCGGCTAATGGCAATAAATAGCGCTGTCGCCGCCTCAGTAATGGCTGTTCAAAGCATCGGGGAAGTTTTCGCTCAATTCAGACGCTTAAATCCCGTGGTGTTTGACAGTTTGCCTGGCGGTGCATCGCTAATGCGGCAGATACAGATTGCCGAAGAACTTGCGGCACACGCATCGAGCGTATTGGGCCGTTATCGAGCTTTGCCTGAAAGCCTGAAGGCACACGGCGAATATATGCTCAAGACCTTCCCAACCCAAAACGGCTATTTTTCAGACTGAGCAATAGCCAGATTTTAAGTATTCGGACTCCAAAAAAAGGACCACATAAATGAAAGCAGAAAAAACAGAAACAAACACTGGCGGCCGGCCAACATCCTTCAAAGCGGAGTATATCGAACTTGCCTACAAATTTTGCCTGCTTGGCGCGACCGATGAACAGCTGGCCGAATTTTTCAACGTAGCTAAAAGCACCATCAATCTCTGGAAGCAAAAGCAGCCTAAGTTTTTGGACGCCTTGAAGCGTGGCAAGGTTATAGCTGATGCCAATGTTGCTCATTCGCTTTATCGTCGCGCCACCGGCTACTCTCACCCTGAAACACACGTTAGCAACTACCAGGGCGAAATAATTAAGACCGAGATAACAAAGCACTACCCGCCTGATACAACGAGTTGTATTTTCTGGCTTAAAAATCGGCAGCCGGACAAGTGGCGCGATAAGGTTGAGGTCAATTCATCAATAAAACTCGACAAAGAAACCCTGGACATGATCGAAAATCAATTTTTAACCAAGATGGCGGCGGCTCACGAGAGACAAAAAGAAGTGCTTAAAGAGCGCGGGATTTTGACTGATGACGAATGAACCAAAGCGAGGCGGCCGGAGACAGGGCTCCGGTCGGCCTCCGGGGACACCCAACAAAGCGACCGCAAGCCTTAAAAAAATGGCCGGTGAATATACCTCGGAGGCTGTAAAGGTCCTGGTTCAAGTGATGCGTGACCCAGAATCACCTCCAGCGGTTAAAGTGCAAGCCGCTGATAAATTGCTCGATAGGGGACATGGAAGGCCAGCAATCGCCATTGATCCGGTTGAAATAAACCTAAACGTATTCCCGCCACGAGAAGTTCTGGACGGAATCTACGCCAAGGCGCTCGAAGAAGCGGCCAAACGTGACCAAATATTGATCGGTCGTCGTGAGCGGCTGGGCATCATGATTGATCGAGATTGAGCTTAGATTTAATAGACAAATATATCAAATCCTTACAAATAACCAGGACAACCAGCATGCAAACTCAAGCAACATCAATCAAACAAAAAAAGGCCCGGTACACCCCGGACCTGGGCGGCCAGTAGGCTATAAATCGCCGACAACGGTCCGGAAGATGGCGATTAAGACGTTACAAGAAATTATGCAAGACACGTCGGCATCGCCAGAAGCCCGCGCAATTTCGGCTTGTAAATTAATTGATATTGATCGGGTGCAAGCATGAACGGCGTCATGTCATCCCAGTGGGGAAATTTGAATTCTCATTTGCTGGCCCAGTTCTATGAAGTGGACCGCGACGGTAAGCGCATCGATCCCGATGTGACGGTCAAAGCCCCGTTGACAGAATCAAATTTTGAGATAGCCTTAAACTGGGCGTCACCCTTTGAAAACCAAGCGAACATCGAATCTTCGACCTTGCAACAACTTTTACAATCCGGAGCGCTTCAGCCACTGGCGCAAAAAGCAGATAGCGCATTTGGAACAAAGCTATCCTCATTAGCCGCCGGCGTCGAAGGCCGCACGTCAGTAACCAAACTGAACAGCACTCAAGTTTTCGTCGGCGAACAACCCGCGAAATTTAACGTCACAGCGCTATTTAGGGCCTGGAAAGATCCACAAACCGAAGTCCATGATCCGTTTGATCAACTCATGAAATGGGCATTGCCTATTGAGCTGGCAAAAGATGGACTACTCCTAAGCCGTCTGACTACCGATGGGCTAAGTTCCAACGTCCCGTTTCCATCCAAGTCCCCAACATTAATTGCCGTCAAATACAAAGACTGCACATACTGGCCGCTGGTCATAGAGTCAATCGCCAAGGACACCAATGCCCCGGTAGACAAAAGCGGCAAATTTATTGAGTTATCCGTACCGATGTTATTGACGACCTTAACCGCCATTGACCGGCAAGACTGGTCTAACTTTACGGGCAGATAAACATGGAAATCATGGAATGTGAGTTCAGTACGTTTACCGAAGAGAATCTGGAGAATAGCCCAACTTTCCAAAAACTATCAATCTTGTCGCGTGTTAATCCAGTCAATACCAGCAACCAAGCCGAAATTGATAGTGCATTAGCCTCGTCCTTAGTTGTCTTGGTTGAAGCGCTTGATAACAAAACAATTAGATTTGACCACAAGTCGGATGAGGGCGCATTTTTTCGACTCATGCTGACCGCCCATTCGATTGTAAGTCAACCCCGCCCAACATCACTCACGCAACATTAAAGGCTTAAATATGGCTCTAAAATCAGATAATCAAGGTTTCCTTGTTGGCGACCCCGTAGACATCGGCAAGGCCGTTGACCAGCTCAGGCGAATCCAGAAAGATGTTGCGGATATTAAGCGTTCGATGCTCGGTTCACCGAATAGCAGCGGCAATGGTTCAAAAAATATGGCTATCGATCAGGCCGCAAAAATAGCCACGCCGTCAAGCCCGCGGAACCGCGATAGCAAGCCGACAGGAAAGGCGGCGACGCCCATTCGCTCAAATAGCGGGGCCGTGCCTAGTATCGCTTCGGCGGCATCAACAAGCACAGTTACGCCCAATAGTAGGGCTAAAGCCGCAATTGTCGCCACGCCCAAAGGCCGCGACCAAACCACCGGGCGCTTTACCTCGAACGGCGGCGGCGATGATGATGAGCGCCGGACCAAAGGTGTCCTGAATAACTTTGTGGATCGTATTGCCACAACCGCAATCGGCGCAACCGCAGGGGCCGAAGAAGTGGACCCGACTATCAAAGCCTTCCAGGAAGTCGCGGAGCCGATGCAGCGCGGCTATCAATCGTTGTTTGGCGGCAGCGAAGGTAAGGATAAAAACGAGCGCTGGTATAAGAAGATTTTCAAGGAACTGAACCTGTTCCGGAAAGACGAGAGTGCCTTCAATAAGGCCCAAAACAAGATACTGAAAAACATTGAAGGCAAACCATCCGGCGGCGGTGACGACGATAGTTCAGAAATCGTGTTGATGATGACCGGCTTGCTGGGTCGCCTGGGGCCGATGTTATTAACGGGAATCACGGCTGTTTTGGGCTTTATCTTTTCGCCGATTGGCTTGGCGATAGGTGCGGCGGCCACAATTGCCTGGGGCTTGTTCACCGAAAACGGGCAGAAATTCTTTGGCGAAGTCGGCGCTAAGATTATTGCCGGATGGGATGCAGTAGTTACTGCGTTCGCACCGGTAACGGAATCGATCAGCAAGGGCTGGGACACCGTAAAAGGCGGCTTCGATAGCCTGATTAACGGCATGGTATCGACTTGGGACGCTTTTACCGGCTTCCTGAAAGACAAATTCGGCATTGATATTCCGGCTATCTTCAAGCCGGTCGTTGATGTCGGCAAAAAAGCGCTTGAGGCGGCTACCGAGGCCGCAAAGCCCGCTATTGATGCAGCGAAAGACAAAGCCAGCAAAGCACTTGATGCTGTTGAAAAAAGCTCACCAAAAACCACGGAAGCGCTGGGCAATGCCTGGAATAAGGCTAAAAATGGTGCTCAAAACATAGCTGACCACGCCACAGGCAGAGATAAGGGGCTGGGTTATATAAGTTCAAGATATGAAGGAAATATAGGCTCTGCTCATAAAGATAATATCGGGTCCGCTTATGGAAAATATCAGTTCAATACCGAGGGTGGTTTACCGAAGTTCCTAGAAGACAATCCGCAATATGCAGCGCAACTTGCAGAAGGCGGCGCACCTGGAAGCGCAGGTTTCAATAAAAAGTGGGAGCAAATAGCCAAGGATGATCCAAGTGGATTTTTGGCTGCACAGGAAGCATCAGGGAGAAAACAATATTATGATCCTGCTATCAAGAAAGCTGAATCGCTTGGCTTTAATACCGGGGATAGAGGTATTCAAGAAGCTATGTTTAGTGGTGCGGTGCAACATGGAGGTTGGAACTCTAAAGTTCTTCCGCGCATAGCAGAAAACTACGACTTAAAATCTATGTCAGCGCCGGAACAGCTAAAGGCGATTTATGCTGAAAGGAGAAAATATGCCTCTGAAAATCTAAAAGGCAGTGATTTAAAAAACGTCCTTGCCCGCTATGACAATGAAGAAAGTAATACGGTTGACTTATCCAAGTCGACCAAGAATGACACAAGCGCTGTTGTGCCACCTCAGCCATTAATAGCCGACGATCCAACCCAAGGCGGGCGCTTCAAATATGAAACCTTGGAAGGCGGCAAGGTGCAAGTCACCGATAACCAAACCGGCGTGATGGAGCTTGCCAGCGACGAACAGGCCAACGCCTACCGGAAGCAACAGGGCAAGCCCTATTTAGACAAGGTGGCGGCAATCAATGCTGGAAATATGCCGCTGTATCATAGTTTAGCGGTAGGGCTTGGTGGTGCGAGTCAAACCCAAACCGCATTTGCAGCAGCGCCCAAAGTGCCGACATTTACCCCGGCACCGGTCCCGGCAGAAGCGCCGCCGCAAATAACGCCATTGGCAAGCCTAAATTCAGACCGCAATATGACGGTAACGATGCCTGCTCCTGATGTTGGGCAAGATATTAAAGACCGGGGCATTGCTCACATCGTTACAGGTGGATTATCGGGGCGTGGGTAGATTAGACCTATAAGCGCCTATAAAGGCCAACACCGGAAAACCTAGCAAAAACACAACGTCCCACCTCATAACATAAGCATTCCCTAAAAAACTGGAATGCAGAAATGAGTGTATCAATATTGAGACGTCCCGAAGTCTTAAAAAAAGTCGGCCTGAGTAAAACAACTCTTCAGTCACTAATGGATGCCGGAGAGTTCCCCAAGCCCGTCAAGTTGTGCGGTCAAGATGCCCGCGCGGTTGGTTGGATCGATAACGAGGTTCAATCCTGGATCGATCAAAAGATAGTTGCCCGCGATGCAGAAATTGCCGGAGGTGCTGCATGAGCGCCAAGGCAAAATATGAAATTGTTGCAGTAAATAATATTGAAGTCATGGTTGATGTTTCGTTGCTCACCAAAAACAATGAACTTTATTTCAATGCTACCGAAATCGCCAAGCAATTTACCAAATTACCTACTGACTTTTTACGTCTTAATTCAACCAAAGAATACATTAATGAAATCCTTATGGACTCTCAGAATGGGATTTCCCATAGTGAAGATTTAATGAGAGTAACAAATGGTGGAAAATACAGAGGGACTTGGTTGCATCAAGAGCTTGCCTACGAGTTTGCCGGATGGCTAAGCCCTGCATTCCGGCGAAACCTGCATAAGTGGGCTGATAAGAGATTGCTCGAAGAGCATCAGCGCAAGCTTAACCGCCGCGAGCTCAAAACCGGCTATCTTCCATTGACCGACGCTATTCAGGCCGTGCATGAAAAAGAGGAGAGTTATAATTATTCAAACGAGGCAAATCTTATTAACAAGTTCGTAACCGGCATGACGGCCAAAAAATTCAAGGTGACTTACAGTGTTAAAAACGTTCGTGATGCACTTACGGCAGCGCAAGCCCAATTAATGAATAAACTGCAAAGACATAACTCTGTGCTTATTGAAATGGGCATCGATTACCATGAGCGCAAGCGATTACTCCAGCAAGTGGTCGATAGAGCCGCATAACCCAACTTAATCATAGGGGTGGTGTTCCGCCACCCCCATATCTTTCGATGACTTAGCTTTTTACTTTGATTTACAGAAGGGGTAACAACAGATGTAACCCCCTAAAATCTTCTGGAACATGCTTAATAATCGTAGGCTGTTGATTGTATTGCCCTCCTTTGTATTCAGGGCTTGTAAATCAATAGCTTGTATAAGCTGCTAATTTAATTGGGTACGCTGATTTGACGTACCGAAATCATTCAATGACTTAGTTTTTTGTGCAATAAGTTGAAATAGCCCTCGCTTTATCTGCATAATCCAGCCTCAACCGCTACCGCCAGGACGCTACACATGCTCACACCAGAAGAAAAAGAACAACTCAGGCACATAATCACCGAGCAGAACAAAATCCTTGCGGGCTCGCCCACATTTGCGGCTAAGCGGGCCGCACAGAAAGCCAAGCTTGAGGCTATGACCAAGTTGGTCATGCTTCCCCAAAAGCCGTAATCCCGCCTATCGGCTTGTTATGCGATTTACCACGCATTACATCGCGCATCATTTTACTGAATAATTCACCTTCACTGCTTGACATGGTATCAAGCAGTGAACTATTCTTTACCCGCACTCACACATTGAGTGTACGGGGTTGACGTCTCGGAAAGTTTGCGGCACAAGGCCGCTTTACGCGGTTTTTTTATTGTGCAAAAATAACCGGATTTTTGGTAAGTAACTTGAGCTTTAACGTGTCAATTATCAAATCAGATGTTTGGCAAGCTGCTTAAAGGCGGGACTGGTACCAGTGCTAGTAATTCCACATTCAGTAATAGCATAAGCGCACTTTAATTGGTGCCCAGGCATTGCGTCTGGAGTCTGGCCGTAAACAGTTACTGAGCTTCGTGGCTCAAGACGTCGAGGCCAACTTTTCCCGTCCATTAGTATTGGTTGGACATATGCTCCACGCCGGTCGGTACCTTTGTAAAAAACACCAGTTTCATAAACTGTCACAGCGAATGCACTTAAATTTGTGATTTCAATGCAGAATGTCAGATCCGGATCAGCAGCGCCGACAGGTATGGCTTGTTTCGGACGCACTCGAAGCTTTACGCGAGACTTATCAATCGCATGCCAAGTATTGATGACACCAAGAGCCGCACCAAGCACGGCAATAGCGAGAGTTATAGCTTGAACGATAGTCATAGTCATAGAGTCGTTTGGGTCCTAATAAAAATTTCTTATCATCCATCAAGTCCTAACTCTAGGCAATATAATCAGTATTTTTAAGGTCAAAAAATCTCATGAGTCCTCAGTTGATCGTCAGGGAATGGGTTTAAGACCTTACAGTAAGGATAGGCGTGAGAACCCGTTTTTAGAACAGGCGACAAGTCGCCACTTTTGCCAGTGCCTGAACTCCGGGCAATAAAAAACCGCTCGTGGGTGAGGGTGGAAAATTAGTTGTTAAGCGGTTTTAACATTTTCCCATCTAAATAGCTGGCTTGTAAGCTTATGCCAAAAATGGGCATTAAAAAACTGTTCTGGTGATTTTGATCTTGAGAAACCCTCGGCTTCCAGTAGTTCATTGTGACATAGCAAATCAAGCATTTTGTAAATAGCGGGTTCGTCTTGTTCAATCAAGAGCCGTTTCTTGAAATGGTTTTCCCATTCTTGATCGTCAGTGGTCCCGGTGACCATTTCAATCTCCAAATTAGCAAATCGTTCGCGTAAGCTGCTATGCAATGAGGCGCGCGTAGAATATCCGATTACCATGTCTAAGGCTGCAAGGAATGCAGCGGCCGTGCTTAATACTATCAACCACCGTGCTGTATTGCCATCCTTAGCCAAGTCGAATAAAAACGATCCTGCCATTAATATTGTCAATAAACTTGTTAAATGATGCAGTTGTTCATAAAACGCACGACGTCGGTCATGATAGCGAATGGATCGCCGAACATCGAATAGTAGTTGGTAATGCTCATCTGTTAAATGCAGCAGTTCTTTAATCTTCACTATCATTATCCTCGTTGTTTCGGCGGGGATTATTAGGGGCTGGCATGGAATTTCTGACTTCTATTAGAACATCTATATTAGACTTTCTATCAATAAAATTTCCGTTTAATGAAGTCGCGCCATCGAATATACCGTTTGGCGTGTTATCTGTTTTCTTTTTGTAATCGGTCATTTTTAACTCCTAATTGAAAAAGGATAATTTTATAAATAAGTAATTGCTTACGCCGTAGCTTATTCGACTATTTCCAGGTAACACCGGCTTTTTTGTGCCTGTAATTCTGGCAAGTGTTGCGGGTGTTTTGTGCTTAAAATTTGGCAGTGATTGCCGAGGTCAATAACATGGATCTTAAAATAGTTGCTACTGATTACTATCAGTTTCTATTTTAAATGGTGACTCTGTGGTGACTCAGGCAATAAAAAAGGCCTTAGGTTTGCACCTAAGGCCTTGATATTCTTGGAGCTGGCGATGGGAATCGAACCCGCGACCGGCTGATTACAAATCAGCTGCTCTACCGACTGAGCTACACCAGCAAAGAAGCGCGTATTATACACAACAAATCTTCTTTGGCTAGTGCTTTTGT
>Ga0208263_100696_pt1 | contig 12220 bp, 10 predicted proteins | sample LakWasMet28_LOW6_2_FD_183872 | JGI IMG/M metagenome (GOLD analysis project Ga0208263, IMG submission 183872) | Freshwater sediment methanotrophic microbial communities from Lake Washington under simulated oxygen tension - Sediment Metagenome... | ecosystem: Environmental > Aquatic > Freshwater >... | reverse complement strand
CGCTACCCAATACCTCATCCGCCACCATCGCAATGCTGTAGGGTTCTTCGCCGCTGGAGCAGGCCGCGCTCCAGATACGCAAAGGCTTACCCGGCTTTCTGGCCGGTAAAATACGCTGGCGCAGAAAATCGAAATGTTTGGGTTCGCGAAAGAAATGCGTTTCGTTGGTGGTCAGCAAATCCACGGCCATTTGCAGCTCGGCTTTGCCATTAGCAGCGGTAATCATTTGAAAATATTCGCCGAAGCTTGCCAGCCCGTGGTGCTTTAGCCGCTTCGCCAGACGGCTGGTTACCAGCGGTTTCTTGGCAGGGGACATGCTGATGCCGGCGATGCGGTAGATCAAGTCGCGAAACTGTGCGAATTCCTTCTCTTTTAACTCCACGGTAGCAAGGTTGGATTTATGAATTGCGGATGCCGGCATAGTTTTTCACTCTATTGATACTGTAATAAAATTGCTGTTATGTATACTGCAAACGGTCATGAATTGCGCATTTTTGAATTCCCTCACCCCAGCCCTCTCCCGAAGGTCATAAGTATCTACACAAGTACCGGCTCCTTCTCCCTTGAGGGAGAAGGTTGGGATGAGGGGGATATAAATGGTTGTTTTTATTCTCCTCTCCCGCTCCCTCTCCAACAGGAAAGGGAGCGGGACCGCTTTGTAACTTTTTGTATTTGTAATACAAAAAGTTGTGTAGATACTTATGCCCGAAGGGAGAGGGGGACAAAAGCCGCAATTCGTGCCCGTGTCGTTCCGGCGCTCCCTGGACCTGGCGTTAGGCCGATAGGTAGACCTTCCAGGTTTTTAAAACCTGGAAGGTCTAATGGGCAACGTTTTAAATAGGCGGGACGTTTGTTCGTGCTTTCCGTGGACGACGCTTTTTTATCATGCGCAACATCAGTAATTAAGTTGTTCGCGGATCGACAAGACCCTTCCGAGCATATGCTAAGGTTTTGGTACGCCTCTTCCATCCTCTCTCCAACTGCTCCTGTCAGGAAAGCGGGACATTACATCCTCCCGTCTTCGTCAACTCGGCAGCCGAGCCGGAACCCACCGCAACCAGTGTCGCCATGTCATCCATCGACAGCACATGCTGAATATTCAGGATGATTACAAATTTGCCGTTGATCTTGCCCATGCCGGCAATAAAGTCGGCGCGGATGTTGGCGCCGAAAGTAGGGGCCGGTTCGATTTCGTTGCCCGGAATTTCCAGCACCGCGTTCACCGCATCCACCATTACGCCGACACTCTGGGTTTCCTCGCCTAACAGCACTTCGATAATAATGATGCAGTTACGCCGGCCTATCGTAGTAGGCCGCTTGCCGAAACGGGCGCTCAGGTCAATCACCGGTACCACCGCTCCCCTCAGGTTTATGACGCCGCGGATGAAATCCGGCATCCGCGGCACTTCGGTGAGTTGGCCGTATTGGATGATCTCCTTGATGCGAAGTATGCTGACCGCATAGGTTTCACCGCTCAGCATAAAGGTCAGATATTGCTGCTGTTCTTCGAATTCCGGATTACTGGCATCAGCCTGCAATGTTTGTCCCGTTTGTGTGATTGCATTCATATCCGTCTCCTAAAACTTCACAAATTCGGCTTCGTTAGGCGCGTGCCTTGTCGCCGGTGCTTTTTTAGTCATAGGTTTGGAAAATTTGGCGTTGGATATTGCCGAAACAGTATCTGTACTATCGCCCACGGTAAAGAAAGCCATAAGATCGAGTAGTTGCGAGGCCTGTCCGCTCATTTCTTCCGAAGTTGCGGCCAGCTGTTCCGATGAACTGGCATTCTGCTGGGTAATCTGGTTGAGCTGGTCCATCGCGGAATTGATTTGACCTACGCCTGCCGACTGCTCTTCAGAAGCTGCTGAGATTTCCTGTACCAGATCAGAAGTTTTTTTAATGGAAGGTACGATGGTCTCCAATAACTTGCCGGCGTTTTCAGCTCTTTCGACACTGCTTTCGGCCAGCTCGCCGATTTCCTGGGCGGCGATTTGGCTGCGTTCGGCCAGTTTACGTACTTCGGCAGCGACCACCGCAAAGCCCCGGCCATGTTCACCGGCTCGGGCGGCTTCAATCGCTGCGTTCAAGGCCAGCAAGTTGGTTTGGTAGGCGATATCGTCGATGATGCCGATTTTTCCGGCGATACTCTTCATTGCGCTCACGGTCTCTTTAACGGCTTCACCGCCTTGCACCGCTTCACCGCTGGCCTGGGTCGCCATGCCTTCGGTGACTTTGGCATTTTCGGTATTCTGATCGATAGACGCCGACATTTGCTCAATAGAAGCGCTGGTTTCTTCCACACTGGCCGCCTGTTCGCTGGTTGCCTGACTCATGCTTTGAGCTGTGGCAGAAACCTCTTCACTGGCCGATGCGATATTGGAAGCAGCACCGTTAACTTCGTTAATGACTTGAGAGATTTTGGCGATAGTATTATTAACCGTATCCTTGAAATCTTTCAGTTGTCCTTTGTAATTACCGTTAACCGTCCGGGTAAGGTCGCCTTTTTCCATTTCGACGAGAACTCCCACCGCTTCGTTTACGGGGCCAATTACGCCATCCAATGTCTGATTTACGCCGCTGATCAACTGCTTCCAACCACCCACAAATAGTTCGGCGTTGGCGCGGGTATCGAGTTCGCCGTCCGCTGCGGCCTGGATGATGATGTCGGTCTGCGCCAACAGGTCGCTCATCATCGTCACGGCGTTGTTCAGGTTGTTCTTGATGACGTTGTACTGGCCTTTGTACTCGGTGGTAATGGTCGGCGGAATCACTCCTTTGGCGATATTGTCGACATAGTCGGCGGTCACGTTCAGCGGATTGACGATGTTGGTGATCGCGTCGTTGACGCCGCTGACTAATTGCTTCCAGCCGCCTACGAACAGTTCGGCGTTGGCCCGTTTGTCGAGTTCGCCGTCCGCTGCGGCCTGGATGATGATGTCGGTCTGCGCCAGCAGGTCGCTCATCATCTTGACCACGTTGTTGAGATTGTTTTTGATGGTGTTGAAATCGCCGTTGTAGCTGTCCGTGATAATGGGCGGAATGATGCCCTTGGCAATTTGGTCAATGTAATCGGAGGTTACATTGAGCGGTTGAATAATGGCATCCAATATCTGGTTAAATGAATTGCCAACCTCTTCAGTCATACCATTAAATTCAGCCGTATCGATACGTTCGTGAAGTTGTCCTGCGATAGCGGCGGTAGTGACTCGTTTAATTTCTGCGATAGCTTTTACCTCTTCGGTGCAATCGACCCATTCCACCGCATAGCCGTTAGTATTTCCCTGTTTATCCGTTATAGGAAAAACGGTTAAATTAAACGACATATTCAAAATTTGAATAGTCGCTTTGTGCGGCATTTTTGTTGAATCGGCAAAAATGTGTTTTTGCATCTCCGGATTAGCGTGAAAAGTATCGATGCAGACGCCTACTAAGCGCTCAGGATCAAAATTAGGGAAGGCTTTTTGCAGTTCCGCTTTATGTCCGTTTAATAGATTACTCAGCGAAGGATTGACTGAGGTAATTCGACGCTCAAAATCGCAGGTCATCATCGGCGTTGCCATCTGCTGAAGTACCGACTTAGCTCTATTGGATTCGGCTTCCAGTTTCATATAATCCGTTGCGTACCAGAATTCCAATACTCCGCCGTTGAAAACACCTTCGTTATCGATAAACGGCAACAATGAAACATGGAATATTTCCTTATCCAAGGATACCATTTTGGACCAGCTTTTATGCTGCTTGCACAAGTCCGAAAAGACCTGATTGGGGATAGCGGTAAAGTCGGTAATACTTATACCGATGCTATGCTGCGCGTCGAAATCAGGCATTGCTGTTTCAAAAACTTGCTGATGTTGACTGAACAATTTGTCAGCCGATTGACTGACTCGGGAAACCACCAGATTGGCATCAAAGAAGACAATGCCATTGGCGGTTTTTTCTAAAAACCGTTGAAATTGGGCAACTTCATCTTGATGGTTGCGATTAAAAAAACGATCAATTACGTTCATGGTCGAGCTCCTGGTACGGGTTAGTTTTGTATGGCACTAAAAATAATTTGATACGACTGCTACTCAACATATCGAGATATATCTGTATTTTGGCGTTCGAGAAAAGTCATGCTGGGATACGCTCTCGGTAAACATCGACAGGGACCGGCATAGTCCTCCCTAATACCCTGCATCTGCCTAGAGCATTTCACTATTTTGCTGCGGCAACGATTGTCATCTCAGCCACCTCCCGGTCATGCTCTATCTGCTCCATCAGTCCAGGTACATCAACGATCAACGCAACCTCGCCGCTGCCCAGAATGGTAAAACCGCCGATGCTCTTTTCGCTTTTGAATAGCTTGCTTAGCGGTTTGATTACGGTTTGGAATTCACCCATTAGTTTGTCCACGACTAACCCCGCCTTACGTTCGCCATAGCGCACTACGACCACGTTCTCGCGTTGCACCATGTCGCCTTCCACCGCGAAGTGGTCGCGCAGCCGTCGATACGGCAATACTTCGCCGCGCAGGTTCAGGTATTGCCCATCGTCTTCGTTACTGGCCCAGGCTCTTAATTCGACGCATTCGACCACCATGTCTAACGGGATTACGTAGGCGGCATTGCCGACGCCGACTATAAAACCGTCGATGATGGCCAGGGTCAACGGCAGGCGAATGCGGATGGTGCTGCCTTGTCCCTCAATGCTGTTCAAGTCGACGGTGCCGCGCAAGGCTTGGATGTTGCGTTTCACTACGTCCATGCCGACCCCCCGGCCGGACAGGTTGCTGACCGTATCGGCGGTAGAGAAACCGGCCTCGAAGATCAGGTTGTAGATTTCTTTGTCGGTCAGCGCCGCGCCTTCGCTGACCAAACCACGCTCGATGGCTTTACCGAGGATTTTGTCTTTGTTCAGGCCGCCGCCGTCGTCGCTGACTTCAATGACAATGCTGCCGGCGTCGTGATAGGCGTTGAGTTTAAGAACGCCCTTGGCCGGTTTGCCGCGTGAGATCCGCAGTTCGGCAGATTCGATGCCGTGATCCATGGAGTTGCGTACCAAATGGGTCAGCGGGTCGCCGATTTTTTCGACGACGGTTTTGTCGAGTTCTGTGTCCGCGCCGCTGATGATCAGGTCGATGTTTTTGCCCAGCTCTTTGCTGACGTCGCGCACCACGCGGGTAAAGCGGTTAAAGGTGGCGCCGATCTGCACCATTCGCAAAGCCAACGCCGAATCCCGGACTTCTTCGACTAGCCTTGACAACGTAGCTGTGGATTCCATCAGGTCGGCCATGCCGGCGCGACGGGCGATCAGGTTGGTGCCGGCTCCGGCAATGATCAGTTCGCCGACCAGGTTGATCAGTTCGTCGAGTTTTTCGGCATCGACGCGGATCAGGCTGGCTTCGCTTTTTTTGTTATCTTTAACCTGTTGTTGTTTTTTCAGCGCGGCTTCGATGACCGGCGGGCTGACCAGCTGTTGTTCGACCAGTACTTCGCCGATCGGCCGTTGCGGATTGTCGCCATGTTCCGATTGAATACGCAGGATATTGTCGAGTTCTTCCGGCGTTAAGGTGCCGCACTTGACCAGGATTTCGCCCAGACGCATTTCCTGTTCCGGCAGTTCCTGAATCAAGCGTTGGTATTCGGAAGCTTTACTATGCGGCGGCAGGATGCGGATGAAGCAATCGCTACGCACGAAGTTAAAGATATTGTCGATCGCGAGTTTGTCTGCTTCGCTATTGAAGCTGATTTCAAAGCCCAAATAACAGGTTTCCGGATCCATCTGTTCGGCGGGCGGAATCGCATCGATAATGGTCACCAGTTCTTCGATGCTGCCCAGCGAGGACAGGCAGCGTACGAACGAGAACGGGTCCATGCCGTTCCGGAACACCTCCGGTCCAAAGCGTAACGACAAATGCCAAAGTTCGGAACTGACCACTGTGTCGCTCTGTTCCCTCTCCAGTTTTGCATGCTGGACGGTAGGCATTTCGCTTGAGTCGCCCGGTTGTTCCGCAGCTGTTCCGTGCAAATAAGCTTCCAATTGCATTATCAGGCGCTTACCGTGGTTGTCTGTTTCTTCGGGAGGCTGGTTGCCTTCGGCAACATGGCCGATCAATTCCTTCAGATGGTCGTGCGCTTCAATAAATAAGGCCGCCAGTATGGAATTCATGGCTAGATCTCCGCTACGCACCCGGTCCAGCACACTTTCCGCGGCATGCGTGAAGACCACGATGTGATCGATACCGAACATGCCGGCCGAGCCTTTGATGGTGTGCGCCGCGCGAAAGATGGCGTTGATGATTTCCGGGTCTTCTGCGGCCTGCTCTACGATCAGCAGGGCTTCTTCCATTTGTTCGAGCAGTTCCCTGCATTCGACCACGAAAGTTTGGAGATATTCGTCTGGTATCATATCGATTTACCTTCGCGTATGGGTTTGACGATCAGCAGCGGATCGCCGAAAAAGCCGGCCAAGCCGGACAAATCCAGAAGTTCCAATACCACCGGACTGTGGCCGGTAAAACGCAAGATTTTGCCTAAAACGGTCGCCTGCTGTTTGACCATCACCAGTAGTTGCAATCCGGCAGCATCGAATTCGCCGACACCGGAAAGGTCTAGTTCCAGTTCTTCACTGGCCGCCAGCCCGTCCAGCAAAGTGTCTTTCAATTCCAGGGCTGTATAAATGGTCAGTTCACCGGTTATGGCGATGGGACCGCTCGGCTGCTTTTTGTTATTCTCATTCGCCATCGCTTGCTCCCGGTTTTAGGCCTGGATAAGCTGCGACACTGCAGCCAGCAGTTGCGTAGGTTGAAACGGTTTGACGATCCAGGCTTTAACGCCGGCCGCTCTGCCTTCGTTCATTTTTTCTTGCTGGGTTTCGGTGGTCAGCATGATGATTGGGGTGAATTTGTAGGACGGCAGTTGTTTGGCTTTCTTGACAAAGCTCAGGCCGTCCATATTGGGCATGTTCACATCGCTGATGATCAGGTGTATTTTGGTGCCGTCCAGTTTGCTCAAGGCGTCCTGGCCGTCAGAGGCCAGAATTACCTCGTAGCCCTCACGGGTCAGGGTGCTGTTCATCACTTGCCTGACGGAGGCGGAGTCTTCTACAAAGAGTATTGTTTTAGCCATGTTTACGTCCTCAAAAAAAGGTAATGCTGGTTTGATGGGTCTTGATCTCGGTTTTCGCACCTTCGTGTGCGGTAAGCTGCTCTTTCATGGTGTAAGTCTTGGTCAGCTCTTCCAGCCATTGCTCGACATTGACCGAGTGGGATGATCCCGGGTTGACAGGTTCATTTTTAAGCTCAGTCAAATGCTGCTCGAGTTTGTTCAAATCGTCGCAGACCAGTGCCAAAATCTGGCTGACCCGGTCCTGGAATTGCAAGGCGACAAAGACGTCGGATATTTCATGGTTGATGGCATTATTTTCGGTGCGCAGCAACTCTTCGGACTCGGACAGCCCGGCAGTGGCGCGGGTGAAGCGCTTCAGTACCGAAGCAATAATCTGTTCCGCATTACCCAAGGTTTCTTGGTCTTGTCTGGCGAATTTCCTGGAAATGACTAGGGTGTCTTCAATCGCTTCGCTGACCGATTCGATGGTTTCGGTAATCTTCTTGCCGACATCGCCTGACGAGCGCGACAATTTCCGTACTTCATCGGCAACCACTGAAAAGCCGCGTCCTGAGTCTCCGGCCCGTGCGGCTTGGATGGCTGCATTTAGCGCGAGCAGGTTAGTCTGGCTGGCAATACTGCTGACTTCCCAGGCCATTTTGCTCAGTTGCTCGGTAAAGCCAGACAAATCCTCGATGGAACGCAGCAGTTTTTCTTTTTCTTTCAGAGAAGCGCCTAACGCTTTAGTGATGGCGCCCAGCTCTAACTGGCTGTCCCGTAATAGCTCTACGATGCCGCCATTGGTATCGTTATCGCCTCCGACTGCATTTTGGGACGCGATAACCGCGGCATCGAGTCGTTTTGACAAGGCATCGAAACGTTGCGCCAGGTTGGCTATGGACTCTTCGGTATGAATTCTGGCCATCTCGACTTGGCTCGACCAGATCGGTAAAACTTTTTGGCATAGCGAATCCAGTCCGTCGATGTTTGGCTCTTGTTGTTGCTCGCTTGCCTGTTGCTGGATAAGACGGTTGATCAACGCATCGAAACGTCGGGCCAAATCGGCAATCTGCGTTTCAACAGGAAGCTTGATCATGTCTGGATGTTCTATTTGGGGGGCGTCCCGCTCACCGAGGTGGCTTGATAATACATCGAAACGTTGGGCTAAATCGGCCAGTAAAGCTATGATGCGTTTGCGTTCGGATTCACTGTGCTGGGAGAAGGCTAATAAAGTATTATCGTTTTGTGCGATCTGCAAGATCTTGATTTTTTCCTCATGGTCCTGTTGCAAGCTGTCAGTCAGATGCCGCTCCCTGATTTGCACTGAAGTCCGATAGCGGTTTCGGCTCCAAAAGCACAGGCCGATAGATATGATGACTAAGCCAGCGGCTATAACCGGGCCACTGATTGTAAAGCGGCTGGACACTGCAATACCTAACGCGCCTAGCAGCCCGGATACCGGCAATGGGAACGCAAGCCAATACTCATCTCGATAAAATTTCATCGGTTCTTTCATATTGCACTTCCCCCGTAATCCTTGATTAACACTATATGATTTTTAAGTATTCGATACGGGGGCAAGGTAGTCGAAGAGCTTGAGGTAAATTATATTGTTTTAATTGCTCCAATCAATCGGTTTAATCGTTTATATCGATTGCTTTTATGCGATCGAATATATCGATTAAAGCGGTATTGTTTGGGTGCAGTCTTAACTTGTTAATTTCGTTAAGATGTTGGAATTAAAGAATTAGGCGGCGCGCTAAGAAAGGTGGAAGAAAAAAAGTCGATAAATTGAATAACGCTCGGCAATGATTGCCGGACAAGAGATTATTCCCGGACAAAGATGGCCGGGAGCGAGGTATGAAAATGGGCAGCTGTTAAAAAAGCACGATGCCGGCGCTTCAGCGAGTAAACAGCCGTAAGACATGCCATGCACATCTTGCACGGCAACATTGAACGGAGGAAGGGGTAAAGTCAGTTCAGCAGCGGCGTAATAATTTCCGTTAGCCGCTCTTTGGAAAGCTCTCCCGGATGTTGGCGTACGATTTGTCCGTGCCGGTTAACAATCAGGGTGAAAGGCACCGCGCCGACAGTATTACCCAGTTGCTGAGACAGGGTGATGCCTTTATCGCCGCCCAATAAGAGCGGGTAATTGATTTTGCTTTCGGCTGCGTACTTGGCGACTGGATCTTTGTCCTCCAAAGCAATGCCGATAAATTGCACGCCTTGGTCCGCGTAGCGTTCCTGCAACGCGATAAAGTCGGGGATCTCTTTGCGGCAGGGCGGACACCAGGTCGCCCAGAAATTAATCACCAATACCTTGCCCTGCCATTCGGCAATGTTGCGCTGCCTGCCGGACAGGTCGGGCAGGGTGAACTCAGGTAAAGCGCTAACGCCGGGTTTTTCAGGCGATGACAAAAAATGCCGGGCGGTTACGCCAAGACTCAGGGCAATAATCGCGGCAATAATAATCAGGGCTGTTTTTTTCATGATTTGGCTCGTTGCAATGATTTAATAAAAGTTTCTACATCCTGATAACCGATAACCCGGTTGGCGGTTTTTTCTTGGCTGTCCAAACCGAAAAACAAAATCGCCGGCGGGCCGATTAAACTGAATTTGTCCAGCAGGGCTTTATCGTCATCGGAATTATTAGTCACATCGGCTTGCAGCAGCACATAGCCTTTGAGCGCTTGCTTAACGCTTGGGTCGGCAAAGGTATAGGCCTCCATTTCCTTGCACGAGATGCACCAGTCGGCGTAAAAATCCAGCATGACCGGTTGATGGTTGGCGGCGGCTTGCTTAATCCGGCTTTCCAGCGCCGCTAGAGAGGCGACTCTTTCAAAAGCAATGCCCGGTTCCGCGGCTTGCGCCGTACTCACGCCGAGCCCTTGCAGCGGTTTTAACGGATTGCTGTTGCCCAGGCTGAAGCCGATCAGCAATAACAGGCCGTAAGCCAGCATCATCAAGCCTAAGCCTTTCCATAATTTCCGCCAGCCGGAACTGTTTTCGGGCAGCGGATCGACGGCGCTGAGGTATATGGCCGGAAATATCAGCAGCGTAGCCCACAGCATCATGATCACGTTGCCCGGCAAAATCCGGCTGAGCATCCACACGGCGACCGCCAGCATGATCACGCCGAATACCGCTTTGGTGGAATTAAGCCAGTTTCCGGCTTTGGGCAATAGTTTTCCGGCGGACGCGCCCAGCAGCAGCAGCGGCACGCCCATGCCTAAGCCCAAGGCAAACAAGGCGCTGCCGCCTAGCATCGCATCGCCGGTCTGGCCGATAAAGATCAGCGCGCCCGCCAGTGGCGCTGCGACGCAGGGGCCGACGATCAGGGAGGACAGCGAGCCCATGATGGCCGCGCCCAACAGCGAGCCGTCACGGTGTATTTCGCTGGAGTTATGCAGTTTGACCTGTAACGATTTGGGCAGTTCCAGATTGTAAAAGCCGAACATCGACAGGGACAAAACTACAAAAATGCCGCTGAACAGGCCGATAATCCAAGGCTCTTGAAATGCGCTTTGCAGGTTGCTGCCGAACAGTGCGGCAAGGATGCCGAACACCGTGTAGGTCAGCGCCGAGGCGACCACGTAGCTTAAGGACAGTAAAAAGGCCCGGCCAGTGGTAATGCGGTTGCCGTGGCCGACGATAATGCCCGACAAGATCGGGATCATCGGGAATATGCACGGGGTCAGCGACAGCAACAAGCCGAAGCCGAAAAAGCTGAGCAAGGTTACCCCGAAGCTGTCGTGGTGCAGGGATTGCACGATTTGATCCTGTTCGGACAGTTCCGGCGCTGCTGATAGCTGCGCTGCCGGCAGCGGCAGATCGATTTTTTTGTTCATCGGCGGATAGCAAACGCCGCGGTCGGCGCAGCCCTGGTATTTCGCCTGCAAGGTAATGGTCTGCGCCGCTTGTCCGGTGCGGATCAGCGGCAGGTCGAAGCCGAGTTCATTGTGAAAAGTTTCAACCTGGCCGAAGGCTTCATCCTGTTTGGGCGCGCCTCGGGGGATGTCGTAACTGCCAAGCTTTACGCCGTCGGCATTAACCAGCTCAAGCTGAACTTTTTCCCGGTACAGGTAGTAGCCTTCGGCGATGCGCCAATTAACATGCAGGGTGCGATCGTCTTTGACCGATGCAAAAAACGCGAAAGCCTGATCGGGCTGTAGCAGTTCATCTTCAAACAAATTCAATTTTAAGACTTGAGCGCCTTTTATCAGCTGCTTGAGCGGATCGATTTCGGCGACAGGCGCAGGCAGCTTTAGGTCGAAAGCGGTTTTCTGCGGCGGATAGCAAATGCCCCGGTCGGCGCAGCCCTGATATTGGACTAACAATTGCAGGGACGTTGCGCCGTTTTCGACGGTTAAAGTAATCGGAACGTTCAGGGTATTGCGGTAAATAACCACGTCGCCGAAGTTTTCGTCATGATGGGTTTGCCCGGACGGGAATGCCGGTTCGCCTAAGTGGATTTGTTCGGTTTTGGATTCAAAACGCATTTTATTGCGGTAAAGATAATAACCTTCGGCGATGTCCCAGGAAATTTCAAGCCGATCGTCGGCAAGCGCTTTTGCCGAAACCTTAAAGGCTTGGTCGGGCGGCAAAAATTCGCCGGCGCCCAGCGCCAAGGCCGACTGGCTGACAAACGACAGGAAGCAGAGAAAAATTATTTTAAAGAGTGGCATGAATCTATCCAATTCAGGTATTCAGGTAAGCCGCGTTCAATGGGGACGGCAATTATTTCAGGCAGTTCGTAAGGATGGTGGGCGCGCAAGGCCGTTTCAATAGCCGGGTAATGATCTTTATGCGCCTTAATCAGCAGCAAGTGCTCCTGAGCGGATTCAAGCTGTCCCTGCCATCTGTAAATGGACGTGATGCCGGGTAAAATGTTTACGCAGGCGGCCTGGTTATTTGCGATCAGCAGTCGGGCTATTTTTTCCGCCGTGTCCTGATCGGGGCAAGTGCAAAAGATTAATTGATGGTTAGCGGGCATGTTACAGGTTATAAAAAACGGGAGCGTCGGATATTATCCTAGAAATTAAGCGGAATTGTCTTTATATTGTAATAATGATTACAACAAGAGTACTTTAGATGAAAATTTTTCAAACACTATTTCTAGTCGTCCTGATTAT
>Ga0208263_100681_pt1 | contig 12348 bp, 20 predicted proteins | sample LakWasMet28_LOW6_2_FD_183872 | JGI IMG/M metagenome (GOLD analysis project Ga0208263, IMG submission 183872) | Freshwater sediment methanotrophic microbial communities from Lake Washington under simulated oxygen tension - Sediment Metagenome... | ecosystem: Environmental > Aquatic > Freshwater >... | reverse complement strand
AACGGTTACCAAAACGTCGAGTCTATAATTGATCCAATGGGCTCAACACACCCCTGCCGCCTTTATTCAATACATGGGTATAAATCATTGTTGTGGAGACATCGCTATGCCCCAACAATTCCTGTACTGTGCGGATGTCATAACCTGCTTCCAGCAAATGTGTCGCAAATGAATGCCGCAAGGTATGCGGCGTGGCCGGTTTGGCAACCCCCGCGGCTTGTACCGCTTTTTTCATCGCCCGTTGCAATAATTTTTCGTCAATATGATGGCGTCGCTCCATGCCACTGCGTGGATCAACCGAATAACTGCCAGAAGGAAAAATATACTGCCAGCACCATTCCGTTGCCGCATTCGGATACTTGGTCGCCAACGCATTCGGCAGAAAGACATTCGCCTTGCCGATACGTTTATCGTCTTCAAACAACATCCGTCGCTTTTCCAAATGTGCCTGCAACCCGGTCGCTATCGAAGAGGGCAGCATCGTTACCCTATCTTTCCCGCCCTTGCCGTCACGGATCAGAATCTCATTACGCTCAAAATCCACATCCTTAACTCGCAAACGTACGCATTCCATCAAGCGCATCCCGGTTCCGTACAGCATATTCGCCATCAACCCATGCATGCCTTTCATCCGCGCCAGCACCTCCCGTACCTCCGAACGCGTCAACACTACAGGCAATCGTTGTGGCTGCTTGGCGCGCACCACATTATTCAACCACGGTAAATCTATCCCTAACACCTCCTTATATAAAAACAGTAGCCCCGATAATGCTTGGTTCTGTGTCGAAGCCGATACATGTCCATCTACCGCCAGATGCGTTAAAAACGCCTCCACCTCCGTAGTCCCCATCTCTTGCGGATGACGTTTGTTATGAAACAAAATAAATCGTTTGACCCATTGCACATATTGGGTTTCTGTACGGATGCTGTAGTGCTTGACGCGAATGCGGTCACGCACTTGGTCAAGCAGTTTAGGAGGTGTATTTGTATTTGGCATAAAAGGTTGCTATCAATAATAGAAGTACTATAGAATCTAGTCTAGCTCACCAAGTAGGCGGCATTATACACCGTTATACACTGGCGATTTGAATTTAATATGCACCTAAAAAGGTGTCTACTTAACGTTGGGCGGTTTTGGGGATGCCGCCAGAAATAGACAGAAGATAAACAATGATAGTCACTTATAAGCACGGGAAAATTATGAATATACGTAAGCCATTCTTATTATTTGTTATAGTACCTTTCCTCTCTGGTTGCCCGAATCCGGCGGCATATCGAGAGCCAATAACACGTTTTCAACAAGCATCGACAATCGTAATTGAAGGCGCCCGTAGCGAGTATGGGCTTGCTAATAGTGCGGAGCGTAATGCGGAAATTGACCGTCTTGTAGCTGCAAAATCAAGAATCGATCTTTCAAAACTAAACGACCCAGCGATACGGCTATTAGGTCCTGATGATCTAAATGCTCGTTTGGCTACATTAGATACTTTAGCCAAGCATGGACAATTATTACTTACCCTAGCAAGCAGCGACGCACCAACTAGGGCTAAAGATGCAGCCAATTCACTAGATGACGCTATTGTTGGTCTTTCAACTTCTCTAGGAAAAACACCCTCCGATAAGTTTAAAAGTTCTGTCGAGGGTTTTGCAACAATTGCTGGGGAGGCGGCTAAATTAGCTTTAGATGCTAAAATTAGCGAAGCCTTAGATAAAGCTATAGCTGCATCTGATAAAAGTGTTACAGAAATTCTAACGTTAATTAAAGAGGATTTAGGGTATCTATATGAGCGTCGTCGCAGCAATTTAAGTGCCGCCCGTAAATATGCAGTTGATGCTTACAATCTAGAGCTTGACAAGCAAGTTATAAATGTGGATGCCTTGAAAAAATCGGCTTCTGAAATTAAGAAAACTGAAGATACTTGGGACACGCTTCCATTACTATTGGGTGCTGGCCCTGGTCTTGATGCAATGGCAGAAGCACACCAGAAATTGGTTCAGTATGCAAAGAGTTCAAAATCACCTCAAGATTTAGCCGAATTAGTTGAGGCTACAGATGCTTTTGTAACTCGGGCAAAGGTTATTGCTGATGCCATTAAAACCATCAAAGAAACGAAGGAGTAAATTATGACTGAACAAACTATTACGCCTCCTGAAAAGCCCATTACTCTCCGTGAGTTGGTTAGGATAGTTGGGGATGTGCTTACCGAAATAGATGTTTTGAGTACACATTTTAATCCTGGAACTGATAACCGCAAGAAGATAGACCCCGAGCGCGATAAGCTTGATGCAAGCCAACGAAAATTAGTGAAGGGAGCAATTAAAGACAACACGGAAGAGTTCAAAAAACGAACAGCTTCCATAAAGGCGATTAATAAGGATATTCAGCAGACAATTAACGACGTAGACAAGTTTGCTACTACACTCGAAACTGTCGTTAAATTTGTTGGAGCCATCCAAAAAATAGCAGAACTGGCTCCTTAACTTATCCTTGATAGGAAGCGGTATACTTAAGCCCAACAAGTCGGTCAAAGGGACGCGCCGCCCGTTGGCGGTTTTGGAGTTCAGTTTTTCATCAAGGTTCGGCGGCTTCGCTAAAGCTCGGTGAGCGGCGCGCCCCTTACCGTAACGTTATGTTGTATAAGTGAGTGCTGTGCGTAGAATTTAGAAATATTAAGAATTGGCTGTAAATGTAAATATGGATATAAATGCTGACATCTCATTTGGGTTGGAATCCCAGGTGACCGAGCTAATTAAAACTATCAACGATGGCGTAAATAAAGCAAAGGAGCTTGTTATGAAAATTTCAGACGTTAAATCATGTGTGTGGTGCGGAGTGGCGTTCTTGCGAGGCCATGGTGGGACATTCCAACCCTTACGAGAGATGGTGTATTTTTTTGAAGTGTTTGCTGGCCGGTAGGGACGTAGAGGGGTTCGAATCCCCTCCCTCGCACCAATTATCAATGTCGTTCTGTTTAGCGGTAAGTAACATAACATGGCGCTCAACCGGAGCGCGGTTACAATGCGGTTTTATTTTTTCAGCTTTCCGGGCCGCGCCCGGTTAGCTCTACGTTATGCATTCTGGAATGAATGTGTTGGCTTTGGCTTGCTTTCATCAGCCTCAGTGGTTAGGTAAGGTTTCGTTTGTGAGCGGTTCTGCTATTGTCAGCCATGCGTTGCGTCATGCGCGGGGCAGCGCTGCTGTTTTGGTTTGGCTTAGGTGGCCGCGCACGACGCAAGCCGCGAGTCCTGTGTTTGTTTAGCGTCCAGTGCGTTGTTTAGGCTTTTTGTCCAAGGTAGTTTGGCTTTCATCGTGATTCTTGGCCTAACATGGCGCTCAAAGGGACGTGCCGCCTCATGGCGGTTTTAAAGTTTTGTAATTTATCAAGCTTTGGGGCTTCGTTTAGCGTCCGTGAGCGGCACGCCCCTTAGCTCTACGTTAGAACGTATCGTTCTTCGTTCGTATTGCTCGAACTTATCTTTATTAAACTGTTGATTTTCAGCTACGGGGTTACTATGAATGAATCTACTAATACTCTCACCTACACCGCTGTCTGCCCTAAATGCGGCGAGAAAAACCCTTCCAACTTCGTTGAGCCGGATGCTCAACTTCGCATTGTATGCCCCGCCTGTGGCCGGGAGTACCTCCCCTTCGGTAAAGCGGTCGATATACATGAACCACCGCAATTGGGTTTTTAGATGCTCGGGCAGCATAGGGGCTAGCTCTTTAAACCGCCTTTGAATCTCTACGAGTTCGGGCGCGTACTCATGGTAGTCGAAAGGGGGCCCAGGCCATTTTTGTATATCTGCGAGTTGTATTATCATAGTTTATGCCCCTTATGTTCTAACATTGCGCTCAACCGGAGCGCGGAAATAATCTTTGTTTTCATTTTCAGTCCTTCGGGCCGCGCCCGGTTAGCTTTACGTTAGGCAAAAATCATTTCAGAGCACGGAGTAGTAGAGTATATGAGCAATATTGAGCTTCCTTGGAGCGAAGTCATAGGCATGATTAACCATTGGGCAAGAACCCCAGAAAATGGCTATTTGGGTTCTGACTACGGCGGATCTGTAATCTTAAAAAAATATCTGAATGAGCCTCAAGCTGAGTTAGCTATAAACCTTATTGCTAAGCTCCAAAAAGACGTTCCGTATTTTCAGTCGTGCGCGGTCTCGGTTAAACCACAAACCGAAAACAGCTTAATCATTACCGTAGATAACGAAGCCGCAGTTGTTTCCACAGTTGCATAGTGGCGTGGTTGCCGCTGTTTGGTAACTAAACATGTCCTGGCCTAACAAAACGGTCAAAGGGACGCGCCGCTCTAAGGCGGTTTTGAAGGTTTGCTTTTAAATCGGGTTTCGGTGGCTTCGCTGTGCGTCCGTTGGCGGCGCGCCCCTTACCTTTACGTTAGACGTCAACAATAAGGAATCTATATGCCGCGAGTGTCATCGGATATTGCGATAAAGGATTATTTTCTAGCACAACGCTATGCAAGCGCATGGCAGGAAATCAATGCCCGTATTCAATCCAGACAAACAGTGAGCGTGACTTATACAGTTGCAACATCTGCTGGTGTACTTGCACTTCTTACTGCAATAAGTCAGGATAAAATACAGCATTGGTTCGAATTTATTGCTATATGGCCAGTTTTGATGGCTTGGGCTTTCGCATTTTGGAATCGCCATAATGACGCGATAATTGGAATTCTTGGCTCATTTTGCCGAGAATGTGAAAGGGTAGTTGATGAAAAAAACACTTCAGGAGTGCCCTCTTTTCACATGGAGGAACAAGGGTGGATAGTAAAAGGACGAGAATATAGAAAACGCTCTGACTGGGGTTTAGTAGCAGCGTATTTGTTTGGTGCTGCTCCAAGCTTGGCACTGACTGCAATGCATGTTGAAAGTGGAAAGGATCAAGCTTACATATTTCTCCATATTGGTGTAGTTATACTAATTGGATGCGCCTGCTTTTATATCTTAAAAAACGCTGGCATTCGCAATAAGCTGGCAAGTGGAAAGTTCGTCGAGCATAACGGAAAATGGCAATTTGTAGTCGAATATTCAAATGCCGTCTAACCTTGCGCTCAACCGGAGCGCGGTCATAATGCGGTTTTGTTTTTTCAGCTTTTCGGGCCGCGCCCGGTTAGCTCTACGTTATGCATATAAATTATCACCATGATTTATTCTTATCGGAAAGCTGAAGAAACAGACAGAGAATCCATCTACCAATTGTATTGCCTGGTAATGCGCAGCCTTGTTTCTGAAATTTGGGGTTGGGATGAACAATGGCAACAAAACGATTTCTCTGCTCACTTTGATCCTCAAGGTATTACGTTGGTGTGCCAAGAACACGAGTTGGTTGGGTATTCTCATGTCGAGAATCGAGGTGACCATCTGTTTATTAGAATGATCATTGTTCATCCTCGTCACCAGAGGAAGGGTATCGGGAGAAAACTGCTTGCGTTTGTTATCACGTCGGGTGCTGAGCAATCCAAGGGTGTCGGGTTGGAAGTATTCAAAATCAACGGAAAGGTAAAAAAGTTCTATGAAAGATATGGCTTCAGTATTGAAGGTGAAACTCCTAATAGTTACGTCATGGCCCATGCATAACATGGCGCTCAACCGGAGCGCGGTTATAATGCGGTTTTATTTTTTCAGCTTTCCAGGCCGCGCCCGGTTAGCTCTACGTTGGGCGTCACACATCAAAGGAGATAAACTATGACATCTGGGGATCATCTGAAACATATCGAAGGTTTCCGTAGGCTAGCTCAGACAATGGCTTCCGCCTGCATTTCTCTCGGGGCGTTCTCTTTAGCACTCCTTGTGTACACGAAAAATACCGCATCGGGAATGTTCGTTCCCCCATACCAATGGCTTTGGTTGCTCCAGTTCGTTGGAATTAGCTTAATCTTCTGCTCTGCGATGTGTACAGACTGGATTGTTGATAGTTTCACTGATGAAGAGTGGGAAGCTGCCAGAACGGTATCCCCAGAACTTAGGTGGAAGAAGTGGCACATTGGCAACCAAGTCAGTGAGCGTCTTTCCCTTTTCACAACAGGCTATTTTCTGTTCTCTCTTGCCAACTGCTTATTGGTTGGAGCAATGGTCTACTATTTTTGGGTAGGCACAACCAACATCTATCTATTCATTGCCGTTGTAACCGTTCTTCCGACCGCATTGCTAGTCAAAATGCTTACTCAGACGCTGGTGCCTTCTCAGGTGATCTCAACCATATTTTTCGTCATATTATTGCTCCTGTATGGTTTTTTGTCGTTCGCATTCGGTCACGTATCTCCATGATGCCCAACCCAACGCTCAACCGGAGCGCGGTTATAATGCGGTTTTATTTTTCAGCTTTCCGTGCCGCGCCCGGTTAGCTCTACGTTAGAGCTTAAAATCAAGGAGGTTCACTATGGAAGAGTACGCAATTCGATGTGCAAGGTGGCTTGAAAACAGAGTGCGTCAGGCGGAAGCAAACGACCCAAAACTTCGCCCGCTCAAAGATCGAATTAACGAGTTATCAATCGAAATAAAGGCCGCTCAAGAAGACGCTGTTCCCGCGCTTCTGCGTCAACAAGATGAAGTTATTCAAGAGCTGATAGATCATGTTTCAAAAAAGTCCGCGCGCTAAATACCAAGCTCTAACCCTACGCTCAAGCGGGACTGCGCAAAAGCGCGCAGCCCCTTAGCTCCACGTTAGGCAAATACACGAATAGATATCGACTTGAGGAATATTGACAGTATGCGAGAAGCGTTAAAAAGAAAGATTATCGAAGTCTGTGATAAGAAGATTGATAGTAAAGGCGAAAATGTTGGCCTGTCTTTTTATGCATTCTTTGCAAACAAAAACGATGACCCCGAACTTCTTATGGAGGCTGCAAGATGGTGGATTGTGGAAAACAAGCTAGATCATTTTGAAAAAGCAAAAAAGATCAGGTTAATGGTTGGGGCAACTCTCTAAATGTGTTTTCGATTGCCTAACATGGCGTTCGAGAGGGACGCGCCAAAAGCGGCGCGCCCCTCAACTTTACGTTAGGCATCGTAATGACGTTGCACTGAAATTTGTCGTGAAATCTCAATGAGGAGAAAAACGTGCTTGACACTACCTATTCAAAACTATCCAATCGCATAAAGTTAGCGACGCTCTTGGTAGGAGCCTGCATCGGGCTAATTCAAAATCAGACAGATCTGTATAAGCTGGCATTCAACAACACTGTTGCACTCACGGCAATTGCCCTGATACTAATGACGTTGCTTGACAAATTACATAGTGAGATATGCAAACAGCTTGGCGATCTCAACAATAAAGTGCAGGCCAATTTTGAGTATCACGGCCTCCTTGATTCGCCGAAGGAAAGATTCAATGCAAATGAAATGCGCGATGTTTGGCCAATCATCGTTTCATGCGTCAAGAGAGAGTTTATGGCCATTAACTACCTTTCTCCTGCCGCATGGCAGGAAGGTGATGGTGACAATCTTGTAGCCCTACTGGGATCAAGAATGAAGGTACACAAGTTTCACGCTAAAAGGATATTTGTTGTAGATACGCCAGAAGAGTTGGTCGAGTGGAAGGCGACGCTGGTATGTCATAAGACCTTCAGTATTCCTACGAAATATATTCTGAAGTCTGACTATGACAGTATCCGAGATGACTACTCCAAACATGACGAAGCATTCAAGACTATCTGTGGTTTCAATGTAATCGACTCGGAGGCACCGGGAATCGCTGTCGATTGGAACTACAACGAAAGAAAAACTGATGGCGCGAAACTCAAACGTGGCAAAGCTACTGCAACCGAGTACATGCATTTCTTTAATCGAGTATGGGATTCAATACAGTGCAAAGTTGCTCCCGATGCCTAACCCTACGCTCAAGCGGGACTGCGCAAAAGCGCGCAGCCCCTTAGCTCCACGTTAGGCATCAGAGGAAACCACATGCAGGACACAACGAAACATAATCAGACGATTGTCGAACAATTCTCTCAGCAAGCAATTCCGTTCTCGGAGTTGCCAGGGCACTCACAGTCAATGCAGATGTTGATTGAATTATCTGGAGTGTCTGTATCAGATGATGTCCTTGATGTCGCCTGTGGTCCGGGGCTTGTGGCTTGTGAGTTTGCCCCACATGCTAGTCATGTCACGGGCATCGACATTACGCCGCAAATGATCGAACAGGCCAAGGAGCGCCAAAAGGACAAACAACTTAGCAATCTCTCATGGCAAGTCGGCGATGTATTGCCCTTGCCGTTTCCAGATTCGCATTTCTCAGTTGTATTGACTCGCTATAGTTTCCACCATTTCCTCAATCCAGCGGCTGTCTTGGCTGAAATGCTCAGGGTATGCAAACCCGGAGGCAAGGTAATGGTCATTGATGTCGTGCAGCCGCCTGAAAAGGCGGAGGCCTACGATCAGTTGGAAAAACTGCGTGATCCATCCCATGTTCACGCACTCACATCTTCAGAGATGGCCGGTATCGTTGTGGCATCTGGTCTCTCAAATGTGAAAACCGCCCGATATAAAGTCGAGGGGGAGCTTGAAAAACAACTGAGCGCATCCTTCCCAAATCCTGGCGATGCGGACAAAATCCGAGAGATGTTCAGAACCGACCTCGAATTGGATCGAATGGGAATTAATGTACATCGGCACGGTAATGAAATTCATTTTGCGGTTCCTATTCTAATTACAGTGGGTGAGAAGCTTGCCTAACAAGTCGGTCAAAGGGACGTGCCGCCCGTTGGCGGTTTTGAAACTCAAATTTTAATTCAAGGTAAGTGGCTTCGCTTGGCTTCCTTTAGCGGCGCGCCCCTTACCGTAACGTTAGGCAAATCAAGGAATTTTCTATGAATGAAAAATATAGTGGGTCTTGTCTCTGTGGTGAAATTAAATATGAATGTACTGGTGAGCCGGTATTTTCGGGTAATTGTCATTGTAGAGATTGCCAAAAAAGTTCCGGAAGTGGTTACGTTCCTGTCTTAATTTTTACAGCAGACACAATTAAAATCACTGGAAATCCTAAATTTTATGAAAAGTTAGGAGATAGCGGTAAAAAAATAGAAAGAGGTTTTTGTACACGATGCGGTTCTACTGTTTTTGGAAAGCTCGAATCCATTCCTAATGCAATAGGCGTTAGAGCTGGAAGTTTGAATAATCCTAATTCCTATCAACCAAAATTTGACTTTTATACCAGTTCATCAAATCATTGGGACTTTATGAACGAAAATATTCCCAAACTAAAAAAATCGGTACGAGAGGGCTAATTTACCGAGCTATGTTTGAGCAAATAAAAATGCCTAACAAGTCGTTCCAGCATCACTTCGTCGCTTCGCGCCTACGTTGGACAGTTTTTAAGTCGCGGTTTTGTGGTTTTGCTGCGCAAAAGTATTCCACAAAACCACAACTTAAAAACTGCCGCTGAACTCGGCGTTATGCCCCACTCAACCTGCGGGAAATCTGTCCATGAACATAAAGCACCTGAAGCTCCACCACTACCCTGCCACAAGGAGCGCCCGCGTAAAATGGGTGTTGCACGAAGTCGTAGGAGATGAGTTCGAGGTAGAACGAGTCGAGCTTTATGAAGGCACGCAGTACAGCGCGGAGTTCTTGCGACTCAACCCGAACCACAGCGTTCCAGTGCTGGAAGTTACCTGGGAGGACGGCAAGACCCAGTATATGCTCGAGAGCGCTGCAATGGTCTGCTTTCTTGCGGACGCATATCCAGCCAAAGGTCTGGCGCCTTCGCCTAGCGCATCGTTCGAGCGCGCAGATTACCTCCAGATGCTCCACTTCGGTTCGACTTGGATGGACATGATGCTGTGGCAGATACGCATCCACGAGCATGTACTTCCAAAGGTAGAGCGTGATCCTCGAACTGTTGCTAGATATCGGATGAAGTTTGCAAAAGAAGTTGAGCCGCAGCTTGCCGAGCGACTTGAGGCAGGGTCGTACATTTGTGGCGAGGTCTTTACGGCGGCGGATTGCGTTGTTGGTCACAGCGTTTCTTGGGCAAGAGCCTATGGTCTTTGTCAAGACGACTTGTTTCAACGCTACTTATCAACACTTTCAAAGAGGTCTGCATTTGTAAGCGCCTTTGCAGACGCTCGCCAGTTTTCGCTAGAGCCGCGGCAGGACGCACCTGTTAAAGCCCTGTTTACCGGCTAGGCAATTGGGAATGAGGCCTAATCCATCTATCAAGCGGGACGCACTAAAGTGCCCCCTTATCTCATACATAATGCATTAGGAGAAATTCAATGCGCGGAAAATGTCTCTGCGGGTTGGTCGAATTTGAGGTTCTCGGTTCAGTTCCAAAACTCTTACAATGTCATTGTTCTCTCTGCAGAAAGCAAGGCGGTTCCTCATCGAATACTGCAACGTTTGTCAGTGCGGATAATTTCCGTTGGCTTACTGGGCAAGAAAATATTTCGTCTTGGGTCAAGGAATCCGGTTTCCGTTCTGACTTCTGTTCAACATGCGGATCTCCTGTACCCAATTCCCTAAGAAATACGCCCAATTACTGGATACCCATTGGTCTATTTGATAACGCAAAGAATTTGAAAGTTGAGGTTCATTTGTTTGTTGGCTCAAAAGCACCGTGGGATGTTATCGCATCACAAGGTACACATTATGAAACAATGCCTGAACTATCCGAGCTTATATCATTGCTCCACTCAAGCAAAAATACCTAAACGGCGTTCGAGAGAGGCGTGTCCCTCAACTTTACGTTATGCCTTATTGCAACCACTAATGGAATTTACATGCCATACGTTTTAATAATTCATGAAGTCGATGCCTATCCGGCGTGGAAAGCTGTTTTTGATAACGCAGCAGACATCAGAAAAAACGCTGGGGAAATTAGCTACCAGTTACTACGATACGAAAATGATGCTAACAACATTGTCCATTTTTCAGAATGGTCATCGCTAGACAATGCCCGTAGATTCTTTGAATCTTTGGAGTTAGTAGAAATCAGGAAAAAGGCGGGGGTAAAAGCACCAAACTTTATCTATCTACAAGAAATAGAGCGCGGTGTGCTTTAGCTATGAACAATAAAGATATTCCTGTAACTGTTATAGCAACAGAGGTTGCGCCTCGTCAAAAAACATCAATCTATCCAGAGCCGTTTGCTTCGCAAATGAATGGGCGTGAAAAGCGAGTTCTTGGTGATTTATTTGGTCTTGTAAACTTCGGGGTAAATTTAACGAAGCTTTTACCTAACGCCAAATCGTCTTTACGTCACGCCCACTCCATGCAAGATGAATTTGTGTATATTTTGCACGGTTATCCCGTGCTAATTACCGATTCAGGGGAGACGCAACTATCTCCTGGCATGTGTGCTGGATTCAAGGCAGGGACGGGAAACGCGCATCAATTGGTTAATCGAACAAGTGAAGAAGTAAGTTATCTTGAAATTGGCGATCGTAGCTCAGGTGATTCGGCTATATATCCAGACGATGACTTACAAGCATCTCTAGTCGAAAAGGAATGGCAATTTACCCATAAAGACGGTTCGCCATATTGAAGCCCTTGCAAACACAACACACGGGCATCGATAAATACCGCATAGCTAATAAGTCGGATATCGAAGCAATAGTGAAACTTGTCAATATGGCGTATCGCCCAGAATCAGGGGTATCTGGCTGGACTCACGAATCAGATTTGGTATCTGGAAACAGAACAAATGACAGTCAAATCATGGAAATAATGTCAAAACCAGATTCCGTTATCCTTATTAGTTTAAAAACATCAGAGATTGTAGCTTGTGTTCATATTGAGAAAATTGGTAAAAATAGTCACATAGGGATGCTCGCAGTTAGTCCGGCTCTGCAAGGGGTTGGCACTGGCAAACAAATGCTGACTCATGCAGAAATGTATGCAAGCGTAAATTTTGGTTCCGAGAAATTTATCATCGTTGTTGTATCATCAAGAATTGAACTAATTTCCTTTTATTTAAGGCGCAACTACCAGAAAACGGGAATTTTAAAAGAATATCCATTGTCGGCAGGTGTTGGTACTCCAAAATTAGCCAACCTAAAAATTGAGGTGTTAGAAAAACAATTTAAGATTGCAGCACAATCGTAAGCGTTTTAGCCGCACGGCATGGTTAAAATTTTTTTTCAGTGTTAGTTTAGCTGCATCGCATAGCTTGGCAGCATAACATGGCGCTCAACCGGAGCGCGGTTATAATGCGGTTTTGTTTATTCAGTTTTCCGAGCCGCGCCCGGTTAGCTCTACGTTAGGCATGGGGAGCCAAATGTCATCGGAAGCTATCTTCGGAATTATTATCGCAAGTGTCATTATCCTGTCCTTTGTGAATAAGCTTCTGCTGAAGCGTCGGCCCAAGGAAAAACACTTTAAGTG
>Ga0208263_100672_pt1 | contig 12421 bp, 9 predicted proteins | sample LakWasMet28_LOW6_2_FD_183872 | JGI IMG/M metagenome (GOLD analysis project Ga0208263, IMG submission 183872) | Freshwater sediment methanotrophic microbial communities from Lake Washington under simulated oxygen tension - Sediment Metagenome... | ecosystem: Environmental > Aquatic > Freshwater >... | reverse complement strand
GGGCAGCGCGCGCGGGGAAGGCGGAGGAGCGGGTGCGGAGGCGTCGGTCCCCATCATCGCGGCGCAGCATCGGGCACGGCCGCGAGGCGGAGCAAGGGGGATCACCGTCGGTCGGCGCCGCCGTCCGATCCGCTACATCGCGCTATTTGGAAACGAGCGCCCGGGTCCCCAGATGATGCGTACGGCGCCGTCGCTGCCGCGCCCGATGGCCCCGCCACCGCCGTAGTTGCCGCCCAAGCCCGAGATGCCGGTGCCGCCGCACTCGGGGCGCGTGCCGCCTCGGCCCGTCCCCGCGCTGCCGCCCGACCCGCCGCCGCCCGGGTAGCCGTAGCCGTAGCAGGTGCGGCTGGTGTTGCAGTTGGGCGCTCCCGCGGCGCCATTCGGCCCGAGGCCGTTCAGCCCCACGCCCCCGCCGCTCCCGCTGATGTCGTCGGACGAGCCGACGGTGGAGCCCGCAGCGCCGCCGCCGCCGCCGCCGCCGCTGCCCGCGGTCGCGTCGTTGAGGCACATCGTCGAGGAGCCCGTTCCTCCGCGGCCGCCGTCCCCGGCGTAGCCAGCGGCCCCGCCGCCGCCGCCCCAGTTGCGGTACCCGCTGGCGTTGCCGCCCACGCCGCCGTTGAAGCAGGTGCCGCCAGTTCCGCCGCCGCCCGCGCCACCCGTCGCGACGGTGGTCGCCCGCCCGCCGCGCGCGACCAGCGTGCCGTTGAAGCTGCTGTCGCCGCCGCTGCCGCCCGACGCGGGAGAGATCCCGACGACTACCGGGACGCTCGTCCCCGGGGACACCGGGATGTCGTTGCGGTAGCAGAGCCCGCCGCCACCCTGGCCGCCCTGGGTGGAGACCCGAAACGCGAAGCTTCCGCCGGCCCCGACCACCACCACGCTCACCGCGGTCACCCCGGCCGGCACCACGAACGACCCCGACGTCGTGAAGATCCGCTCGCCCGACGGACCGCTCGCGCACACGCCCGCCGCGCACGCCGACCCGGCCACGCATGGGTTGCCGCAGCTCCCGCAGTGCGCCGCGGTCGTGGCGAGCGCGACCTCGCACCCGTCGTCAGCCAGGCCATTGCAGTCGCCGTAGCCGGCCTCGCAGCGGAAGGCGCAGACGCCGGGCCCGCTGCACGTCGGCGACATCGCGTGCGCCGGCGTCGGGCAGGCCGTCACCGTGGCCCCGAGGCAGTCGCTGTTGCAGGTGCTGCGCGACGACGGATCCGCGCACGTCGCTGCGCCCGGCGTGCAGGTGCAGCCCATGCACGATCCGCCCGCGCACGAGGACGCCGCCGGGCACGCCGCGGCCGTGGTGCCGAGGCCGTCGGCGTCGCAGGTCCGCACCGTGCGCGCGTCCTGGCAGGTGGTGCTCCCCGGAACACACACCCGCACCTGGCAGCTTCCGCCACGGCACGACTGCCCCGTCGGGCAGGGCGTTGGCGACGTCCCGACGCCGTCGGGGTTGCAGGTCACGCGGTCGTGCGTCGCCGGGTCACATTGGGTCATTCCCGGCGTGCAGGTGGTCGGCTGGCAGCGCCCTCCCCGGCACGTCTGACCGCCCGGGCACGCCGCCGTCGCGCTCATCGCGCCCCGCGCGTCGCAGGTCTGCTGCCGCATGAGGTCCACGCAGCTCGTCTGGTTCGGCGTGCAGGTCTGGGCCGCGCACGCGTGCGCCGCGGTGCAGTAGCGCCCGGCCGCACAATCGCCGTCGGCGTTGCAGGCGACGCAGCGACCCGACGGGGCGTCGCACACCTGCCCCATCGGGCTGCACTCCCGATCGGACGTGCAGGGGAGCGGGCGCGCCACGCACGCGTGGTCGGAGCACGTCTGCGCGGCGGAGCAGTCGCGATCGGAGTTGCAGTCGACGCAGTACCCGAGCGCCGTGGCGCAGACCTGCCCCGGGCACATCGTCGAACCGGTGCAACGGGCGGCGGTCCGACACACCTGGCCGAGGCACACCTGCGGCGAGACGCAGTCGCCAGCGACGTTGCACGGCGTGGGAGCGGGGACGTCCGTCGCAACGTCGAGGGGCGTCGACGTGTCGACCGGCGCGTCGATAACAGCACCGCCATCAGCGATGACACCGCCGTCGGCTGCATCGATTGGCGTGCCGTCGATCGACATCGCGTCGGGCGTCGCCCCGCCAGAGTCGAAGCCCGGAAGATTGATGGCGGCGGGCGCGCACGCCGCACCGAAGGCGATCCCCAGACAGCAGCTCCACAGCGCGCGCATCGACGATCCTTCGCAAGAGTGCGCGGACGCTAACACGGACGACATCGGCAACCGGCGGGCGACCTACCGCGACGGCCAGCCGGCGGAGTGTCGAGGAGACCGCGCGCACGACGCGAGGACAAGGGCGAGCGCGGCAGGTGGGACGAGCCGGGAGGTCACGGCAGCGGTGATCTCAACGCGGCGGGGAAGCGCCCGGCGTGCCCGAAGGTTCGCAGCGAACGCGGGCCGGCCGTTGCGCATGACGCCCGCGGACCGCGACGTCCCTACTGGCCGGATCGGGGCAGACGTCACGACCGACAGCGTTCGGATGCCAACGACAACCGTTGGCCGTTTTCCCTGAGCCCGAGGCCCCACACGCCGACGAAGATCCGGTCGACGCGGTCGAGCCCGCGCACGGCCGCCGGGTGGGTCGCGCCGGGCGCATCCTCGGCGCCTCGGCGAGCGTGTGCTTCCTCTGGCCTTGGATCGTCCCCATCCACCACCTCCTCGCGTGGGTGGAATTCACCTGAACTGCCGCGCAACCAAGACGCTGGTCGACCGAGCCGCGACGCGGCCGCGCATCAGGGAGCGGGGGCGCGGCGTCAGCGCCCCGCGGCCGTGCCATGCGCACCGGGCCCGATGCCCCTCGCGATCACGCGGCGATGCCTGGTGCAGGGAGCCCTCGGGGCCGCGATCGCGGGCTGCGGCCCCAACCCCTTCGCGGGCGGCGAGCACTACGGGGCCTGACCGGGGTGGCAGAGCGGATCGACTCGAGGTACGTCCGACGGCCGCGGCGCGTCGATCGCGTACGACACGGGCGGGAGGTCCGCGATGCCGCTCACGTCGTGGGCGTCGTCACGTCCGGGCGCTCCGCCACGACCCGCGGCGGACACGGCGAGCCAGGTTGCAACGCCAACCGCCCCTTCGCGCCACATGCCTGCCATCGATGTCCGTTTGCCCCAACCGTTCGCTGACCGCGGGAGGATCGCTCCCGTCGGGAGGAGGGCGTACCGTCTGCCCATGCAAATCGGGTGGCGTCGGGCGACGAGCTCATGGGCGGTGTCGACGGGGTTGGTGTTGCTCGGCCTTGCGGGGTGCACGCCGTCGCTCCCCTCGAACCCGACGCCGCTCGACGCCGCGAACTCAGATGCGGCCTTGCACCTGGACGCCACCGCGACGCCCGACGGGGTCGTCCCGCCGGGTGACGCCACGAAGGCCGTCGACCTGGGTGCGTCTCGAGACGATCGACCGACCGTCGAGGCGGACGCCCGTCCGGAGGACGTCGCTCCCGTCGACGCGGGCGCCTCATCAGACCGCCCGGACGTTGCGGGCGCCATCGACGCGGGGGACGGCTCGGTGCGCCCCGCCTGCCGGGTGGAGGCCGACTGCGCTCCTGGGGGGCTGCACTGCGACCGTGCCGCGGCGCTTTGTCAGCAGTGCCTTGACGACGGCCACTGCGCCACAGGTTCGCAGGTCTGCCTGCGCGGTGCGTGTGTCGGCCTGGAAGCGTGCACGACCTCGCGCACATGCCCCGGCCAGGTCTGCGACACTGCCCTCGGTCACTGCGTCGACTGCGCTCGCGACACCGACTGCACGGGCGGCCGCGTGTGCCGCGCCAGCAACTGCGTCGCGCCCCCGCGCACCTGCGCCTCGTCCGCCGCGTGCACCTCCCTCGGGCAGGTCTGCGCCGCGAGCGGAGAGTGCGTGGACTGCGCGACGGACATCGATTGTCCGCCGGGTCAGTACTGCGGGGCCGCCGCCCATTGTCTCCCGCAGGGGTGTCCGCCGGGCGCCGCGGAGTGCGTCGACGCGAGCCACGCCCGCAGTTGCGACGCCCACGGGACGCGCTGGACCGCCGCGGCGTGTCCCTCCACCGCCACCTGCGTCGCGGGCGGCTGCGTCGAGCGGGTGTGCGCGCCCGGCGCCGTGAGTTGCGCGGACGCCTACACGCGGCGCACGTGCGACGCGACCGGCACGGCCCAGGTCGAAGCGCGGTGCGGCGCCGGCGAGGGCTGCGTCGCGGGGGCGTGCGTGGTGCGCACCTCGCCGAGCGGCGACACCTGCGACAGCGCGATGGAGGTCACGCCGGACGGCCCGGCGGCGGCGATCGCCGGCAGTGCGATCGGCCCCGGGGTCGACGTGGGTGTTCCCTGTCGGACGAGCTTCCCGGCCGGCACCGTCGACGCCATCTGGCACTTCCGGCTCACATCGTCCCGGGACGTCATCCTGTCGTTCACTGGCGGCCCTGCGAGCATGGCGATCCAGCTACAGCGCTGGGGGTGCGCTGCCGGAAGCACCCTCGTCCGCGGTTGTGTCGCGACGGGCGGGACGGCGACCCGCGTCTTCCGCGCCCTGGACCCTGCCGACTACTACGTCATCGTCGCGTGGCCTGCGGACTACGCCGGGACGGCTTCGCTCCGCGTGACCACCGCCCCTCCCGCCGCGCGTTCGCCGGGGGAGGTGTGCAGCAACGCGGTGCCCGTCGCGCCCAACGGTCCGGCCGTCAGCGTGACCCCCACGACGCCCGGCATCGACGTCGGCGCTCGCTGCGGCAGCGGGATCAATCGCGGTTTCGACCGCGAGACCTCCACCGACGCCGTCTTCGTCTACACGCTCACCACCACGCAGGACGTGAACGTGTACGTCAGCCAGTACAGCGCGATCGTGGCCTTCGAGGTGCAGCGGCGCTGCGGTGAAGAGGGGACCGACCTCGGGCTCTGCCGGTACGGCGCCGGGTGGATCTCGCTGCCGCGGCAGGCGCCCGGGACCTACTACATCGTCGCTGAGGGCATTGGGGAGCTCACCGCGCGGGTGACCGCGGCGCCGCCGGGCAGCACCCACTCCTACTCGGTATCCCAGCTGAATGACGCGACCTGGATCGACGCGTGCTCCTCGCCGGGAGGGATGATGCTCAGCCCGACCGAGGCCACCTACGCGCCGCTTCCGTTCGCCTTCTCTTATTGGGGCAACGGCGCCCCGGAGGGGTTCATCGTGAACGTGTCCGTGCGGGGCTTCGTGAGCTTCGACGGGATCGACACGCGCGACTGGATCCAACGGATGCCCTCGACGGCCGCCCCCAACGGCGTCGTCACGCCCGGCTGGAGCAACCTGTTCAACGCGACGGGCGCCTCCCTGTGCTTCGCCACGCTCGGCACTTCGCCCTCGCGACGCTGGGTCGTGCAATGGGCGACCCGCGTCGCACGCGGCTTTTCAAGCCCTTCGCACTACTATTACGAGGCGATCTTCCACGAGGGGACGAACGTGATCGACATGATCTATCGCGACATCACCGGGACCAGGGTCGGGAGTCCCTACATCGTCGGCCTGGAGAACCTCGACGGCACGCTGAGCGCCGAATGGACCCACGTCATGAACCCGGGGTCGGCGGTGCGCTTCACGCCCGTCTGGTGACGCACCCGCCCTCCCGTCGTCCCGGCTGCCCATCAGGGACCGTGCTGCTGTGACGCGACGCCCTTCGCGTGGGCCCACTCGCGCCAGTTCTTCTTGATCGCCTGGATGTTGGCCGCCATCGCAGGGGAGAGCGGACAACGCTTCGCGGGCCTCCTCGGGGTGCTCATGGCGCCCGATACCAACGAACGCGCGCTCACTCGGGAAGTGAGTCGGGCGCCGCCCGCCGTCACTCCCCACGCGGAGCGGCAGCCGGCGACGGTGCTACGCTCCGCGTCGATGTCCGCGCCCGAGGGGATCTACCGCACGTCGGCGCTCAGGGAGCCCCGCGCGCCGAGGGACCCTCGCGTCGCATCGGGCGTCGCGCTGGGCGTGGCGGCGGTGCTGCTGGCGCTGGCGGCCCTGTGGATCGCGCTGACGACAGGCCTGCTCGCGAGGCCCTCGGCCGCGGCGCTGGGGCCCGCGATCGCGTCGTCGCTGTGCGCGCTGAAGGGCGCAGCGGTGGCGCGCCGCCTCTGGTGCAGCCGCCAGAGGGCCGTCGCCGGCGTGGTCGCGGTGCTCGCGGTAATGGCGTTGGCGGGGGACGCGCTCGCGGCGGTGGACCTCCTCACGCACGAAGACCCGCCGCCCCTGCCGGCGGGAGGCTGGACGCTCTGGCGCTGCTGAGCCCGTGTGTTCCACGCGGTCGCGCGGAGCTCGGCATGAGCTCCGTGGGGAGCTCAGTGGCACGGTCCAGCGCCGTTCACAGGGTCTACCGCGAAGCCCCGCAGCACGCGTACGACTCGCGACGGACCCCGGCCCGCCCGACGTGCGCGGCGGACGTTCCGCCGCTCGCCGTCGACCGCGGCGAACCCCGCCTCGTGGGTCGCGTGCTGCGCGGGGCCGCGGTGCGCGTCGGCGTCGCCGGCGGGAACCGCACGCCGATCTACGTGTGCGACCCTGACACGTCGAGTGGGCGGCCGGCGTGGTGCTGCCCGTCCCGAATGACCACGCGGGAGCCACTGAGCTCCCCACCGATCTCGCCGGGATCTCCACGCGACAGCGTGGGACACCTCGAACGACGTCGTCTGGGTGTTCCGGTAACTGCAGCGGATCCGTGCCCGCGAGGGTGCCGCGCTGGTTGCCCTATACCCCACGCTCACGGCCCGGCGCGTCCCGATGATGGCGACGCCGCGCCGCGAGCCGGTCGATCGCTGGGCACGTCTGGCACTGATGCTCGCGGCGGCGCTGCTGGTGGCCCTCGCCGCGGCGGCCGCGTTCGGCGCGGCGCCAGCCTCCCGTCGCGAGGAGCGATCGAGCCGGCCGGAGCGCTCGGCGGAGGGGATGCGCCTGCTCCGCGTGCTTTCGCAGCGATGGCCCGAGGCCAAGGTTCTGCCCGCGCGAAGGGTGCCCGATGTTCGCCTGCTGTCGACGCCGGATGTCCGCCCCACTTGCTGCTGCTTCGGTCCCTGCGAGGGCGGCGGGTGATCCGCGGTACCCTGCGCGGACCCGATGGCCCTCTCCCGACGACGCGCTGTCGCGACCGCGCTCCTCGCGCTGACGCTCTGCAGCGCCCCGGCGGCCGCGCAGCCGCGCTACCGCGGGCGCGTGCGGCCGCTCGACGCGGCGACGCGGGCGTCGATGACCGGGCCCGGCGGGTCGTGGCGCCCCGGGTGCCCGGTCGTGCTCGCCGACCTGCGCGTGCTCGAGCTCGACCACTGGGGCTTCGACGGCGCGGTGCACACCGGCCGGCTGGTGGTGCACCGGGCGCACGCCCGCGCGCTCGTCGGCGTGTTCGGCGCGCTCTTCGCGGCGCGGTTCGCGGTCGAGCGCATGGAGCCCGTGGACCGCTACGGCGCCGACGACCATCGCTCGATGTCCGCCAACAACACCTCCGCGTTCAACTGCCGCGAGGTGGCCGGGCGCCCCGGGGTCTGGTCGCAGCACGCCTACGGGCTCGCGATCGACCTCAACCCCGTCCAGAACCCCTACGTCTCGGGCACCCGCGCGTCGCCCCCGGAGGGCGCGGCCTTCGTCCGGCGTCGGCCCGCGCGCGGCCTCGTCACGGCCGGCGGCCCCGTCGTGCGCGCCTTCGCCCGCGCCGGCTGGGCGTGGGGTGGACACTGGCGCGGCGACCGGGACTACCAGCACTTCTCCGCCAGCGGCCGCTGACACGCGCCGCGGGGACGGCGGTGGTGGAGTTCATGGTCGTCGGCGACGAGCCCCTGGCGCTGTCGTCGAGGTCGACGCGGGATGGTGACCGCGCCGCGCCGCCCGGTGGACCGCCGCGAGCGATCCGTGCGATCGGTCGTCCTCCGATCGGACTCTTCCGCGGGGGCTTTCTCATGAAATTCAATTTCGTCTGGCTGGTGTTTGCTCTCCCCGCGTGCGGGGCCGTCGCGGTCGGTCCTTCGGGCGGGCCCGACGCGGGGGTCGTTTCCGCCGTCGACGCCGGCGCGCCGGTCGACCGCGGCGTGGCGCTCCCCATCGACGCGAACGTCGGCGTGACTCGCGATGCCGGCTTCCCGGTCTTTCCGGACGCGGGCTTCCCCTTCGACCGGGGCGTCCCGTCGGACAACAACGTCCCGTTTCCCAGGGACACCGGCTTCTTCATCGACCGCGGCGCGCCCCGGGACGACGGGCTCCGCGCCGACGTCGCGACCCCTACGCGCGCCGCGGTGGTCGCGGGCCGCCGCTGCCGCGACGACGAGTCGTGCTTCGGCAGCGCGGCGGACCTGAGCTGCATCCCCACCCCGGGCGGGAGCGTCTGCACCGGTCCGGAGGGCTGCGAACAGGGCACCACCGCCGACGAGGAGCGCCAGTGCGGCGGCCGCTTCTCGACCTGCCTCCTCTTCGGCGCGGTCGCCACCGGGGGGTCGGTGAGCCTCTGCACGCGCGCATGCGTCCCGGGGGCACGCAGCGAGGCGACGGGCGCGTGCGCGGCGGGCTCGCTCTGCACCACCAACTGGGTCCAGCTCCGCGCCGGGGTGACGGAGAGCCCCGGGTGCCTGGCGTTCTGCGCGACGGACGCCGACTGCGCGGGCGAGGACCCGTCGATCGCGCGCTGCAACACCCGCCTCGGTCGCTGCGGCCCCGCGCCTGCCAACCCGATGCTCCGGCCCGACGGCGCGCTCTGCGTGCCGGACGCCACGGGGTCGGGCGTCGAGCAGTGCCGCGGCGTGTGCTTCCGGGTCAGCGCGACGCGCCCGGAGCAGGGCATCTGCGGGTCGTTCATCAACACCCGGGTCAACCCGGCGTGCGCCGACGACCCGTCGATGACCCCGCGACAGCCCGCGGGCGACGACCTCGGACTCTGCATCTTCCGCGAATGCGAGACCAACGCCGACTGCGCCGACGGCGCGGCCTGCGTGTTCCCGGAGGACGTGTCGGGCGTCCGGCGCGACGCGTTGCCGTACTGCGCGTACCGCACCGCCCTGCAGCCGAACGGCATCGTCGCCCCCTGAAGGGGCCGATGGGTTTGTCCAGTGGGGCGCCGCGGGGGCCGTCCGACCCACGACGGCCCTCCGGTCTGGAGATCGGCCTGCGATCCGGCGCGTCGACGGCGTACCGTGGGCCCATGGCGGCGGTGAAGGTCGACCCGAATCGAGTGCGCGAGTTCGTCGACGAGGAGAGCTTCTACCGGTGGCTCAGCGAGCACCGGGACGATCAGCCCGAGGTGTGGATCCGCATCTTCAAGGTGCGCTCCGGCCGCGCCTCGATCACACCGGCGCAAGCCATCGACGTGTGCCTGTGCTGGGGCTGGATCGACGCCGTGCGGAAGGGCCTCGACGAGGTGAGCTTTCTCCAGCGCTACTGCCCGCGCGGCAAGAAGAGCGTCTGGAGTCAGATCAACGTCGCCAACGTCGAGCGCCTGATCGCGGCGGGGAAGATGCAGTCGTCTGGGCTCGCGCACGTCGAGGCAGCGAAGGCCGACGGCCGCTGGGCCCGGGCGTACCGCGTCGCGAAGACCGAGACCCCGGCGGACCTGCTCGCGGCGATCAAGGCGGAGCCGAAGGCCGCGGCGATGTACGAGACGCTCTCGTCGCAGAACCGCTTCGCGCTGACGTTCCGCACGCTCGCCATGAAGACGGAGGTCGGTCGAGCGAAGAAGATCGCGGGCTTCGTCGAGATGCTGAAGCAAGGCGAGACGTTCCACCCGCAGGGCACCCCGAAGGCCGCGCCGAAGAAGAGCAGGAGCTCACAGTAGCGACGTCCCCGCGGTGGGTTGGCCAGGTTCGCCAGCCGAGCGTCTTGATGCCGTCCAGCGAGCGTCGGGCGACGAGGCACCGAGGATGATGGCGTCGGCGGTCCCGACGCAGAGCGTCGGCGCGCGCCCGGGCGGGACGTACCGTGGGGGCACGCCGCACACGACGGGCGGGCGGAGTCCGACGACTCTGCCGGTCCGCTCCACGATGCGTTCGTGCGGCCGCCCGACGAGTCGCGGGGCCGCTACCTTTCCGCCGCCTCCGCTTCCTCGGCAGAACTAACGCCCGGCGCCACTCCCGGCAGGCGTGCGCGCCTCTGCTCGAGGTACTCGATCCTCGTGGGCGGGTGGTCATTCGCAGTGCGAGCCAGCGTCCGAGCCTCGCGGACCTTCACCGGTCCGTGGAACGTAGGCGGCGACTCCGCTCGGGACGCGGGGGCAGCCGCGCGGTGCGCCTCGTGAGCGAGCGCGTCGCGCCGCCTCTGCATCTCCCGGTGCGTCGCGTTGATCCACGAGCCCAGGACCTTCGCCTCGCCGTCTCGTCCGCCCACCAACAGCGCGAGGTCGATGACCGGGCGCGAGTCCTGGAGGAAGAGAGCACCTTCGCGGGCGAGCTCCATCATGACGACGAACTGCTCGCGCGTGACCTCCTCCTCGGCGAGCCGCTCGACGAAGCGCCCACGGAGCGCGCGGGGATGCGTGCCGATCTTGCCGCGCGCATGGCGGGCGATCAGGGCGAACACCTCTGCCTCCGTCAGCCTGGGTGCCGTGACACCCGTCGTGACCGGTGCCGTGACGTCAGGGCGCGACCCGCTCGCGGCCTCGCGCGCGGCGTCTGCATCCTGGGTCTCTACCGAAGCCTCGGAAATCCCGGAGAGAGGAGAGGAGAGAGTCTTCTTCTCTTCTCTTCTTTCCGGAAGAAGCGGGCGGGCGAAGGCGTGGGCCCTGTCACGCTGCGAGTCACGGCGCTCGTCACCGTGACCGTCACGCTCCGGGTCACCGTCCCCGGGCGTGACGTCACCCTGTGACATCGAAGCGATGTCACCCGCCGGGTCGAGACCAGGATCCGCGCTGGCTCGCTGGCGATCCCGCTCGCGCTGCCGGCGCTTGCGCAGCGTGGCCGCAGAGGGCTGCTCCCTGGCCGCGTCCCCCGACAGGATCGGGAGGACCAGATCACGCCCCTCGCGCTTCATGGCGCCGGTGCGCAGCCACGCCGACAGCGCGTCGTCGAACAGGCGGCGCGCACCTGGACCCACCAGAAGACCAAGCGCCTCCAGTTCGCGGAACACCCGGTCCTCGGCCGACGCGTCCGGGTCCGTCGCCCATCGACGAAGCGCGCCGCGCACCCACAGCGCCCGGAAGACAAGGCGAGGCACGCAGTCGAGCTCGAGGAACTCCGTGGAGCGCGCCAGACGAGCAGGAGGGTGGTGGCTCATCGCGATCCGCCTCTCAGGGCCTCGCGCGCCGCGTTCAGCGCCTCACGCGCGAGGTCGATCCGGCCAGCGTCGAGCGCCCGGAGAGCGTGCTCGATCGACGCCAGAGCGTCACCGGCGCGGCTCCGCTCGGACGCGCCAGGGCGGTCGGGAAATAACCCGGGGGCGTCCGGGCTATCGGCCCGGGAGCCCCCCGAATGGGTCAGCTGATGGTGGGGGTCGTCGTGGAAATCACGACGGATTCTGACGGATGGCGGGTCGCTCGGGTGCTTCGATTCCTCTGTGCTTCCGCTACGAGCGCATCATGCCGCGCAGCGTCTCGGCCATCTGGGCGGGCGTGGGCGCCACCCGGATGCCGGCCGCCTCGAAGGCCTCGATCTTGTCGATCGCGCGCCCCTTGCCGCCGGAGATCACCGCGCCCGCGTGGCCCATGCGCTTGCCGGGCGGAGCGGTGGTGCCCGCGATGAAGCCAGCGACCGGCTTCTTCATGTTGGCCTTGACCCACTCGGCCGCGCGCTCCTCGGCGCCGCCGCCGATCTCGCCGATCATGATCACCCCTTCGGTCTGCGGGTCGTCGTTGAAGAGCCGCAGCACGTCGATGAAGTCCATGCCGTTGACCGGGTCGCCGCCGATGCCGACGCAGGTGCTCTGCCCGATGCCGAGGGCCGAGAGCTGGCCGACGGCCTCGTAGGTGAGCGTGCCGGAGCGGGACACCACCCCGATGGGGCCGACCTTGTGGATGTGCCCCGGCATGATGCCGATCTTGCACGAGCCCGGCGTGATCACGCCCGGGCAGTTGGGGCCGATCAGCCGCAGGTCCTTGTTGAGCCGGTGCTCGAGCGCGCGGCGGACCTTCACCATGTCCATCACCGGGATGCCCTCGGTGATGCACACGATGAGGGAGACCCCCGCGTCCGCCGCCTCGAGGATCGCGTCCGCCGCGCCGGGCGGCGGGACGAAGATCACCGAGGCGTTGGCGCCAGACTGCCGCACGGCGTCGGACACGGTGTTGAACACCGGGACGCTGCCCTCGAAGGTCGTGCCGCCGCCACCCGGGGTGACGCCGCCGACCACCTTGGTGCCGTACGCGAGCATCTGCTTCGCGTGAAACGAGCCGAACTTGCCGGTGATGCCCTGCACCACCAGCCGCGTGTTCCCATCGACGAGGATTGCCATCGCGTAGCCTCTACTTCTGCCC
>Ga0208263_100671_pt1 | contig 12427 bp, 9 predicted proteins | sample LakWasMet28_LOW6_2_FD_183872 | JGI IMG/M metagenome (GOLD analysis project Ga0208263, IMG submission 183872) | Freshwater sediment methanotrophic microbial communities from Lake Washington under simulated oxygen tension - Sediment Metagenome... | ecosystem: Environmental > Aquatic > Freshwater >... | reverse complement strand
CGGCCTTGTCGCCGAAAAGTCTGCAACTGCTGTTGACACTTTCAACAATCCGGTCGGTGAAATCGGCGTAAAAAAACAGCAAAATCCAGTAACCGCAACCGGTTCGCAAGCAGCGATTCCGACCAACGAAGCAACGGCTGCACTTGCATCACAAACCGCACCCGTCGTTGCGGAAAATAAAACCGACTCCCAACAAGCCGTTAAGTCAACTTTATGGTCTTATCAACCGGTAAAAGTGCTAACTCAACCGACGGTAAATAACCAAAATTGGGTACGGACACCCATTGACGCATTTGTGCTGGCACCTTTAGAAACCAAAGGACTTGCGCCTTCGCCTGAAGCTGATCGCGCGGCATTTATTCGTCGGGCAACCATTGATGCTTGGGGCTTGATTCCTACACCTGAAGAAGTTAAAAGTTTTGTTAATGATACGTCTTCAGATGCTTACGAAAAACTTGCGGACCGTTTATTGGCGTCGCCCAAATACGGCGAACGCCAGGCGCGTCGCTGGCTCGATCTGGCTCGGTATGCAGACAGTAACGGCTTTGATAACGATGAGACACGCCCAAATCTGTGGCGCTATCGGGATTATGTGGTTAGTTCGTTCAATCAAGACAAGCCTTACGACCGCTTTATCAAAGAACAATTGGCCGGTGATGAAATCGCGCCTGACGATCAAAGTGCCTTGATTGCGACAGGCTTCTTACGCGGCTTTCCAGATAATCCCAATGGTCGCGCCCTAGTGCAGAAGAAGTACCAACACACCACCGATGTGACCGACACTGTAGGCAAGGTATTTTTAGGACAAACTGTTGAATGCGCGCGTTGCCACAACCACAAATTCGACAAAATCAGCCAAAAAGATTATTTCTCACTGCAGGCGTTCTTTGCCAATGCCAGTGCCGTCGATAACATTCCAGCGCAAAAGGGACCGCAGGAAGTTGCATTTCAAGAAGCTAGGGCAAAATACGAGGAAGCACTTAAGCCAATTAAGGAAGCCAAAAAAGCCATTATTGACCCAGTCAGAGCAGAAGCTAATAACTATTACCTCGAGCGTTACGATGAAGCTAGTTTGGTTTCACTCAAAAAGGCTAAAAGCGAATGGAACGCACATGATCGCTGGGTAAATCACGTCTATGGTGAATACATTGATGACGACAGGCTGGCGAATTATTTACAAGACACCTCTGTTAACAAGGATGCCCCGGATTACAACCCAGCAAATGCAGAGCGTTGGGCAGCCTACAAAAAACTGAATGATGAATCTAAGAAAATTGCCCAAAAACTAAAGCCCAATGGCTCGGATACGATTTCTGCCATCAATGAGCTCGGACATACTGACGCACCGCCCACTTATGTATTTTTCGGCGGCATTCAAGAACGGCCACTGGAAGAAGTACAACCGGCATTCCCGGAAGCTATAACCAGTGAAAAACCGGTAATCCTACCAACGGCTAATTCATCCGGACGCCGTACAGCCCTTGCCAACTGGATTGCCAGTTCGCAAAACCCACTGACGGCTCGCGTCTATGTCAACCGGGTTTGGGAGCAATATTTCGGCAATGGTATTGTTAAAACCGTCAGCGATTTTGGTAAAGCCGGTGACAAACCCTCCAATCCGGAACTGCTCGATTATTTGGCGGATAACTTCGTCAAAAATGGCTGGAGCGTCAAAAAGCTGCATCGCCAAATTCTTCTCTCTAGCGTTTACCGACAATCCTCTGCACACCGCGAAGATGCTTACAAGGCAGATCCTGACAACAAATTGCTAGCCGTATTTCCTCGCAAACGTTTAGAAGCTGAAGAGATTCGCGATTCGTTGCTGGTGGCTTCAGGCAAACTTGAAGAAAAAATCGGCGGACCCAGCGTGTTCCCTCCGGTACCGGCAAATCTAGTCACCGGCAATTCCAATGTCGACGGCACGCCATTTTGGAAAACGTCACTAGATGCACATGACCACAACCGTCGCAGCCTTTATATCTTCACCCGTCGTAGCGTTCCGTATCCATTGCTGGAAACCTTCGATATGGCGTCCTCTCAAGAAGTACACAGCAAGCGCGACGTTACAACTACGCCTCTGCAAGCCTTAGCGCTTTATCACAGTGATGTGGTGTTTGAATGGTCGAAAGCATTGGCAGGGCGCGTCATCAATGAAACAGGCAGTGATACATCAGCCCAGTTAGATCGGCTATATCAGATCCTGTTTGCACGCAGTCCATATCAATCCGAAAAAGATGCCTTGCAAGAGTTCTTGGCAAGCCAAGAAAAAGTGATCAAAGAAAAGGCATTGACCGGAAAATTTGGCCTGAATGTACCGACTGACCTGAAAGACACCCAAAATCTGGATCCAATCAGAGCGTCTGCATTCGTCGATCTAGTGCATACCGTCGCAAATTCCAACGAATTTGCTTACCGCTTCTAATTTAATTAACCACGTTAAATAAAAGGACAATTTTATGAGCAACAATTCACGTCGCGACTTTCTTCTAAAAACAGGCTATGGGCTTGGCGGACTCACTTTAAGCGGCTTACTGCCCGGTGGCGGTTTTCTCGCTACTCCGGTCATGGCAGCCGACTTAGTCGACCCATTGGCGGCCAAGCAGCCACATTTTCCTTCCAAAGTTAAATCGGTCATCTGGCTACATCAAAGCGGCGCCCCCAGTACATTGGATCTTTATGACTACAAACCAGAATTGATCAAACTGGCTGGGCAAGAAATACCGCAATCGTTCCTTAAGGATATTAAAGTGGCTATCCGCGGGGGAACCGGCAAGCTGTATGCGTCAAATCGTACCTGGAAACAGCACGGAGAAAGCGGCGCTTGGTTCTCCGACCTGCTGCCTAATCTTGCGCAGCATGCTGACAAGCTGGCCTTTATCAAGAGCAGCGTTACCGTTGGTGCGACTCATGATATTTCCATCCTGAAGCTGAATACCGGCAACTTGACCCCAGGCAGACCAACACTGGGCGCCTGGATAAGCTACGCGCTGGGATCAGCTAACCCGGATTTACCGCCATACGTTGTGCTTTACAACGACAAGAAGGAACCACGAGGCGGCGGGCTTAACTGGAGCTCAGGCTTTCTGCCCGCAGTACATCAAGGCACTGCTTTCCGTCCCGGCGACTCGCCTATCCTGCATTTAGAACGTCCGGAATATGTCACTGCAAAAGAAGAAACCGGTACCTTAGGTCTGTTAAACCGCTTAAATAAAGAAGGTGCAGCGCGGTATCCGCAAGATACTGAACTGCAAGCGCGTAACCGCTCTTACGAATTGGCGGCGCGCATGGAAGTTGCCGCGCCGGAAGCCGTTGATCTTTCCAAAGAATCTGACGCCACCAGAGAGCTATATGGCCTAAACGACGAGCTGACCAAAGGTTATGGATCAAACCTGCTCAGAGCCAGACGTTTGGTCGAAAGAGGCGTTCGTTTTATTCAAATAGTTTCCGGACAATTAGAAATTGCCGGTGAAAATAGGGACTGGGATGCCCACAACCGCTTGGACGAAAACCATGGCAAGCATGCCAAAGCGGTAGACAAACCAATTGCCGGCTTACTTGCAGACCTTAAGGAACGCGGTTTGTTGGATTCGACATTGATCGTGTGGACGTCTGAATTCGGTCGTACTTCGTATGGACAAAGCGGCAACGGCCGTGACCATAATCCTTGGGGCTATACCCAATGGCTGGCAGGTGGCGGAGTTAAAGCGGGGACGACCTTTGGACAAACTGACGAAGTGGGTTTACAGGCAGTGGGCGAAAAAGTTGATACTTACGATCTGCATGCAACCGTTTTGCAGTTGTTAGGACTTGATCACCTGAAAACAACTTTCCAACTAAATGGCCGTTCCGAGCGCCCAACTATTGTTTACGGCAAAGTGATTAAGGAGCTAATCGCATAAGGAATTGCTGGTTTGGTTATCTCAGTCATCGCAGGTGGCCGGGATAACCACCCTCTTAACAAATAATTGTCGCAATGGCGTATTGCTTAATCACTAGGTAGTTTTACCTAGGTATTACTACGACTTACAAATATTGATTAGCCAAAGAACAATATTTCTAATATCCCCATCTACTTTGAGTTATTAGCAATATGGAAACACTACTAATGAACGGATACCGTCAAGAAGAACAAGCAGACCACCTGCAATCTGATAGATACCATCAAGTCACTCAACCAGGCATCACCACTAATGTTGATGCCCTTTCTCGAAAATCGGCAGAATTTGTGTTACCCAACGGGATAACTCTTGTTACTACAAATGCACAGGCAAGATCTTTCAATGAGAACACGCCATTAATATTTATGGCTAAATTTAATGTTCAGTTCAAAGCTGAAGTACACAGAACCACAATCGACGAATTTATCGTTAATAACAATGCCAGGATTATTAGTGAATCTAAATGGGCGCCCAATACCTTTGTCTTAGCCGTCATTCAAAACCAAGAGATTGATACCTTAAGCGTTGCTACTGAGTTTTATGACAGCGGGCTTACCAACTTTATTGCCGGGCTAGTTCAATAAACTCCGCATGAAAAACGACTCGCTATGCGTCATTACTTAATCACGCATACATATTCAATAAGCCATTACTCACCACAACGCGCTCGCCTTCAACTGCACTATTTCCGTCTGCCCCATCCGCGGCAACCTCGCCATTCGTTTGATTGACATACTGTGGCTGCGCTTGGGATTGAGATTGGGCTTGTTTCTGTTCTGAGCTGCCGTGCTGGGCGATGCTGACGTTGACTAGATTGAGTTGTTGCTCACCCAACATTTCACGCAATTTGGGCAATGACGCTTCAATCGCCTCTCTCACCGCTGCGTGCTGAGCGGTAAACACGATGCTGGCCTGATCTTGATTCATATCTATGCGCACTGACACGGGCCCAAGGTGCTGGGGATTCAGGTTGATTTCTGCAGCCGGCAGCGCCCGGTTATTCATCCAGACAATCCTTTCGCCGAGATCTTTATTCCATTCCGGATGCGATAACGGCCGCGTCAAGGCGGGTACTTCGGTTTTTACATCAGCCGGGATTTTATCGACTTGCCCATTTACTGATGCTGTGCCGACAACGTTTGCTTCAATCTTGCTGGTTACCGCCGCTAACTGTTCTGTTTGATCGGATTTACCGGTTACAGCTGTCAACTGCTCTGTTTGCGCGGTTTTGCCTGTTGCCGCATTTTGCTCTTGCTGAGCCAGATCAGCGCTGAAACTTTCCGACGTTGTCGGTGTTTTCAATTGCACCTGTTCACTCTTGATTTGATTCAACTGCTTATCGGAATTGATTTTGGCAATTTCTGAACTTGATTTCAGCAAGCTCAGTACCTCAGCCTGACTAGCTGCGCTCGCCTCAGACTCGGGCGCTTGCAGTTGCGGCTGATCTTGAGTCAAGACCATCATCCTTTGTGCTAACAGTGCTTGTGCTTCTTGATCATCAACCACCGCCAATTGCGCTGTATCGTCATCTTTTGACTGCTGCTCAGTCTCCGCTTGCAGTTGCGGTTGGTCGGCGATTACCGGTAATGGCACCTGTGGGGTTTCAGGTTGGGCTGCCGCACCGGCTTCCAGGTATTTCAATGAATCAGTGACAACACTCAAGGTCGCATCAACATCGTCTTTATCATCGACTTTGTATGACACCGGCAAATCATTGCCGAGCAAATCGGCAGTTTTTTGCACCTCGACCGAAAGTTGCTCAGCAGCAAGCGGCGGGGTTTCTGTATTGATTGGGCTGATAGTGCCGGTGCCGACATCGGTTAAAAACTGGAGCTGCATTTTCAAAGCGTCGGCAAAGCCTTCTGTGACGGCACCTTCGACCGGTAATAAAGTCGTTAAACCCTCAATAGCGGTGCTACCGGGCAACACGTTGACTATATTTGCGCTGTCAATATTCATTGTTAACTCCTCAACTCTTTATAAATGCTGCGACGATCTTTCATTGATTACTTTAATCAAAGCACGTTACGTACCAATCTAAAGATCCTAAACATCTCGTCGCAAACGACCGGCTCGCTCGTCTTGTTCCAACTGCTCACGCTTATCTTGCTGCTTGATTTCCACTGCCAACGCGGCATCACAAACTTTCTTTAAGCCTTGAGAACGATTATGCAATTCTTCCCAGACTTTACGTTTGCCTATCATCTCGGCTTCCAGCATGGCTAATGCCTGTTCCTGGCCGAGTATGGCTTTATCCAATTTCTCAATGAATGATCGATATTCGAGCAATTGCGCGACTTTAACGCCACCACCGCCCAACTTATTAAAGTTATTTTGATATTCCAATCGATAGACTTTTAAGCCATCGACTTGCTTGAGCAGGTCTGAATATTTACGCTGCGCCAAGCCCCACGTTTCCATCGCCTTATTCGCTTGCGATGCTTTAATATCGGCTACTGTTTTGAGTCGTTCTGATTTTTTCATTTCTTATGCTTATTTAACGCCTAGCAACATTGCCAGCTCATCGACACTGCGCTCCAAATCAACGGCTTCGTCCATGTCCTGTTGTAAAAAATCCAGAATGGCGGCATTTTTTTCAATCGCTTTATCTATACGCGGATCGGCCCCAGGCTGGTAAGCACCGACACTGATCAAGTCACGGTTTTGTTGATACAGCGAATACAAGCGCTTCAGCTCTCTGGCCATTTGCAGGTGTCTGGTATCAATAATATCCGGCATAACGCGGCTGACTGACGCTTCAATATCGATGGCAGGATAATGCCCGGAATCCGCCAGGGATCTGGACAAAACAATATGCCCATCAAGTACGCCTCGAGCGGCGTCGGCAATCGGATCATTGTTATCGTCGCCTTCCGCCAAGACGGTATAAAACGCGGTAATCGAACCGCCGCCATGATCCGCATTACCGGCCCGTTCCACTAAATGCGGCAATTTGGCAAATACCGATGGCGGATAGCCCTTGGTGGCTGGCGGCTCATCTATCGCCAAGGCAATTTCACGATGCGCCTGGGCAAATCGGGTTAATGAATCCATCAACAACAATACATCCAGCCCTTGATCGCGAAAATATTCGGCAATACTGGTGGCCAGCAATGCGCCGTTTACTCGCATCAATGGCGGACAATCGGCAGGTGTAGCTACGACTACCGCCCGTTTAAGACCTTCTTCACCCAGAATCTTTTGGACGAATTCGTTCACTTCTCGGCCACGTTCACCAATCAGACCGACCACGACAATATCGGCATTGGTGAATTTGGTCATCATCCCCAGCAAGATACTTTTACCGACGCCGGTACCGGCAAACAGCCCCATACGCTGACCGCGGCCAACGCTGAGCATCGCGTTAATGGCCCTGACGCCGACATCTAACGGCTCGCGTATTGGTTTTCTTGTTAGGGGATTAATCGGCACGCCGTTGAGTGAGACTTTGGCATCGGTTTTCAGCGGCCCCTTATCATCTAATGGATTACCTGCACCATCCAGCACGCGCCCCAACAAGCCAATACCGACCCGCGCCAAACTGTGTTTTCCCATAGGAATAACGCGGCAATCCGGCTCCAAACCATGCACTTCTGCGGTAGGCATTAAAAACACTCGGGTTCCAGAAAAACCGACCACTTCCGCTTCAATCAGTCGACCGCTTTTAGTTTCAATGCGACAGCGTGAACCAATTGCCGCCCGACAACCGACGGCTTCCAGGGTCAAGCCGACCATGCGTGATAACTTGCCTTCCACAATCAGTTCAGGCTCTTCCGATAACCTATCAGAGTACGGCTTTAATTTATCGAGCCAAATCGAAGATCGGTCAAGGGCGGGAATCATAGCCTTGGCTCCGCATCAACGGCTTCCTGAATAAGGTCATCTTTCGATACATCTGCCGCGTGCTGAGAAAAACGAGGCAAACTCCCCTTGTTGTCATTGCCGCGCTCGCCACCCAACAAGTTGGCAATCACAGCCGCCAAACGATTTTCAACACTGGCATCAACATGCGACACATCAGTATCGACCTTACAGCCGCCGCGGGTAATTAACGGATCTTCAATCACAGCCCATGCTGGCGATATGTCATCCAGTGATAATGCAGAGCGCACTAATTCGGCATCTTCCGGGTGCAGGTACAAGGTGATTTTTTGCGCCGACAACGGCAGCACGTTAATAGCTTGCTTGACTGCCGCGACAATTTGCCCTGGATCAAGTTTGATTTCTCTGCGGATAATTTGTGTAGCGACAGCTATCGACAGTTTGACCAATTCCTTTTCGACTTCTTCATCCAGTTTTTTGAATGGCTCACTCAATGCCGTCATCAGTGCCGAAAACTGTGCAGCTTGTTGTTCAAGTAACTGGATTTTTTCTTCGTAACCTTGTTTTGAACCTTGCTCGTAGCCTTGATCATAACCTTGCTGAAAACCGTCTTTTTGACCTTGTAGAAAGGACTCATCGTAAGCCTGTGTTTGCATAGCTTCGATTTCTTCTACCGTCAAAATTGGCGTCGGTTCGGTGGCAGGAGGCGGCCTTCTGATGTTCATTGCCTCGTTTTCTTCGCCGTTGGAAACATCCGGTAAACTCCATATCCGCAACATTTCCAATTCGGCTTCTGAAAACCTGGGTTTTTTAGACAAGCTCATCGCCACCTGTTCCCAACATAATTTCGCCTGCATCCGCTAATTTTTTGGCGATTGCCAGAATATCTTTTTGCGCCAACTCAACTTCACTCAACTTGGCAGGAGGCGAGGCTTCCAAATCATCTCGCAACATTTCTGCCGCACGCTTGGACATATTGTTGAAGATTTTGTTTTTAAGATCGTCACCCACACCCCGCAATGCCAGCAATAGTTGACTGGTGGATACTTCGCGCAGCAAGGTTTGCATGCCTCTTTCATCAATGGTCGACAAGTCCTCGAAGGTAAACATTTTTTCTTGGATTTCCTGTGCCAGCTCGGCGCGATGCTCGGTAATTTCATTCATAACCAAGTCAGTCGCACCGCCATCCATAAAGTTAAGGATATTCGCCACGGCATCAATACCACCGATGTTGGTAGATTTAACATTGTCGGAGCCGGTGAGTTGTTGCTCCATAATCTGATCGAGTTCGCGTAATGCCGAAGGCTGCACGCCTTTCATTGTGGCAATACGCATGAATAAATCGGCGCGCATGGCTTCGGGTAAAAACATCACCACTTCGGCCGCTTGTTCGCTTTCCATTAACGACAAAATAGTCGCAACAATCTGTGGATGCTCCAAGCGAATCATGTCGGCAATCGAGCGCGTATCCAGCCATTTCAACTGCTCAATACCTTTGGTACTGCCGCCTTGCAAGATTCGATCGAGAATACTGTTAGCTTTATCAGCACCCAGCGCGCTAACCAATACGTTGCGAATGTAATCGTCGGTATCCATGCCCAATGCGGTCTGGCTTTTAACGGCAGTGATAAATTCCTCAACCACTTCATCCATCATACCGATCGATATATCGCCAACGGTTGCCATGTTGGTACCGAGAATCTGCACTTCTCTTGGCGTCATGTGTTTTAGCACCAACGCCGCCCGGTCCATGCCTACCGCCAGCAATAAAATTGCCGACCGTTCTGAATAACTTAAGCCCTCAGCCATCTTTCTTCACCCACGTTTTAATCACTTGCGCGACAATTTTAGGATCGTCATCAATCAGTCGTTTCACATATTCCAAACGGTGTTCATAGCTTTTGGGCATATCCAGCAACAACAAATCTTCAGCCGCTTGCGGCATTTCAAAGCCAGTCATACCTTCACCGGCAGGCACGGCAACCGGCGTGCCGTCTTGATTGAAGCGTACTGCGCTTGCTGCGGCGGCTTCAGCCTTTGCCTTGCCTTCCGCCATTTCTGTGGCTTTTTTCTCGGCTTCATCCCGGCCCACCAAGCCACGCATGGTTGGCCGTAATACGCCAAATAATAGAAATAACACCGCTAACACTGCCACAGCCTGTTTTATTACATCCAAAAACCAGCCTTGTTCCCAAAGTGGTAGTTCAGGCAAGGCTTCCAGCTCTGCCAATTTGAATGCGACATTAGTAACGGTGACCTGATCACCCCGACTGCTATCAAATCCAACGGCCTGCTTAACCAAATCACTAAAGCGATTAATGTCTTCCAGCGCGTAACTTTGGGTTTTTAATGTGCCGTCAGCTTGCTGCATGCGTTTGTCATCCACCACCACAGCCACGGATAAGCGGCGTAATAAGCCAGTCGCTAAGCGGGTATGAGTGATGGTCTTATCGAGTTCAAAATTTCGAGTCGCTGACTTTGCGCCTGAAGCCGCTGCGCTTGCTGTCGCGCCAGGCGCAGGTGCAGTCGTCGTTTCCGGAGCAGTTCCCGCTGGGGTGGGTTGATTAGATAACGCGCCCGGCACACCTTGCGTAGGCGAAGTATTTTGCTCTTCCGAGGTTTGTTCGCTGCGTAAGGCCGGTAAATCAGGATTGAACATCTCCTGAGTACGATCGGTCTCGGTAAAATCAACATCGGCAGAAATTTGTGCGCGCATACCGTCTGCACCCACTAGCGGCGTCAAGATGTTGGCAATGCGTTCCATCAAGTGTTCTTCAATGCTCTTTTTGTACTCAAACTGCCGAGTGGAGAGATTGGCGTCAGCGGTTGAATTTTTACTATTTAATAACTGACCTTTTTGATCCACCACCGTTACTTGATCCGAGTCCATTTGCGGCACGCTGGATGCTACGAGATGAATAATGGATTCAATCTGGCCTTTATCTAAGGTTCTACCTTGATAAAGGTTAACAATGACTGAAGCACTGGGCTTTTTGCGTTCGCGCACAAACACCGATTGCACCGGCAACGCCAGTAACACGCGGGCTGATTTAACACTTTGGATAGCCATGATGGTGCGGGCTATTTCACCTTCCAATGCCCGCTGAAAACGCATCAGTTCAACGCCTTTGCTGGCGCCGAGTCCTTGATCTTTGTCTAATAACTCATAACCTAAGCTATTGCTTCTGGGTAGCCCTTGGGCGGCCAATTTCAGTTTGACATCGCTTACTTGATCGGTCGGCACCAAAATGGCATTAGAGCCGGCTTCAACTTTATACTTGATGGCTTGCGTATTAAGAACTTCAATAATTTCGGCGACATCCTTTTCACCAATTTCTGCATACAGGCGGCTATAAGAAGATTCTTGCGACCACAAAACAATAGCAACACCGATCGCAACACTCAGCGCTATGCCCAGCATTAGCCCGATTTGTCTGGCGATAGATAGGCCCGCCAAACCGCGCATAGCCGGATGGGCATCGACTTTGGCCAGCAACGGATTAACCGCCTTGCTTGCCTCCGACCCCAAGGTGACAACATCCTGCCGAGGATTGTCTGCCACTAATTCATTACCAGTTTGTTCGCTCATTGTTTATTTACGGGTTATATAGGCTACATGGGCATATTCATGACATCTTTATAGGCTTCAACCAGCTTATTGCGCACTTGCACCATGGCTTGAAATGACACACTGGCTTTTTGGGTTGCCACCATCACTTCTGCCAGACTCACTGATGAATCTCCGGTTTCAAAGGCGCTGGTCATTTTTCCGGCGGTTTGCTGGGTATCATTTACTGAATCGATGGATTGTTTCAGCATGGCCGCAAAATCAGCATTACCAGCTGTTTCGGTGGCTTGCGGTTTGCCGCCAGCTTCCAAGGACATCGCACGCATTTGCGCCAATACCTGGTTTACATTCATTTCGCTCATGGCAGTTTCCTTGACGTTTTGTTCATATAAATCTTATTAAGCATTTTTAGTGCCACTTAACAAGAAATCACCACGCCAGAATCTTTCATGCGCGCAATTTTGTAACGCAAGGTTCTAGGGCTGATGCCAAGTTTTTCTGCCGTCGTTTTGCGGCTGCCATTTTCCATCTGTAAAGTTTGTAAAATGATGTTTTCTTCGGTGTTGCGAACGTTCGCATCCAGCCGTGCTAAATCGACGTTTTCTTCTTTATTTTCAATGACGCTTTCTTGGTACGCAGGTACTTTGATTGGATCGACATTGATTAAATTACCGGTACTTTCAAAGATTAAATCATCAATAGTAATGGCATCGGCAGTACGTAAAATAAGTGCTCGCTGCACCACGTTTTCAAGCTCTCTAACATTGCCCGGCCATTGATAAGCGCGCATTTTTGCTGTTGCTTGGGCATCGAAACGAGGCAAAGATTTGCCCCTTGGGCTATGCCGTCGCAGTAATTCTGTTGCCAGCGGCAAAATATCGCCTGGTCGGTCGCGCAGTGCTGGAATATTGATAGGGAATACATTCAGACGGTAATACAAATCTTCACGAAACCGGCCTTGCTCCAATTGTGTTCTCAAATTTTGATTGGTAGCCGCCAAAATTCTGACGTTGAGTTTGATTTTTTTATTGCTCCCCAAGCGCTCCACTTCTTTTTCTTGCAACACCCGCAACAACTTTGCCTGCAAGTTCACATCCAT
>Ga0208263_100648_pt1 | contig 12652 bp, 10 predicted proteins | sample LakWasMet28_LOW6_2_FD_183872 | JGI IMG/M metagenome (GOLD analysis project Ga0208263, IMG submission 183872) | Freshwater sediment methanotrophic microbial communities from Lake Washington under simulated oxygen tension - Sediment Metagenome... | ecosystem: Environmental > Aquatic > Freshwater >... | reverse complement strand
GTGACGCGCATCCGAGGCCGGGCCTCGCCCTACCTCTATCAGTTCATGCTCGACTGCTCGACGCTGTCGGTCACCGGCAACCCCGGCAGCCTCCGGGTCACCGCCACCCCGGCCGCGACCTCGCCCTCGTGGGGCTCCGCCAACGGAGGCACCTTCGACTACCCGTGCCCCGCCAACGCCTCGGGCTCCGCCTCGGTGCTGCGCGGCCTCTACGGCCGCTCCCGTCGCATCCTCACGTCGATCTACAGCATGTCCGTGGGCGCCCGCTGCAGCGTGCCTTCGATCACGGTACGGTGAGCGCCGCCATGCTCCGCGCGCTCGCCCTCTCCCTCTCCCTCGCGGCCCTCGGCTGCGCCTCGCAGCCTCCGCTGCCTCCGCTCGCCCCCGCGGGGCCGCCCGTCTCCGCCGCGACGCCGGTGGTGGTCTACGGCGCCAACTGGTGCCGCCACACCCGCGCCGCGATGGACTGGCTCGAGGCCCGCGGGGTCCCGGCCCGCTTCCGCAACGTCGAGGCCGACCCCGCCGCCTACGACGACATGCACACCCGCATGACCGAGGGACACATCCGCGGCGGGGGCATCCCCGTGCTCGACGTGCGGGGCCGCGTGCTGCTCGGCTTCCACGCCGACGAGGTCGAGCGCGCCCTCCGCGACTGATCCCCGCGCTGGCGGTGATAGAACCGCCGCCATGGTCGCTCACGCCACCCCTGGCACCCCTCGGCTCTACTTCGACGACCCGGCGCTCCTCGCCTTCGAGGCCACGGTCGTCGCGCACGCACGCCTCGACGACCGGCCCGCGCTGGTGCTCGACCGCACGGCGTTCTACCCCGACTCCGGGGGCCAGCCCGGCGACGCGGGGGAGCTCTCCGGGCTCGCGGTGGAGGACACCCGCTGCGACGACGCCGGGGTGGTGCTCCACGCGCTCTCCGTGGGCTCGGAGCTCCCGCCGGTGGGGAGCGCGGTGCGGGGGATCATCGACCGCGACCGTCGCCGCCTTCACGCGGCGCTGCACACGGGGCAGCACATGCTCTCCCGGGCCATGGTCGACGAGGCCGGCGCGGAGACGGTGTCCTCGCGCCTGAGCGGCGCCGGGAGCACCCTGGACCTCGACGTGGCCTCGCTCGACGAGCGCGTGCTCGCCAGGGTGGAGCGGCGCGTGGCGAGGGCCATCGAGGACGACCTCACGGTGCGGCAGTGGTTTCCCGAGCCCGAGGAGGTGGCGTCGCTGCCGCTCCGTCGCGCCCCGAAGGTCACGGAGAACATCCGCGTGGTCGACATCGGCGGCTTCGACCTCTCCCCCTGCGGCGGCACCCACTGCGCGCGCACGGCCCTGGTGGGCGCGCTCCACATCACCGGCGTCGAGCGCTTCAAGGGGAAGACGCGGGTGAACTTCCTCGCGGGTCGCGCCGCCCTCGACGAGCTGCGCGCCCGCTCGAGCTCGCTGGCCGAGCTCGGGGCGCTCTTCACCTGCGGCCTCCACGACGTGCGGGCGGCGGTGGAGCGGCTGCGCTCCGAGCTCCAGTCGACGCGCGACGCGCTCGGCGACGTGCGCGCCCGCTGGGCCGAAGGGGTGGCCGATCGGCTGCTGCGAGAGGCCTCCGCGGCGGGGTCGTCGCGCGTGGCGCTGGCGCTCGAGGGCGAAGGCGTGGAGACGCTCCGGGCGCTGGGCCAGCGGCTGACGGCGAGGGAGGGCGTGGTGGCCTTCCTCGCGTCCCGGGTCGACGACGGGCTGCTGGTGCTGGTCGCCCGAGGCCCAGGGTCGGGCTTCGACTGCGGCGCGTGGCTGAAGCGCGCGGCGGCGGCGCACCAGGGCCGCGGGGGCGGCCGGCCCGAGCGCGCGGAGGGTCGCCTTCCGGGCCACGTCGACTGGGCGGCGCTGGTGGCGGCGACGGCGGAGTGAGGCTTACGGGCCGGAGGGGCCGTCTGCGGCGACCGCCGCCACGAAGGCGTAGTTCACCATCGCGTTGGGCGCGCGGAAGGCGGCCAGGCGCACGGTGCAGAGGGCCGCGCCGAGGCAGAGGCCCTGCGCCCGGGAGACGTCCGAGGCCAGGCTTACCTCCAGGGGTAATCCGCTGCCGGCGAAGAGCACCCGCACGGGCACCCGGCCCTCGCGGTCGATGGGCGGGGAGCACGCGAGCACCTGGCGCTCGACCGGGAGGAAGGCCCGCACGATCATCGCGTTGGTGGGATCGTAGGGCGACTGGGTGCTCGGGCGCTGCGGGAGCGCGTCGCCCTCGCACACGATGCGAGGCGCGCTGCGAGGACCGGTCCATCGAGGGGTGAGCGTGGGCCCCCCGGTGGTGGGGGCCTGCACCACGGGGCTGCCCATCGAAGGGGCGTCGGGGCGGGCCTCGGCGCCGCCGGCCCCGGCGCGACGCACCGTGGGCACGAGGCTCAGCCCGTCGAGCGGACCCGCAGCCGGAGCGGTCGCGGCGGTCGTCGCGGCGGCGGGAGGCGCGTCGGTCGCAGCGGTGGTGGTGGTGGTGGTGGCGCTCGCGTCGGCCGCGGGGCGTCGGCGTCGGCGCCTGGGGCGGCTCGCGGCCTGAGGGGGAGGGGGCGGGGCGCTGGCGCAGGCGTCGAGGACGAAGGCCGCGAGCACGAGGAGAAGCAAGCGGGGAGAGCGGGTCATCTGGGGGAGAGCCTCCGTCGGAGAAGCGCAGGCCATAGAGGGGTCTGTAAAGGTGGCAAACCCGGCGAGCGGAAGCCAGCGGCGCCTCGACCGCAGCGGCGCCTCGACCGTGTCTCGACGGTCGAAGCAGTCCGTTGCAGCGAGGGCGAAAGGAGTTCGATCGGGGCTCGTCGCGGGACTGCGCGCTCTATTGACACTGCGGGGGGTCCTTACTAGCGTCCCGCGCGTTTCGCGGTCCGGGCATCTGCTTGTGCCGCGTTTTGTGGAGACACCGCCGCGGCGAACGGGGAAGAGACCTCGAGTGCATCCGCGCGGTGACGGAAAGCGATCCTTGACCATGGCGTTCGAGCTCACTCCGGAGCGGCTGGCGATCTTCGAAGAGCTGCTGCCGAAGTACCCGACGAAGCAGGCCCTCACGATCCCGCTCCTCCACATCTGCCAGGAGCAGGCGGGTCACATCTCCGACGAGGTGATCGAGTACGTCGCGAAGAAGCTCTCGCTGAGCACCGCGGACGTGAAGGGCGTCGTCACCTTCTACACGCTGTTTCAGCAGAAGCCGGTGGGGCGCAACGTGGTGTGGGTCTGCCGCACGCTGAGCTGCGAGCTCATGGGCGCGCGGGAGATCACCAAGACCCTCGAGCAGAAGCTCGGCTGCCACGTCGGCGAGACCACCAAGGACGGCGAGTTCACGCTGCTCCAGGCCGAGTGCCTCGCGGCGTGCGGCGGCGGCCCGATGATCCAGCTCAACGACGAGTACTTCGAGAACCTCACGCCGGAGAAGCTCGACGCGATCCTCGACGCCGCGCGCAAGAAGAAGGACGCCGGCTGCGCGGCGACCTTCTCTCCCGTCGGTATTCGCGCCCGCAAGGAGCACTGACCTTCATGCCTGTCGAGAATCCCCGCCTCCTCACCAAGAACTACGACACCCCCAACTCGTGGACCCTCGCGGCCTACGAGGCCTCCGGGGGCTACCAGGCGCTGCGCAAGGCGATCGCGATGGGCCCTGCGGCGATCCGCGAAGAGGTCAAGGCCGCCAACCTCCGCGGCCGCGGAGGAGCGGGCTTCGCGGCGGGCGTGAAGTGGTCGTTCCTCAAGACGAGCCCCGACAAGCCCAACTACATCGCGGTCAACGCCGACGAGGGCGAGCCCGGCACCATCAAGGACCGCACGCTGATGGAGAAGGACCCGCACCGCTGCGTGGAGGGCTTCATCATCGCCGCCTACGCGCTCGATGTGCACACGGTCTTCGTCTACATCCGCGGCGAGCTGGTGCTCGCGATCAAGCGCATCGAGCAGGCCGTGCGCGAGGCGCGCGCCAAGGGCTACCTGGGCGACAAGGTCATCGACCAGGACTTCAAGCTCGACATCGTCGTGCACGCCGGCGCCGGCGCGTACATCTGCGGCGAGGAGACCTCGCTGCTCAACTCGCTCGAGGGCCTGCGCGGCGAGCCCCGCCTCAAGCCGCCCTTCCCCGCGGTGGTGGGGGCCTTCGGGGCGCCGACCATCGTCAACAACCTCGAGACCCTCGCCACGGTGCCGACCATCATCGAGCTGGGCGGCGACGCCTTCTCGAAGCTCTCCCGGCTGCACCACCTCCGCGACGGCGGCGTGCGGCTCTACGGCATCTCCGGCCACGTCAACCGCCCCGGGGTCTACGAGGCCCCGGTGGGCATCACCCTCCGCGAGCTCATCGACGACCTCGGCGGCGGCGTGCGCAAGGGCCACACCCTGAAGGCGGTGATCCCCGGCGGCAGCAGCACCCCGGTGCTGCGCGAGCAGGACATCGTCCACGCCCCGGACGAGAAGCACCCGCTGCACCCGTGGCACGGCAAGAGCCACCTCGACGTGCCCATGGGCGTCGACACCATGCGCGGCCTCGGCACCATGCTCGGCACCTGCTGCGCCATCGTGATGGACGAGACCACCTCCATGGTGCGCGTCGCGGAGAACCTGATGATGTTCTACGCGCACGAGTCGTGCGGGCAGTGCACCCCGTGCCGCGAGGGCTGCGCCTGGATGGCCCGGCTCTGCCAGAAGTTCGCCAACGGCACGGCGACGCAGGTCGACCTCGACACGCTCGCCGACGTCGCCAACAACATCATGGGCAACACCATCTGCGCCCTCGGCGACGGCGCGGCGATGCCCATGCTGGGGATCCTGAAGCTGTTCCGTAACGAGTTCGAGGCCGCGATCGGCAAGCCGACGCCGCACCTCGGAGTAAAGGCCGCCTGATGCCTCCCGCGTCGATCCAGCAGCTCGCTGCGTTCTCCTTCTTCGCGGCACTGGCCGTGGTCAGCGCGCTGGCCACCGTCATGATGCGCAACCCCATCCGCAACGCGGTCGGGCTCTTCGTGCACGTCCTGTCGCTGGCGGGGCTCTACGTCAGCCTCTCCGCGCACTTCCTCACCGCGGTGCAGCTCATCGTCTACGTCGGCGCTGTCGTGGTGCTCTTCGTCTTCGTGATCATGCTGCTCGGCCCCGCGTCGGAGGCGCCCTCGGACACCGCGGGCCGTCTCCCGAGGGGCATCGGCGCGGCGGCGATGATCGCCGCGGGGGTCTTCCTGGCCCGCGTGGTGATCGACCTGCGCCCCGAGCGCGTGGCCAACCCGCCCGGCTTCGGCACCATCGAGACCGTCGGGCGCGAGCTCTTCGGCCCGGCGATGATCCCCTTCGAGATGGCCTCGGTGCTGCTCACCGCCGCCATCGTCGGGGCCTTCGCGGTCGCGCGCAGCCACCACGGCAAGGTGTCCATGTCCACCGGCGAGCCGAGCGACGGGAGTTCGCGATGATCATCCACCTCGGGCACTACCTGGCCCTCTCCTGCGTGCTGTTCAGCATCGGCGCGGCGGGCTTCCTCTTCCGCCGCAACGTGCTCATCTCGCTGATGAGCATCGAGCTCATGATGAACGCGGTGAACCTCACCTTCATCGCCGCCAACCGCTGGCAGCCGCTGGTCACCTCCGCGGACGGGACCGCCACCGCCGCGATCCCCCACCACGGTCACCTCTTCACGTTCTTCGTCATCGCGGTCGCCGCGGCCGAAGCCGCCGTCGGCCTCGCGATCGTCCTGGCGTTCTACCGCCTCCGCAAGACCGTGCGCACCGACGCGGCCGACATGCTCCGGGGATAAGAGCCCTCAACTGCCATGAAGCTCAATCACATCGACTTCGGACAGCTCCTCGCTGCCGCGCCGGACCACTTCAACGTCCTCGGCTGGATCGTGCTGCTCCCCCTCCTCGGGGCGATCATCAACGGGATCTGGGGCCGACGCATCGGCCGGCAAGGCGTCTACATCGCGGCGATCTCCGCCGTGGGGATGTCCTTCCTCCTGTCCATCCTGGCCTTCGCGGCGCTGCTGAAGGCGGGCAACCACGCCGCCGCCGTCGCGCTCGCCGAGGGCCACCACCACCACCCGCTGGCGTCCCTCAGCTACCGCGCGTGGGACTGGTTCATCGCGCCGCTCGGGCCCTCCGCGGTCGAGATGATCCCGGTGCGCTACGTCGTCGACCCGCTCTCCGGGGTGATGCTGCTGGTGGTGACGGGGGTGGGCACGCTCATCCACGTCTACTCCGCCGGGTACATGTCCCACGACCCGGGCTACGCGCGCTTCTTCGCCTATCTCAACCTCTTCATCTTCGCGATGCTGAACCTCATCCTGGGCGACAGCCTGGTGACGATGTTCCTGGGGTGGGAGGGCGTCGGGCTCGCGTCGTACCTGCTCATCGGGTTCTGGTACACGAACAACGACTACGCGACCGCGGGGCGCAAGGCCTTCATCGTCAACCGCATCGGCGACGCGGGCCTCATCCTCGGCATGACCATCCTCGCCTGGAAGGGCGGGAGCTATCAGTTCGAGACGCTCCGCCAGCACCTCACCGAGGACACCTTCATCAACGCGCTGCACGAGCGCACGGGCCTCGGTCACTTCCTCGTCGACGCCATCCCCGGCCTCTCGAGCTCCGCGAGCCTGGGCACCTTCGTCGGCGACATCGACTTCTCCTGGGGCGGCGCCGCGTGCCTGCTCCTCTTCATCGGCTGCTGCGGCAAGAGCGCGCAGTTTCCGCTCTACGTCTGGCTGCCGGACGCGATGGCGGGCCCCACGCCGGTGTCGGCGCTCATCCACGCCGCCACGATGGTCACCGCGGGCATCTACCTGCTCTGCCGACTGTCGTTCCTCTACACGCACTTCTCGACGGTGCTGAGCATCATCGCGCTCGTCGGCGCCTTCACCGCCCTCTTCGCGGCCACCATCGCGGTCACGCAGGTGGAGCTGAAGAAGGTGCTCGCGTACTCCACGGTGTCGCAGCTCGGCTTCATGTTCATGGGCTGCGGCGTCGGGGCCTTCAGCGCGGGCTTCTTCCACGTGTTCACCCACGCGTTCTTCAAGGCCTGCCTCTTCCTCGGGGCCGGCGCCGTGATGCACGCCTGCGGTGACCGCCAGGACATCCGCCAGCTCGGCGGGCTGAAGAAGTACCTCCCGAAGATCACCGCGGCGATGGGCATGGCGACGCTGGCCATCATCGGCACGCCGTTCACCTCCGGGTTCTTCTCGAAGGACGAGATCCTCTTCCGCGCGCTGTCCAACCCCTTCGCGCCGACGGTCGGGAAGATCGTCTACGCGACGGGCCTCGCCGCCGCGACGCTCACGGCCTTCTACATGACCCGCATGATGATCATCGCCTTCGACGGCGAGGGTCCCCGCTACCACGACCCCAACAAGGTCGCGCACGCGCACGGCCACGACGACCACGGCCACGGCCACGGCGACCCCAACGCGCTCCCCTCGGAGCACGGCGTCGACATGACCTTGATGATCGTCCCGGTGATCATCCTGGCGGTGCTCGCGCTGGTCACCGGCTTCCTGGGCCTGCCGCACTTCGTCTTCCACCACGAGGGCATCCTCCCGACCTTCCTCGAACCCGCGGTCGCGGACGTGCTCCAGACCCGCAGCGCCGAGGTCGTCGCGCACGTGCACTCGATGGAGGGCGTCTCGATGGTCGGGGGCGTGCTGTCCTGGATCATCGGCACCGGCGCCGCGATCTGGGTCTACAAGCTCCAGAAGGGCGAGCCTGCCGACAAGCTGGCGAAGTCCGTCCCCGGGCTCTACCGCCTGGTCTTCGACAAGTGGCGCGTCGACGAGCTCTACGACGCCACCATCCTGCGCCTCACCCGCGGCGCGGCCATCTTCGCGGCGGGCTTCGACCGCTACGCGATCGACGGCCTGGTCAACCTGACGGGCACCGTCACCGTGGGCCTCGGCCGCATGGTGAAGCCCATCCAGACCGGCGCCATCCAGGTGTACGGCGCCTTCGTGGCGGTCGGCACCCTCGGTCTGGTGATCTGGGCCACGCTGATGCCCGCGGTCTCCATCGCGTACCGCCCCGGCGCCGCCGGGCCCGCGATCCTCGAGGCCAGCGGTGGTCCCGGGTACACGTACCGCTGGGCCTTCTACGACCCCGATCCGCGCCCCGAGGCCAACCTCCTCGACCAGCGCTGCCCGGTCGCCCGCGCCACCGAGGCGCTGACCCGCGCGGCGGCGGCGCCCGGCGCCGAGGCGCCCACCGCGACGACGCAGCGCAGCGAGTCGATCACGACCCCGCGCTGCGTGGCGGTCGACGCGACCAACGCCTTCGGTCGCCACGTCCTCGCCCGAACCCTCGTGCTCCCGCAGGGCGCCGATCAACCCGCAGCCAACCCGCCCGGTCGCTGAAGCACCAACCATGGACTCCACTCAAACGACGCGGCACCTGCTCTCGGTGCTCATCTGGTTCCCGGCCGCGGCCGCCCTGTTCGCGCTCTTCATCCCGCGGCAGGCCCCGAAGCTCCTGCGGACCTACGGCGTGGGCGTCGGGCTGTTCCTCTTCGGGCAGTCCCTGCAGCTCCTGGTGGGCTCGACGCACTCCGTCCAGTCCCGCACCTTCCGCTTCGTCGAGAACGTCGAGTGGATCCCCTCCTTCGGGATCCGCTACCACCTCGGCGTCGACGGGATCTCCCTCTGGCTGATCCTGCTCACGACCTTCCTCACGCCGCTGACGCTCTACGTCTCCTTCGGCGCGATCCGTAACAAGCAGAAGGAATTCATCGCCGCGATGCTCTTCCTGCAGAGCGCGATGATCGGGGCCTTCGTCGCCCTCGACCTCTTCCTCTTCTACACGTTCTGGGAGCTGATGCTGGTGCCGATGTTCCTCATCATCGGCGTGTTCGGAGGAAAGAACTCCGTCTACGCCGCGGTGAAGTTCTTCATCTACACCTTCGCCGGCTCGGTCTTCATGCTGCTCGCGATCCTGTACATGGTCGCCCAGTACAAGACCCTCACCGGGCACTACTCCTTCGACTATCAAGACCTGATGCGCCTCGGCTTCCCGGTGAGCACCGAGCGGATGCTCTTCGCGGCCTTCACCCTGGCCTTCGCCATCAAGGTCCCGATGTGGCCGGTGCACACCTGGTTGCCCGACGCCCACACCGAGGCGCCCACCGGCGGCTCGATGATCCTCGCGGCCATCATGCTGAAGCTCGGCACCTACGGCTTCCTGCGCTTCAGCCTCGGCCTCTTCCCCCTCGCGGCCCACTGGATCGGCCCGACCGTCGCCCTCCTGGCGTGCGTCGGGATCATCTACGGCGCCCTCGCGGCGTGGCGTCAGTACGACTTCAAGCGCCTCGTGGCCTACTCCTCGGTGAGCCACCTCGGCTTCGTGATGCTCGGCCTCTCGTCGCGCTCCCCGACGGGCGTCTCGGGCGCCATCGTCCAGATGGTCAACCACGGCATCTCCACCGGAGCGCTCTTCCTCCTGGTGGGCGTCCTCTACGACCGCCGGCACACCCGCGACGTCGCGGAGTTCGGCGGGCTCGCCAAGGTGATGCCCTGGTACTCGGCGATCTTCGTGCTGGTCACCATGAGCTCCATCGGCCTGCCCGGGACCAACGGGTTCATCGGTGAGTTCCTGATCATCACCGGCACCTTCGGCGCCGACCTGCTGCGCTGGTCGTATCACTGCATCGGCACCGACTGCGAGGTCGCCCAGATCGGCCCGTGGTTCGGCCTGCTCGCGGTGAGCGGCGTGATCCTCGGCGCCGTGTACATGCTCGACGTGACGCAGAAGGTCTTCTTCGGCCCGTCGACCAACCCGAAGAACCGCGACCTCACGGACCTCAACAGCCGTGAGTGGGTGGGCCTCGCCCCGCTGGTCGTCGCGATCTTCGCGCTGGGCCTCTTCCCGATGTACTTCCGCGACCGGATCGACCCCTCGGTGCGCTCCTTCCTCGCGGTCTACAACAGCAAGCGCGAGGCGCTGCGCGACGGCGGCAGCACCCGCATGACGCCGTGGCTCCTCGAGGAGGCCGCGATCACGCCCCCCGCGAGGGACCCGGGTAACGGGTTGCCCGCTCCGGCGGTCCCCGAGGCGGTCCCGCACGCCGCGCTCGCGCCGCGCTCGAACGAACTCCTTGCCGCCCGTGGTGGGAACTGAACCCGTGAACTTCCTGCTGGTCCTCGCCCCGATCCTCACGCTCGCCGTCGGCGGCCTTGTGCTCATGATGCTCGACGCCTTCCAGAAGGAAGACGGCCAGCTCGCGATGCCCACGGCGCTGCTCCACTTCGTCGCCGCCGCCGCGGCGCTCGCGCTCTGGCAGCGCGGCATTCCCGCGGAGGGCGCGGCCCTGGTCGCGCCGTGGCTCACCATCGACCGCACGGGGCTCTTCCTCGCGGCGGTGATCTCCGTCGGCGGCGCCCTCGCCTCGCTCCTCGCGGGCGGCTACCTCGCCGAGCACAAGATGGACCGCGGGGAGTACTACCCCCTCCTCGCCTTCGCCTCCTCGGGCGCCATCATGCTGGCGCAGTCGGGCGACACGCTCACCCTCTTCCTCGGCCTGGAGACCATGTCCCTGGGCGTCTACGCCCTCACCGGCTTCCGCCGTAGCAGCGCGCGCTCCATCGAGGCGGCGCTCAAGTACTTCCTGCTGGGCTCCTTCGCGGCGGCGATGCTGCTCTTCGGCGTGGCCCTGCTCTACGCCATCACCGGGCACACCGACTACGTCGGCATCGCCCAGTCGCTGCGCCACAGCGCCGAGCTCCCCAACGACCTCGTCGCGCGCGCCGCCGAGGAGCAGGTGCGCCTCGTCGGGACGCGCATCTCCATCTTCGCGATGGTGCTGATCCTCGTGGGCCTCGCCTTCAAGATCGGCGCGGTGCCCTTCCACATGTGGACCCCGGACGCCTACGAGGGCGCGCCGACCTCGACCACCGCATACATGAGCGTCGTGGTGAAGGCCGCGGCCTTCGGCGCCTTCATGCGCATCATGCTGGTGGTCTTCGGCGACGCGGGCAGCGCCAGCGGCACCGCCGGCTGGCCGGCCATCCTCGCCTGGATCGCCGTCCTCACGATGACCGTCGGCAACCTCATGGCCCTCACGCAGACCAGCGTGAAGCGCATGCTGGCCTACAGCTCCATCGTGCACGCGGGCTACATCCTGCTGGGCCTGCTCACCACCCCGAGGGAGGGCGTCGGCACCATGGCCCAGGCCTCGGTGCTCTTCTACCTGGCGGGCTACACGGTCACCAACGTGGGCGTCTTCGCGGCGCTCGCCCTCGCCGGCCGCCGAGGCGCCGAGGCGGTGAGCTTCGACGACCTCGCGGGCTACGCGCGCCGCCACCCGGCCGCGGGCTTCGCCCTCGCGTTCTTCCTGCTGTCGCTCACGGGCATCCCCCCGACGGTGGGCTTCTTCGCGAAGTTCTACGTCGTCCGAGCGACGCTCGACGCGGGCTACACCACGCTGGCCATCATCGCGATGCTCAACAGCGCGGTGTCCGCCTACTACTACCTGGGCGTGCTGGTGAAGATGTACATGCGCGACCCCGCCCCGGGCGCCGCGCAGGCCTCGCCCAACCGCTCGTTCTACATCGTGTTCACCATCCTGGTGTCCGCCGCGCTGGTGCTGCACATGGGCATGACCCCGAGCCGCTGGCTCAACCTCGCCATCGAGGCCGTGACGCCTGCCGCCGCCGCTGCTCCCGCCGCCGACGCCCCCGCCGCTCCCGCCGCTCCCGCCGCTCCCTGACCCTCCGCTCACCCCAGCGCGCCGATCGCCGCCTCCGTCGTCATCGGATCCTCGACGATCCGGCGCTGCTCACTGAAGGCCAGATCGCGGGTGATCAGGACGCGGACATCGACTGGACCGCCCGGCGATAGAGCGCGACGAAGCGCAGGATGTTCGCCGACCTCGCGCCCGCCAGCGTGTCGGCGAGGCGCTCGAGGCGTCGGAGCGCCTCCCCGGGAAGCGCCTCCGCGGAGGCCCTCGGCCGGAAGACGAAGAGACCAATCGACGGCAGGTCGGCGACGGGCACATCGGAGTGCTCGTCCGCGGGGAGCAGGTGAGCCAGGCCACCCTCGATGATCTCGGCGGCGTCCTCCATCTGGCCTGCGTCGATGAGCGCGAAGGCCGCGTTCGCGGTGCACAGCGTGTCCAGGGGCTCTGCCAGCCGGGCCCTGGCGAGAAGCAGCATCCCCGCCGCGTCTTCGTGGTGACCTGCGCGGGCGCGGGCCAGGGCGAGGTTGGCGAGCGTGTACGGATCGTGCGGGTGCGCTGCCAGGGCCCGCTCGTAGAGGTCGAGGACCACGTCGGTCCTGTTCTCGATGAGCCGACGCTGGGCCTCTTCGAGGAGGGGCGCCGCGCGGGCCTGCGCGGCACCCTGCTCGACGGCCTTGGCGCGCAGCGAGGCGAGCGGTTCGTCCAGGGCCTCGTCGAGGAGGGCGAGCGCCTGGGCGGGCTCACCGAGCTCCAGCAGCAGCCTCGCGCCGAGCTCGTCCAGCTCGGGGTTCGGGGCGAAGGCAGGGCGACACCTTTGGAAGACCGACAGCGCCCTGGCGAGCGAGAACTGCGTCACGAGGCGGATGTAGTTGTTCGCGAAGCCCGGGTAGTTGGGCTCGAGCTGGACGATGCTCGTGGCGACCGGGAGGGCGTCCGAGAAGCGGTTCTGCTCCAACAACGTGCCGGAGAGGTGATTGAGCGCGAGCACGTGGGTCGGGTG
>Ga0208263_100646_pt1 | contig 12668 bp, 8 predicted proteins | sample LakWasMet28_LOW6_2_FD_183872 | JGI IMG/M metagenome (GOLD analysis project Ga0208263, IMG submission 183872) | Freshwater sediment methanotrophic microbial communities from Lake Washington under simulated oxygen tension - Sediment Metagenome... | ecosystem: Environmental > Aquatic > Freshwater >... | reverse complement strand
GGACAGCTCTCCGCCCGCCCTCCGGTGGCGCCGCAGCTCGGCGCGCACCTCGTTGGCGACCACGGCGTAGAACCACGGCAGCACGGGGCGGCCCGGGGTGAACGCGGAGGCGCTGGCGAAGAGCTTGACCATCGACGACTGGGCGACCTCGGCGGCGTGGGCGCGCTCGAGCCGCCGTGAGGCGACGCCGAGCGCGCGGGGGTGGAGCGCCTGGAAGAGCGGGGTGAAGGCCTGGCGATCCCCATCGCTGACGCGCGCCATCAGCACGTCGAGCTCGGCCTCGGAGGGCGGACGGGGAGGGGCCACGGCGGGGGACGGATCAGCTCGCGCGGTGACGACCCTGGCAGCACGGGGCGCCGGGGGTGCAGCACGGCGAGCCCGGGTAGCAGCAGTCGCTGCCCGTCTGGAGCCGGGTGGCCGTGAGGGTCGCGCCGATGCCGGTCGCGAAGGAGAGCATGCCGAGCAGGGCGATGACGCGGGGGGAGAGCAGCTTGTTCATGGTGGGTCGAAGGCCTCCTGTGATGGGTACTAGTCCGGTGCCCCGGAGGTGTGACCGGAAAAAAACCTCGCCCCGTGCGCGGCCTCGAAGGCGCGCTCGATGGCCGCCATCGTGGGGAAGCGCGTCGCCTGGAGGGCGATGCCCACCGCGAAGAAGGGGAGGAAGATCGCCTCGCCCGCGCCCAGGAAGCCCAGCACGAAGCCCAGCAGCGAGACGGACTCGGCGAGCGCCATCCCGACGATGAAGGGGGACTGGTTGCGCAGGAGGGCCGCCCGGCGGGCGGCGTCGGCGTCGGCGAAGATGCGCTCGCTCGGCGCGGGGCGGCGGAAGCCCTGGAGCGCGCCCATCGGGTCTTCCTTCACCCCGTCGCGGATCTCGATCGGGGCCGACGCCGCGAAGGAGGCGTAGAGCCGCCGGGGGAGCAGCAGGCTCGCCGCGGAGACGCCCAGCGCGACCGCCGCGAAGGCCGGGGCCAGCGTCGGATCGATCGACGGAAGGCTCTGTCCGCCGCGGTTGGCGCGCAGGTAGAACAGCACGCCGACGTAGAGGAAGTTGGAGGTCAGCAGGGCGAGCCAGAGGATGCGCTGGGTCATCAGCGCGGGAGGCGGAGGCTTCGGTGGGTTCATGGCGGCACCGGGGAGGGTGTGTGAGGTGGGTGGGGCATGGCAACCAGGGGGCCCCCGGTGGAGGAGTGACTAGACCCCGGCGCCGATCTCGATGTCGGGGTCGTTGGCGCGCTGCATCTCCGCGAGCACCTCGCCCGGCAGCGGAAACCACCGCAGCGACTCCGCCTCCGCCGAGAGGGCCGTCTCGGTGATGCTCCGCGCTCCCGCGGCCCCGGCCTCCACCTCCGCGACGATGCGCGCGGCCTCGTCGAGGTAGCCCTCGAGCGCCTGCTCGGTCTCGGTCTCCCGGCGGGAGCGGTACTCGAGCCTGCCGCTGCGGTAGCTGAGGTCGTGGAGGCGCATCGCCGGGGCGGGGCGCGCCCGGCGCGGGTGCCACTGCCCCGTCGCGAGGTCGAAGGTGTAGAGCGGCGCCAGCTTGTAACCGTGGGTCGCGATGAAGTGCACCGCGGCGACGATGAAGCGGAACACCGGCTCGGACAGGAAGTAGTTGAAGTTCACCCGCGCCCAGCCGGGCTTGAGCCCCTCGGCGCCGGAGATGAGCGCGCAGCCGTAGCGGTCGGAGGTGCCCTCGTCGATGCCCAGCAGGCGGTGGCCGTAGGGGCCCGCGCAGGAGCAGCCGCCGCGCGCCTGGATGCCGAAGAGGTCGTTGAGCAGCGCGACCACGAGGTTGTAGTGCAGCGCCCCGCGCTCTCCGTGGCGGATGACGAAGCTCACGATGGAGAGCCGCCACGCGCGGTCGTTGCCGAGGATGCGGATCTTCGGGTTGCCCCGCCACGAGGCGATGGCGCGGGTGATGAACGACTCCTCGCGGGCGCCGATGGTCTCCGCCCCGACGGCCTCTTTCAGCTGGAACACCAGGCCCGCCCGGATCGACTCGATGATGGCGGGCGTGCCGCCCTCCTCGCGGTGCACCGGGTCGGCGAGGTAGCGGTGCTTGTGGGCGGTGACGAAGGCCACGGTGCCGCCGCCGGGCTGCGAGGGGACGCGGTTCTTGAAGAGCGAGCGCTTCGCCACCAGGACGCCCGGCGTGCCGGGGCCGCCGATGAACTTGTGCGGCGAGATGAACACCGCGTCCTTGTGGCCCGGGTGGTCGGGGCCTCCGGGGTTCATGTCGATGGCCACGTAGGGCCCGGCCGCGGCGTAGTCCCAGAAGGACAGCGCGCCGTGGCGGTGAAGGCACTCCGCGACGGCGGTGGTGTCGGTCGCGATGCCGGTCACGTTGGAGGCGGCGGAGAAGCTCCCGATGCGCAGCGGCCTGTGGGCGTGGGCGATGAGCTCGCGCTCGAGGTGGGCGATGTCGATGTGGCCGTCGGCGTCCTCCTCGATGGTCACCACGTCGGCGATGGACTCGCGCCAGGGGAGCTCGTTGGAGTGGTGCTCGAAGGGCCCGATGAACACCACCGGGCGCTCGGCCTCGGGGATGTGCGAGCGCAGCCCGTAGCGGGCGTCGAGGTCCGCGGGAAGCCGGAGGTTGAGCACGTCGATGAGCTTGTGGATCGCCCCGGTCGCGCCCGACCCGGAGAACACCACGATGTCATCGGGGCCGCCGCCCACGGCGCGGTGGATGATGTCCCGCGCGTCCTCCCGGAAGCGGGTCGTCTGCAGCCCCGTCTGCGAGGTCTCCGTGTGCGTGTTGGCGTAGAGGGGCATCACCTCGTCGCGGATGAAGTCCTCGATGAAGGTGAGGCTCCTCCCCGAGGCGGTGTAGTCCGCGTAGGTCACCCGCCGCGGGCCGAAGGCGCCCGACAGCACGTGGTCGTCGCCGATGATGGCGTCGCGAATCGTCTCGACCAGCCGCTCCCGGCCCTCGGCAGAGCTCGGGATTCCAGCGGGGATCATCACAGCGGCGCCTCCCTTCGACCGACAGGATCGTGCCACGCGTCCTACACCCGAAGCCCGCCCCTCGACCAGCCTGCGTGCGACCGCTACGGTGGGGGCCATGACAAGACCTGGCGATCGCTCGCTCCAGACTCGGGGCCGTTGGCTGTGGGCGATCGTACTCTGCGGGGCGTCGACGCTCACGCTGGCGGGCTGTCCCGAGCGGGGGGCGCTCTCGACGGACGACGTCCCGGAGAAGCCGAAGGACGTCGCCGCCGACGAGGAGATGCTCGAAGACGCGAGCACCGCGGACGAGGGTCCCTCGATGGACGCCCCCGACGCCGGGGCGCCCGATGACCTCGGGGTGACCGGCCCCGACGTCGCGCCGCCCTCGGACACCGCCCCTCCCGCGGACGCGCCCGCTGCGGACAGGCCCACCGCGGATGCTGGCCCCACCGACTCGGGTCCTCCGGACTCGGGGCCGCCCCGGCCCGCGTGTCCGCCCATCGTCGCCGCACCCCGCACCGACCCGTGCCCGGGGGCGCCCGCGTGCGGCCTGCCGACGCGAGGGGTGCTCACCGTCACCGGCGCGAGCGCCGCGTACTCCGACCTCCAGGTGCGGGTGGTGCTTCCCCCGGCGGTGCGCACGGCCTCCGGGCCCGAGTGCGACAAGCTGGTCTTCCGCACGGCCTCGGGCGCTTGGGCGCCGCACTTCGTCACCGACTGCGCGATGGGCGTCCTCTGGGTGCGCGTCCCGACGCTGGTCGCGGGCGCCCCGGCCACCCTCTCGATGCACTACGGCGGCAGCACCCCCGTGCCGGCCGCCAACAGCTACGACGACACCTTCGACCGGGTGCCCATGCACGCCGCCAACACCCTCGGGGCGTACACCTTCGACGAGGGCGCCGGCTCTCGCACCTGCCCCGCCGTGGGGACGGTCCCCTTCGACGCGTACATCCACCAGACCCCCTACGACGCGCCCCCGGTCGACGTCGCCGTGCGCCCGCCGCTCTGGAGCACCCTCTCGCCCCCGTCGCTGCTCAACGCCTCGGCGCGCTTCACCCGCGGCCAGCACTCGCTGAGCTTCCCCAGCGTGCCGGTGCTCAAGGCCTCCGGGCTCTCCTCGCCCAACCGCGTCATCAACTGGCAGTCGGCCTCCTCGGCGCCCTTCAACACCGCGCGCACCCAGCTCACCGTGGGCGTGTGGGTGAAGCCCGAGACCCCGTCCAACCACTTCAACGACAACTTCCAGACGGTGGTCTGCTTCGGCATGCCCGACCAGGCCGCGCGCGCCGCCTTCTGGCGGCTGCCGGAGACCGACCACCGCATCGTCGACAACTCGATCTTCAACCCCTGGGCGATCTTCTTCCGCGGCGACGGCGAGGACGACACGCTCTACCAGGGCAACTCGTGCGTCGAGCCCTGCACCGACGTGATGCAGTACGCGCACGTCACCACCGTCGAGCCGCTGACCAGCGATCGGCTCGTCAACCAGTGGCACTTCCTCGCGCTCACCATCGACACCACCGCGCGGCCGCACACCGTCCGCCGCAGCTTCTACGACGGCCACACCTACGACTACCCGCGGGACCTCAACCTCTTCCCCCCGGGAGGGCGCTACTGCCCGGCAGACCCGAACCCCGCGCACGGCCAGCCCGACCCGCTGGTCGGGCCCTGCTATCCGCCCGACCTGCCCGACGGCGGCGCGGGCACCCCGACCTGCTGGCAGCCCTGCAGCTACCTCTGCCCGGGAACCGTCGACGGCATGGTCGCCAGCAACACCTGCGTCCATCCCCCGGAGGCGCCGATCCAGTACCCGCCCGCGCCGGTGGTCATCGGCGCGGACATGAACGACGGCGAGCCGCAGCTCGGCATCAACGGGGTCGTCGATGACCTCTTCATCCTCGGCCGCGCCGTGAGCCCCGCGGAGATGGACGCCTACCGCGAGCGCCGGCAGTACTGCCCCGACACGCTCACCGCGACGGTCACCCCGTAGCCCCACCCACCGCCGGGCCTGCACCGGGAGGCGTCGAGACGAATCCGTCACCCCGGCCGTGTGGGGTGGGTGGTTGCGCGCGCCGGTTCAAGGTAGTGGACGGTGGCCCGTCTGCCGCCATCCCCGTCCAAAGGCGTCCGACCCTTCGCGGAGAAGTCCTGACCCGGCCATGAAGCGCCACGCGACCTCGCAGCTACGCCCCTCCGCCAGGGTCCATCACGCCCGCGTCGGCGCGCCGTCTCGTCGGCCCTCGCCCTCAGGGCTCCTGGTGCGCTCCCCGAGGTACGTCAGCCGCGGGCGCAGCGCCGGAGTGATCGATCGACCCGGCGCCGAGCCCGCGGTCGAGGGGTCGGAGCCGCGCCTGTCGGGCGGCGTCGCGGCGCTCGGCGCCCTGGTCGCGTTCGTCCTGGTGGGGGTCGTCGACGGCGTCATCGCGTACGCCCGCATGCCCTCGGCGTCGCGCAGCCCCGCGCTGCTCGGGTGGTGCGTCGTGCACTGCGTCGGCGTGCTCTCCGCCCTCGGCCTCGTCGTCGCCGCCGCGCAGGAACTCTTCGTCCGCGCCGCCTCCAACCGTCCACCCGTCCGGGTGCTGGGCCGCTGGCTCCTCGCCGGCCCGTCGCGCTGGTGGAGGCGCGACGAGCCCGCCGCGCTGGCCCTCGCCTCCTCGCTCACCGGCGCTCTCCCCGCAGGCGTCGCGCTGGTCGCCGTCGCGTCCTACGTCACCCGGACCTTCCAGTCCCGCGCCCTGATGGTCGCCCCCATCGCGCTGGCGCTGCCTGCCGCCGTCGCGCTCGGCTCCGCGGCGAGCGTGGTCGCCTCGTGGCCGCTCGCCCCGCTGGTCCGGCGCGCGGGGCGCATGGCGAGCGTGGGCGCCGTCGCCACCGGGGCCTCCGTCCTCGCCCTCGTCCCCGTCGGCCTCGCCGCCTCGCGCTACCGGGACGCCCTCTCCGCGCTCGACCCGGTGGCCCTCGGCCTCGCGGCGGCCCTCGTCGCGGCCGACGTCGCCCTCGTCGCGCTCCTGCTGCGGCTCAGCCCCCGGCGCCCTCGCCGCAGCCCCGTCGCCTTCGTCGCGCTCCTCGTCACCCTCGCCTGCGTGGCGCTCGCCGCCGTCCCTGCGCTCGGCCTCGGCCGACGACAGGCCGTGCTGACCGCCGTCGCCAGCCGCAGCGCCATCGCGAGGCGCGCCCTCGGCCCGCTGCAGCGCTCCCTCGACCGCGACCGCGACGGCCACGGGGTGCTCTTCGGAGGCGCCGACTGCGACGACCACAACCCCAGGGCCTACCCCGGGGCGAGGGAGGTTCCTGGCAACGGCGTGGACGAGAGCTGCTCGGGGCACGACGCGCCCGCCGTCGCTTCGACGGGGAGCCACGGGCGCTTCGTGACCGTCACGGGCCCGCTCGCCGAGCGCCCGCCCAGCGTGCTCTTCATCTCCATCGACGCCGCGCGCCCCGACCGCATGAGCGCCTTCGGCTACCACCGCCCGACCACCCCCAACATCGCCCGCTTCGCCGAGCGCGCCGCGCGCTTCACCAACGCCTACTCCGTCGCGCCCGGCTCGCTGCGCTCCTTCGCCTCGACCTTCACGGGCCGCTACCCCGGAGACGTCGCGTGGGCCCAGGGCTCCGACCCGCACTTCCCCTCGATCGCCGAGGAGAACGAGACGCTCGCCGAGGCGCTGCGGGCCGCCGGCTACGCGACGGCGGCCTTCACCAACACCTCGTATTTCTCGGGCACGCCGGGCTTCTACCAGGGCTTCGAGGTCGTGCAGGACGAGGCCCTGTTCAAGGACGACGCCGCGCCCATCGTGCAGGGCGCCGCGGAGTGGATCGAGCGGCCGCGAGACCAGCCCTTCTTCGCGTGGGTGCACCTGATCGACGCCCACGCGCCCTACGGCGAGCACACCTGGCCGCAGAACTTCGGGCGCAGCGAGAGCGACCGCTACGACGCCGAGCTCGCCCGCGCCGACGCGTTCGCCTCCAGGGTGCTCGACGCCGCCGACCGCCTCGAGCGCCGCGGCGCGCGGGTGCTGGTGGTCGTGTTCAGCGACCACGGCGAGGGCTTCGACGAGCACGGCTCGCGGTACCACTTCTACGACGTGCACGAGGAGTCCATCCGGGTGCCGCTGCTGGTGCGCGCCCCGGGCGTGGCGCCCGGCGAGCGGCACGCGCTCACGGCCCTCTTCGACCTCTACGCCACGGTGCTCAACCTCGCGGGCCGGCCCATGTACGCCGAGAGCCCGTCGCGCTCGCTGGTCCCGGTGCTCCTCAGCCGCCACGGCGGCGCCCCTCCGGACTGGCGCGAGGAGGTCTACGCCGACGTCGCAGAGTACGGCGGCGGCGCGCCCACCTCCAGGGCGCTCATCGCCCCGCCGTGGAAGATCGCCTTCGACGCCTCGCGGAGCGTCTGGGAGATGTACAACCTCGCGCTCGATCCCGGCGAGCAGCGCAACCTCTACGACGAAGACCCGGCCCGCGCCCGCGAGCTCAGGGCGCGCCTTCTCGACGGCGGCGCCGGGCGTCGCTGACCCGTCGCGCCCCGCGACGGCTCAGACCAGCGCGCCGAGCAGGGCGCGGAAGGCCGAGACGTCGTCGACGCGGAAGCGCGCCAGCGAGCGGCCGCGCCCGACGCGCACCGAGACGGCCTCCGGGGGGAGGGCGGCGAAGAGGTCTTCGTCGGTGCGGTCGTCGCCTCCGGCGAAGATGGCCGTGCCCGCGGGCATGTCGGCGATGAGCGCGGCCGCCACGATGCTCTTGCTGACGCCGGGCAGGCGCACCTCGATCACCCGAGAGCCCTCCAGCAGCTCGATGTCCGTCCTCGCCTCGGCGGCCAGCCGGGCTCTCAGCTCGTGCACCCGGGCGCTCGCCAGCGTCGGGTCGACCGCGCGGTAGTGAAACGCGAGCGCCGAGGTCTTCTCCTCCACGAAGGCTCCGGGCGTGCGGGCGGCGAGGTCGGCCAGCAGCGCCCCGACGGGCTCCTTCCATCCCAGCGAGCCGGTCACCCGCACCGTCCACGGGCGCGTCGGGTCGGGGCGGCACCAGTAGCCGTGCTCGGCGCAGAGGCCCACCGGCTGCTCGCCCAGCAGCCGCTCGATGGACGCCGGGGTGCGCCCGGTGAGCACGTGCACCCGCGCCCCGGGCCGGGCCGCGAGGCGCCCGAGGAGCGACTGAAGCTCCGGGTCGGGGCGCGCCAGCTCGGGCATCATCGCGTAGGGCACCAGGGTGCCGTCGTAGTCGAGCAGCACCAGCAGGCTCGGCGCCTCCCGCAGCCGGGAGACCTCCTCGCCGAGCGAGCGACCGCCCTCCACCGCGTTGCGCGCGGGCAGCACGGGCACCCGCTCGAGCTCGTCGACGAAGCGCCGGTGCCAGCGGGCGACGTCCGCCTCGAGCACGCGCGCGTGGAGCCGCTCCATGCGCAGGCGGCGCTCCTCCTCGGGCATCTGGAGCGCCGCGCCGATGGTGCGCTCGACCGCGTCGAGGTCGTAGGGGTTCACGATGAGCGCCTCGCGCAGCTCGTCGGCGGCGCCCGCGAACTCGCTCAGCACCAGCACCCCTCCGCCGTCGGTGCGGGCGGCGCAGTACTCCTTGGCCACGAGGTTCATGCCGTCACGGATGGGGGTCACCAGCATGATGTCCGCGGCGCGGTAGAGCGCCACGAGCTGCTCGAAGGGCACCGAGCGGTAGAGGAAATGCACCGGCACGCTGGTGGGCGTCCCGTGGGCGGCGTTGATGCGCCCGACGAGCTCGTTGGCCTCCTTGCGGAGGTCGGCGTAGCTGTCGATGGACTCCCGAGAGGGCACGGCGATCTGGAGGAGCTGCACCCGCTCGTGGAGCGTCTGGTCGCCCTCGAGGAGCCGCTCGAAGGCGAGCAGCCGGCGCAGGATGCCTTTGGTGTAGTCGAGGCGGTCGATGCCCAGGATGAGGCGTCGGCCCGCGGTGTTCTTTCGCAGCGCGGCGAGCTCGGCGTCGACCTCCGGCGAGTCGGCGGCGAAGGCCGCGGCGTCGACGCCGATGGGGAAGGTGCCGAGGCGCACCGAGTGGTCGGCCCAGCGGAGGACGTCGACGTCGAGGTCGGTCGCCAGCACCTGCGCCGCGGAGCGGGCGAAGTTGGTGAGGTACTCGCCCGTGTGGAAGCCGAGGAGGTCGGCGCCCATCAGCCCCCGCAGCACCTCCTCGCGCCACGGCAGGATGCGGAACACGTCCGCCGCGGGGAAGGGGATGTGCAGGAAGAACCCGATGCGCGCCCCGGGGACGAGCCGTCGCAGGTACTCCGGCACCAGCATCAGGTGGTAGTCGTGGATCCACACGAGGTCGCCCGGCTGGGTGCGCGCCGCGATCGCCTCGGCGAAGCGCTGGTTGACGTGCTGGTAGGTGACCCAGTCTTCGCGGGCCTCGAGGCGCACCTTGTCGAGGCTGTAGTGGAAGAGCGGCCACACGGCGCCGTTGGAGAAGCCGTCGTAGTAGTGGGCGACCTCCGCGGCGGTGAGGTCGATGGGCACGAGGCGCCGCTCGACGAGCTCGGCGTCGATGCGGGCGCGCTGCTCCGGCGTGGCCTGGGAGACGTCCCCGGGCCAGCCGAACCAGAGCCCGTCGCCCTTCGAGTGCGGGCCTCGCAGCGCCGTGGCGAGGCCCCCGGAGGAGGGCCGGAGCTCGAAGCCGTCGCCCTCGGGCTGGATCGTGATGGGGAGCCGGTTGGACGCGATCAACAGCCGGCTCATGGTGGCGCCTTCATCCCCTCGTATGACTCCGCCATAGGGCCGCGCCGCCCGAGCGTCGACACCCCCTCCGCCCGTTCGCTGTGGAGCGCCCTCGGGGCTTCGTGCTACTCGCCTGCGGTCTCCTCGAAGGGTGCAGCCCCATAGGCTGCAGGACCACGGATGGTCGGGCCGCCATCCATCTCCGGCAGAGATGCCGATCAGCGAGCGCACGCCATGGCCCTGGTCTCCAACGATCCACCGTCCCGCCCCTCGTCGCCTCCGGAGGCCTGGGCTCCGCTCGTGCACTTCGCCCGGCGCGCTCGCCGTCCGCTGGATCGCTTCCTCCAGATCGAGGCCGCGAGCGGCATCGTGCTGCTCCTGCTCGCGGCGGTCGCGATGGCGTGGGCCAACTCCCCGTGGGCCGCGAGCTTGGCGGCGCGGCCTTCGAGCGCCCGCTCGCCTGGTTCGTCAACGACGGCCTGATGGCGATCTTCTTCTTCGTGGTGGGCCTGGAGATCCGCCGCGAGGCGCACCACGGCGAGCTCTCCGAGTGGCGCCGCGCCGCGCTCCCGGCGGTGGCCGCCCTCGGCGGCATGGTGGCCCCGGCGCTGCTCTACCTCTCGATCGCCGGGGCGCCGTCCACCCGCTCGGGCTGGGGCGTCCCCATGGCGACGGACATCGCCTTCGCGGTCGGCGTGCTCACGCTGCTCGGCCGTCGCGTGCCGCCGGCCCTCCGCGTGCTGCTGCTCGCGCTCGCGGTCCTCGACGACCTCGGGGCCATCGTGGTCATCGCCCTCTTCTACTCCGCGGGCATCTCGCTGCCGGGACTTCTGGTCGTCGCGCTGGGCCTCGGGCTCCTCTTCGCGATGAGGGCGCTCGGCGTCCGCCGGAAGCTCCTCTACGTCATCCCCGGGGTCGTCGTGTGGGCCGGCGTCTACGCCGCGGGGATCCACCCCACGATCGCCGGGGTGCTCATCGGCCTGCTCACCCCGGTGCGCGCCTGGCTCGGCCCCAGGGGCTTCGCGGAGACCGTAAGGGCGGAGCTCGACCTGCTCTCCGTGGTGCCCTCCGGCGCCCTCACGACCCACGAGCTCGTGGCGACGCTCAACCACGTCGACGGCGCCCGCCGGGAGGCGATGTCCCCGGCGTCCAGCCTGATCGAGACGCTTCACCCCTGGGTCGCCTTCGTCATCATGCCGCTCTTCGCGCTGGCCAACGCCGGCGTCTCGCTCCGGGGACTCTCGCTCGACCGCGGCAACGCGATGGTGGCCCTCGGCGCGGCGGTGGGCCTGGTGGTCGGCAAGCCCGTCGGGGTGCTGATCGCCTGCGCGATCGCGCTGCGGCTGCGGGTGGCGACGCTCCCTCGCGGCCTCACCGCGAGGCACCTGCTGACCCTCGGCGTGGTCGCGGGCGTCGGCTTCACGATGGCGCTCTTCATCGCGCAGCTCGCCTTCCGGGACGCGGCGATGCTGAGCGCCGCCAAGCTCGGGGTGCTGCTGGCGAGCGCCGTCTCGGGGGTGCTGGGCCTCGCGCTGGGTCGGTGGCTGCTGAGGGAGACGGAGCACCCCGGCGCGGCCGAGAGCGCCGACGAGGCCGAGAGCTCTACCGAGCTCTGAGCTCAGCGCCCCGGAGCGACGCGGACGCTGCACTGCCCGGCGCCGTCCGAGGAGGACTGCGGGGCGTTCGCTCCGGCGAGGGCGAGGATCTGCTCGCTCAGCACCTCGACCTCGGACTGCACCGGCGGGGGGAGGACATCGACGCGGCGGAGCGCGCGGATCTCCTGGCGCGCTTCGGTGGGGAGCGCCTCGAAGGTCGGGTCGGGGAGCGAGAGCAGCATCATGGTCAGCGCCTCGGCGGTGGGCGCGGCTGCGGCCGTGGGGGGGAGGGCGCGGGCGACGGCGGCGAAGAGGGCGGTGGCGCGCAGCGCGCTGAGGAGGGCCTCGGCCTGGGCGCGGTGCTCCGGGGCGAGGCCATCGAGCGCCGAGGGCAGCGCCTCGAGGAGGGCCGGAGCCTCGGAGCGCATCCAGAGGACGAAGGCCCGCACGAGCCCGTCGGCCCCAGCGGGACGGGCGGCGGCGAGCGCGGCGGGCAGCTCCACCTCGAGCCGACGGGAGACCTCGGACCACGGCAGCGAGGCCCTCGACAGGTGGAAGAGCACCGAGGAGCCGGTCGCCCTGCGGCGGAGCAGCGCCCAGCCGCGGGAGCGCCCGGTCGCCGGGTCGCTGGGGAGCATCGCCTCCCAGAGCATGGGCACCGGCACCCAGTGCGGGGGGTACTTGAAGCGGGCGACGTCGAGCACCAGGGCGAGGTCGCGTCCCTCGTGGAAGCCGGCGACCGGGGAGAAGTGCCCGTCGCCGGTCTGACCCAGCGCGCTGCGCGCGTAGGAGGCCGCCAGCACCGGGCCGACCGCGGAGGTGGCGGCCGCTCGCAGGTCGGCGCGGAAGGCCTCGATCGACGACTCGGAGGCCCGGTGCGTGGCGGCGCTGACGCCGTTGCAGCGGGCGAGGCAGGCGAAGTGGTCGAGGGTGATCCCCTGGGAGCGCACGGCGTCGAGGGGGAGGCAGCAGTCGAGCAGCTCCTCGCTGTACCAGCGCCACGGGCCCTTCCAGAGCCTCCCCGGGTCGACGCCCAGCGCGTTGAGCGCGACGACCAGCGTGCCGAGGCCGCAGAAGGCCGGGTCGGCCTGCGTGTGGAACTGCTCCGCCAGCGCGAACCAGCCCTCGAGGTTGCCCTCGGCGAGGGCCTCCCGGAAGAGCCCGCGCCCCTCCGGGCTCGCGAAGGGCACGAGGGCGGGGGGCAGGGGACGACGATAGAATCCCTGGTCGCTCATCGGTCGCCGGGAGGGGCATAGCACGGCGACCTTGCGCTCAGGGTTGGGCCTCCCTAGATGCGAGACCGTATCGCCTGGCGAGGGGTCAGGCGGACTTGAGGGGACCATTGAGGGGATGCGCCCGACGGTCCATCGAAGAGAAAGGGGAGTATTGCCGTGCTGAACACCGCACCGACGACCACCATCCTTCCGGTCAGGGACATGGG
>Ga0208263_100644_pt1 | contig 12681 bp, 3 predicted proteins | sample LakWasMet28_LOW6_2_FD_183872 | JGI IMG/M metagenome (GOLD analysis project Ga0208263, IMG submission 183872) | Freshwater sediment methanotrophic microbial communities from Lake Washington under simulated oxygen tension - Sediment Metagenome... | ecosystem: Environmental > Aquatic > Freshwater >... | reverse complement strand
GAAAAATGGCGCGACCGCTCATACCGGCAAGAAGATCATCAGCCTTACCGGTAATGACTCCGGTAATTTTAATGGATTGGCTGACCGCATCGATACGCGCGCCCAGCATCTTGACCTTGGCCGGATATTCGCGCTGCGTTTCTTCAAGAAAAACCTTAAACTCGTAGCCCGGCTTCAACCACTTCAGCCAGCTTGAAGGCACCAGTACAGTGACTTCAAGCTGGCTATCATCCAGAATATCCAGAATCGGATCGCCGGCTTTAACATATTGATAACGCTGCACCAGACGCTCGGCCACGCGCCCCGAAAAAGGCGCGGCAATCGCGCATTTTTGTAACACCGCTCCCATCAAGGCAATATCGGCTTTGGCCTTGGCGACTTCGGCAGCCGCCATTTCAAGCTCCAGTGGACTCATAGAGTTCAGCTTGGTCAAACGCGAATTAACCTCATAGGTTTTTTCGGCAGCTTGCACCACGGCCTGCGCCTTTTTCAATTGCGCCTGCTGTTCGGCGCAATTGAAAGCAACCAGCAAGTCTCCTTGCTTGAATCGTTCTCCTTCCTGAACATTGAGTTGAACGATTTTTGCCGCCATTTCACTGGATAAAATAGAAGAATGCTGTGCATTAAGTTGAGCGCGAATTTCAGCCGACTCGGCGGCATAGGCTGTGTTGAAAACGCTAAAACCGGTGGCGCAGATGAGCAATCTTAAAAAAGTACGCATAATAAGTCTTGGTTGTTTGCTGAGGGTTGTATCTGAAAAGCCAGGTAGGTCGGGTTAGCGCAACGTAACCCGACACCTTGAAGCGGCAAATGTCGGGTTACGCTACGCTAACCCGACCTACTCGGTTGTGCCCTAAAACAGGACTAATTTTTCTTTACCACAGAATCAACAGCCGATAACTTGTCTGCTTCCGGTTTAGTTGCCGACGGGAACCGCCCTGCTTGCCAGTTTTTATCCACTGCTTCAATCGAACTTGCCAGGGTATTAATGTCGTAATTTTCAATAAAGACCGGCAAAGGATCAAGACCCAGCGAGACATAAACCCTGCCCAGCGAACTTTGAATACTGGCATAGGCTTCAAGCGTTTGTAAACGCGACATCAACGCATTGGTCGTCGCACGGATACGCTCCAACTCGGTTTTCGCGTCATTCTCCGCATCTGTAGTGATATGCTTTGAAATCTTCTGGTTGATGCCGTCCAGTTCCAAGGTACGCTTATACTGCTGGTCCGCCACTAAAAATTGCTGATAAGACAAGTGAACCTGCGTCAACACCGCCATGTAAACCGATAACCGGCGAGTGTCCCCTAACTTTTCCTGTGCGTCTATCTGGCTAAAACGCGCCGGGGCCGAGATCAACTCCATCAAGTTCTGGCTGATGATGCCGCTCAACTCCAGCCAGTTGTTGTTTAACAGATAAGAGTTGCTGTCATGGTTATAACCGGTCTTGAATTCAATACCGGGCAGTAAGCGCAACATGGCTTTATGGGTCTCTTCCGTCGTAATACGGTTATTGTAGATTTCTTCCCGCAATTCAGGGCGCAATTGCAGCGCCATTTCTTCCATTTTGTCGATCGCCAATGAAAATTCAGGCGCTTGTAGCGCGCTATTTTCAGGCAATTTCAACTGAAATTTCTGGCTGGGCGATACGCCCAGCAAAGAAGCCAGTTCGGTTTTGGCAAGACGGAGCGTTTCCGAGAGTTCCTCCAGTTTGCGAATGATTTCCAGCAGATCTTTTTGATATTGCAGTATCGCCAGCGGTGCGGCCAGTCGTTCGCTTTCAATGCCTTGGGCGTCCTTCAATGCTTGTCTGGCGCTACCCAGGATTTTATCAATTTCGCCTTCGAGTTGCTGTGTACCGGCCATGCGCCAAAATGCGGTGCGCACATCCTGCATCAATAATTGAGCGGTTTTACGACGGCTTTCTTCGGCAACCAGAACCCGGTTGGCATCCTGCTTGGCCTGAAAGTAGCTGACACCGAAATCCAGCACGTTCCAGCTGAAGGTGAAATCGTAAACCTTGCGCGACCGGTCTTGAGAGGTCGATGTTTCCAACGACTGGCGGCCGGTAGAGGTTGAACGGCTGCTGGAAGCGCTGAAATTATCGCGTCCCTTGTAACCCGCCGAAGCAATCAGGTCGGGCAATAAACTGTATTTTGCCAAATCGGACTGTCCGTCGGCCACGGCATGTTCCATCATCTTGACGCGATGATTAAGGTTGTATTTTAGCGCTCGGGCCATCGCGTCATAGACGCTAAGTGGCCCTACAATAGGTTCCTGTTTAGCAAAAATGACCTGTTTATCGGCATCAAGCGATGTCTTTTGTTCAACTTGAGTAATGGGTTCCGGCATGATGGCGCAACCGGCTAACAAAACAATACCGGAAAGACCGGCGATAAACTGAGGGGCTGGATAGTTCATGATGATGATTTTTTATTAATATTATGTTGAAAGAATTACAGGCGGCTCTCCCCGCCTTGTTTTACTGCCATCAGGTTAAAACATACCCTCGATAAGGGGCCAACCGACCGGCTGCCCTTACGCGAAAGGTATGCGTTATTTAAGTTCCCGTTTTTTATCGTATATCTCAGGCGGCATCCTTATCCTCACCAACCAGGCTTGCCAGACTATCCAGCAATGTTTGCCGCTGAAGCTCAAAGCCTTTACTGCCCACCCTCTGCAACTGTTGGGTCAGGCCTGGCTTGCCGGCGTGAGCCAGTTGCTTATCGGTCTGCTGCACTTGGCTTCGTTGGTTTCTCCCCGCTCCCTGCTGATTGTCTCCATCGGGCTGCCGATTGTTTTCATTATCAGGCTGTTGATCACCTTCTTGCCCCTGATTTTGCTGCTGCGCTCTGCCCTTTTGCGGCTGCACCTTGACCAGAACCACCACCTGCTTACCCTGACTGTCCCTGATAGTGACCTTCACCGTTATCGGACTGGTCACCACAGCGCCCTCTTTTACCGTAACGGCTCCGGTGCTGGGATTGACGCTGATAAACGACGGCAAACTTTGCCCGCTAGACTGCGTGCCGGTAATCGTTATCGTCCCGGACGTGTTCAACCCGGCAAAGACGCTGGACGGCAGGTTAATGGTGCCGCCGGATGTACCGTTTCCGTGCGAATCGACAGTCAGCTTCATATCCACAACGATGGTCTGGTTAGGACTGGAGCCGGAATTGCTGTTGTTATTGCCCGAGCTGCTATCACCTAAGCTGTTGGTATTCGTGCCGCTGTTTTCCGAACCATGCGTATCACTCGCATTGTTATTTCTGTCAGCGCCGGTACTATTGCCGGTGCCGGAGTTATTACCCGTACCCGTGTTGTTACCGGTATTGGTATTAGTGTTATTGCCCGTGCCGGTATTCGAACTGGGCTTGTCATCCCCATTTCCGGTTTGTTGCGTGAGGTTGATGGGTGCCAAAGCCTCTACTTGATCCGTCGCCACGCTGGCTACACTTTCCGCACCACCTTGCGCGTCAGTGTAACGGGCGACCACAGTAATAGTCTTGCCGGCTTCAGCATCGGTTAGCATATAGCTGCTGCCGGTTGCGCCGGTGATATCAATACCGTCAGCTTGCCACTGATAACTGATCGTGCCCAAGCCGTCAACATCTGCCAGCGTGTTGGCGGCAGACAGGGTGATTCCAACAGAGGGTATTCCGCTGATGGTTACCGTGCCGGTAGGTAAATCGTTAACCGGGTTCACAGTGATGGTAAAGGTTTGAGTGGTGCTGGTATCGACACCGCCATTAGCCGTTCCGCCGCTATCCTTGATCGACACCGTGACTGTCGCCGTACCGTTGGCATTGGCCGCCGGGGTGTAAGTCAAGTTGCCGTTGCTGTCGATAGTCGGCTGTACGCTAAACAATACGTTGTTATTATTGCTGGTGGTAAAACTCAGAGTCTGGCCATTTTCATTGGCAGGCCCTTTGCTGAGACCGGTTGCCCAGTTGCCAACCGTTTGCGCTCCGGCATCTTCATTGACAGTCTGATCAGCACCCTTGGTAAACGAGGGCGCATCATTGACTGCCGTGATATTCACAGTTTCGGTATAAGACGTGGTGCTGTACTCCGTCCCGTCGTGAACCTTAAACTGAAAGCTGGTATTCGCAGTACCGAAAGCGTCGGCCGCTCCCCTGAAGGTAAGCTTTCCTGCATCAATATCAGCCTTGGTTATTGCTTGGTTGGCGGTCACCGCTGTCCCATTTAGCGCCAACGTGCCGCTAGACGGCAACGCAGTAATTTGCACTTGGGTCAAGACATTGCCGGCATCCACGTCACTGAAGTTGAAATCGCTCGCCACAAAGGTATAGCTTGCATCTTCATTGACCGTTATTGAGCTATTGATAGAGGTGGGCGGAACGTTAGCCGTCACCGTAATTCCATTATTGGTAAGATCGGCCACCACCACCGCTGCGTCCGCGCCTGCGGCCCAGTCTTCTGCGGCAGCCAGATTGTAGACCGTATTATCGTTAGCGTTTAGGCCGGTCTTGTTAAATAGGGCGTTGACGCCGGCCTTATCCGCGCCCGTCAACGTCAGCGTGAACTCAGTAGCAGAGGTGATTTCAACTCCCGCTGTGCCTGTTAAAGTGTAAGTAGCTCCACCTTGACCGGTAAAAGTCAGTTTGGAAGCGTCAATGTCGTTGTTAGCCCCTACCAATTTCAAAAAGTTGGCACCAGTGACGACGAGTACACCTGTGTTATTGACATAAGTGGCGGAAGTAATGGTAGGAACCGCTACGTTGCTAGCCGTGATACCGTTGCCGGTCAGGTCGGCATCGGTGACCCCGGCCGCCGCTCCGGCGGTCCAGTTCTCGGCGGCGGCCAGGTTATAGGTCGTAGCGCCAGTTGACGACGTGCCGTTTTTGTTAATGATCTGGTTGATCGCGGCCTTGTCGGTCGCGCTCAAGGTAATCGTGAGCGCGGTGCCGGAGGTGATTTCGACGTTCGAGGTATCGGTCAGGGTATAGGTCGCGCCGCCTTCGCCGGTGAAGGTGAATTTGTTGGCGACAATGTCGTTGGCCGCGCCGTTCAATTTCAGGAAACCGGTGCCGGTCACCACCAACGCGCCGGTGGTGGCATCGTAGGTGGACGAGGTAATGGCCGGCACCGCCACGTTGCTGACGGTGATGCCGTTGGTGGCATCCACATCGGTGACCCCGGCCGCCGCCCCGGCGGTCCAGTCCTCGGCGGCGGCCAGGTTATAGGTGGTGGCGCCAGTCGATGCGGTGCCGTTTTTGTTGAGCATCTGGTTGATCGCGGCTTTGTCGGTCGCGCTCAAGGTAATCGTGAACGCGGTGCCGGAGGTAATTTCGACGTTCGAGGTATCGGTCAGGGTATAGGTCGCGCCGCCTTCGCCGGTGAAGGTGAATTTGTTGGCGACGATGTCGTTGGTTGCGCCGGACTTCGACAGGAAGCCGGTGCCGGTCACGACCAAGGCGCCGGTGGTGGCATCGTAGGTAGACGAGGTAATCGCAGGCACCGCCACGTTGCTGACGGTGATGCCGTTGCCGGTCAGGTCGGCATCGGTGACCCCGGCCGCCGCTCCGGCGGTCCAGTCTTCGGCGGCGGCCAGGTTATAGGTGGTGCCGCTAGTCGATGCGGTGCCGTTTTTGTTGATCATCTGGTTGATCGCGGCCTTGTCGGTCACGCTCAAGGTAATCGTGAACGCGGTGCCGGAAGTGATTTCGACGTTCGAGGTATCGGTCAGGGTATAGGTCGCGCCGCCTTCGCCGGTGAAGGTGAATTTGTTGGCGACGATGTCGTTGGTTGCGCCGGACTTCGACAGGAAGCCGGTGCCGGTCACGACCAACGCGCCGGTGGTGGCATCGTAGGTGGACGAGGTAATGGCCGGGACCGCCACGTTACTGACGGTAATGCCGTTGCCGGTCAGGTCGGCATCGGTGACCCCGGCCGCCGCTCCGGCGGTCCAGTCTTCGGCCGCGGCCAGGTTGTAAGTGGTGCCGCTGGTTGAGGCGGTGCCGTTTTTGTTGATCATCTGGTTGATCGCGGCCTTGTCGGTCGCGCTCAAGGTAATCGTGAACGCGGTGCCGGACGTGATTTCGACGTTCGAGGTATCGGTCAAGGTATAGGTCGCGCCGCCTTCACCGGTGAAGGTGAATTTGTTCGCGACGATGTCGTTGGTCGCACCGTTCAATTTCAGGAAGCCGGTGCCGGTCACCACCAACGCGCCGGTGGTGGCATCATAGGTGGACGAGGTAATGGCCGGTACTGCCACATTGCTGGCGGTAATACCGTTGCCGGTCAGATCCGAAGTATCGCCCGCAGTCACTTGAGCGTCCCAATCATCGGCAGCGGCCAAGTTATAGGTAGTGCCGCCAGTCGATGCGGCACCGTTTTTGTTGACGATCTGGTTGATCGCGGCCTTGTCGGTCGCGCTTAAGGCCAATGTGAACGATGTTGCGCTGGTGAGTTCGACATCCGCAGTATCGGTCAGGGTATAAGTCACGCCGCCTTCACCGGTAAAAGTCAGCTTCGCAGCGGTGATGTCGTTGCTTGCACCTGCTTTGGCCTGCATATTGGTACCGGTCACCACTAGGCTGCCCGTCGTTGCGTCATACGTAGCTGAAGTGATTTTTGGAGCAATAGACACGGTGACGGCATTGGTGGCGTCGGCTATATTAGCCGCCGCATCCGCTCCAGCCATCCAATCGTCGGCAGCCGCTAAATTGTAGGTAGTGGAGTCGTTGGCGCTGGTGCCGATCTTGTTCAACAAGGCATCGACATTGGTTTTATCCGCCCCCGTCAAAGTGGTCGTGAACGAGGTTGCCGAGGTGATTTCCACGCCGGTGGCATTGGTCAGCGTATAGGTTCCACTACCCTGACCGGTAAAAGTCAGCTTGGTGAGGTCAATATCGTTATTGGCACCCACTTTGCTAAACAGATTGGTGCCGGTTACCGTCAGTACGCCGGTGTCCGAATCGTAGGCAGACGACGTAATAGTCGGCGTTTGGACATTGCTGACCGTTATGCCGTTGCCGGTAAGGTCTGCCACAACCGTCGCGGCGGCGGTGCCCGCCATCCAATCCTCGGCAGCGGCTAAATTGTAGGTGGTGGAGCCTGATGACGAAGTACCGTTTTTATTCAGCAAACCGCGTACCACGATTTGGTCCGCGGCGTTCAATGTTACCGAGAACGTGGTAGCGTCGGTAATTTCCACATTAGATGAAGTCAGCGTATAAGTTCCGCCCTCACCCGTCAGCGTCAGCAGGGACACCGCAACATCGTTGGTTGCGCCGGACTTGGAGACCAGATTGGTGCCGGTCACCGTCAGCACGTTGGTGCTGGCGTCATAGGTGGCTGAGGTCACCGTCGGGGCTGCGTAGTTGCTCACCGTGATCGCATTGGTAGTGTCGCTGCCGTTAGTGGCATCGCCCCGGTTCCAACTGGCCGCCGCCGACAGGTTATACGTCGCGGTACTCACCGCTGAGGTTCCGTCCTTGTTCAGCAGGGCTTCCACATTAGTCAGGTCGGCTCCGCTGAGCGTCACCGAGAACGAGGTTGCCGACGTAATTTCCACGCCGGTGGCATTGGTCAGCGTATAAGTCGCCCCGCCCTCGCCGGTAAACGTCAGTTTAGTGAGATCAATATCGTTGGTCGCACCGGACCTTGACAGGAAGTCCGTACCGGTGACCACCAGGATGTTGGTATTGTAATCGTAGGTGGCGCTGGTGATGGCCGGCACCGCCACATTGCTGACAGTGATGCCGTTGCCGGTCAGGTCGGCATCGGTGACCCCGGCCGCCGCTCCGGCGGTCCAGTCCTCGGCCGCGGCAAGGTTATAGGTCGTAGCGCCGGTCGACGACGTGCCGTTTTTGTTAATGATCTGGTTGATTGCCGCTTTGTCGGTCGCGCTCAAGGTGATCGTGAACGCGGTGCCGGAGGTAATCTCAACGTTCGAGGTATCAGTCAGGGTATAGGTCGCGCCGCCTTCGCCGGTGAAGGTGAATTTGTTGGCGACGATGTCGTTGGTCAAGCCGGACTTCGACAGGAAGCCGGTGCCGGTCACCACCAATGCGCCGGTGTTGGCATCGTAGGTGGACGAGGTAATCGCCGGCACCGCCACGTTGCTGGCGGTGATGCCGTTGCCGGTCAGGTCGGCATCGGTGACCCCGGCCGCCGCTCCGGCGGTCCAGTCTTCGGCCGCGGCGAGGTTATACGTGGTGCCGCTGGTCGACGATGTGCCGTTTTTGTTAATGAACTGGTTGACTGCCGCCTTGTCGGTAGCGCTCAACGTAATGGTGAACGCGGTGCCCGAGGTGATCTCGACGTTGGCGGTATCGGTCAAGGTGTAAGTTGCGTTGCCCTCCCCCTTAAAGCTGAATTTATTGGCGACGATGTCGTTGGTCGCGCCGTTCAGGTTGAGAAAACCGGTTCCGGTGACCACCAACGCGCCGGTGTTGGCATCGTAGGTGGACGAGGTAATCGCCGGCACCGCCACGTTGCTGACGGTAATGCCGTTGCCGGTCAGGTCGGCATCGGTAACCCCGGCCGCCGCCCCGGCGGTCCAGTCTTCGGCCGCGGCAAGGTTATAGGTGGTGCCGCTGGTCGATGCGGTGCCGTTTTTGTTGATCATCTGGTTGATCGCGGCCTTGTCGGTCGCGCTCAAGGTAATCGTGAACGCCGTGCCGGAGGTAATTTCGACGTTCGAGCTATCGGTCAGGGTATAGGTCGCGCCGCCTTCGCCGGTGAAGGTGAATTTGTTCGCGACAATGTCGTTGGTTGCGCCGGACTTCGACAGGAAGCCGGTGCCGGTCACGACCAACGCGCCGGTGGTCGCATCGTAGGTGGACGAGGTAATCGCCGGCACCGCGACGTTGCTGACGGTGATGCCGTTGCCGGTCAGGTCGGCATCGGTGACCCCGGCCGCCGCCCCGGCGGTCCAGTCTTCGGCCGCAGCCAGGTTATAAGTCGTGCCGCTGGTCGACGAGGTGCCGTTTTTGTTGATCATCTGGTTGATCGCGGCTTTGTCGGTCGCGCTCAAGGTAATCGTGAACGCGGTGCCGGAAGTGATCTCGACATTCGAGCTATCGGTCAGGGTATAGGTCGTGCCGCCTTCGCCGGTGAAGGTGAATTTGTTGGCGACAATGTCGTTGGTTGCGCCGGACTTCGACAGGAAGCCGGTGCCGGTCACGACCAATGCGCCGGTGGTGGCATCGTAGGTGGACGAGGTAATGGCCGGTACTGCCACATTGCTGGCGGTGATGCCGTTGCCGGTCAGGTCGGCATCGGTGACCCCGGCCGCCGCTCCGGCGGTCCAGTCTTCGGCCGCGGCCAGGTTATAGGTGGTACCGCTGGTTGATGCGGTACCGTTTTTGTTGATCATCTGGTTGATCGCGGCCTTGTCGGTCGCGCTCAAGGTAATCGTGAACGCGGTGCCGGAAGTGATTTCGACATTCGAGCTATCGGTCAGGGTATAAGCCGCCCCCGCCCCGCCTTCTCCGGTAAAAGTGAATTTGTTGGCGACGATGTCGTTGGCCGCGCCGTTCAATTTCAGGAAGCCGGTGCCGGTCACGACCAATGCGCCGGTGGTGGCGTCGTAGGTGGAGCTGGTGATGGTCGGCGTGTCGGGATTGCTGACCGTCACCGCATTGGTGAGATCCTGAAGATTGCCGTCGTTGATATTGGTATTCCAACCCAACGCCGCCGCGAGGTTATAGGTCGTGCCGCCGGTCGAAGTCGTGCCGGCCTTGTTGAGAAACTGGTTGACGGCTGCCTTGTCGGCGGCGTTCAAGGTGACGCTGAACGAGGTACTGCTGGTCACCTCTACATTCGATGTGGTCAGGATCCGGGTGGTGTTGCCCTCGCCCTTCAGGGTCAGCTGGTTGACGGTGATGTCGTTGGTGGCTCCCGGCTTGGCGACCAGGTTGGTGCCGGTCACGGTCAGCACACCGGTGTTGGCGTCGTAGGTGGAGCTGGTGATGGTGGGGTTCTGGGTGTTGCTGACGGTGACGCCGTTGCCGGTCAGATCGGCCGCTGTGGTGCGCGACGTATCCCAGTCGGCGGCGCCGGCGATGTTGTAGGTACTGCTGGTCACCGACACCGTGCCGTCATAGTTCAGCAAGCCCTCGACGTTCATGGCGTCGGTGTCGGCCAGCGTCAACGAGAACTGGGTGGTACTGCTGGCCGTGACGGTGTACGACCCGTTCAGGGCATAGGTGCCGCCCGCTTCGCCGGTCAGGGTCAGCTTGGTCGCATCGATGGTGTCGCCGGCGGTCATGCCGGTGCCGGTGACGGTCAGCACGTTGGTGCTGGCGTTGTAGGTGGCGGAGGTGATAGTTGGGCTGGCTTGAGTAAAAATAAAGTTATCGTACATGACATCGGTAAAAATGCCGCCCCCACTCTTTGTTACCGTGAAACTGGTAACGCCAGTCCAATTAAGCGAAATAGTCGCGCCGGCGCTTGTTTCCGTTGCATTGACAACGGAATTGCCGCCCCCCGTAGGCGTGAATACTAAAGCATTATGTATGCCTTGATCCGCCAGTCGAAATGAGGTCAGGTCAACAGCACTGCTAAAAGAAAAGGTCTCGCTTGTATGAGTTGCACTATCAACCATAACATTGCCGGAAGTACCCGCATAGTTACCGCCACCTGTAACAACCCAATTACCCGCATCAATGGCTGCCGTCATCGTAACGCCGCTTACCGTTTGAGTGACCGTACTAGTTCCTGTCCCGGTCGCTGATTCAAAATCGAACGCGACAAGCGTGTAATCATAGGCAGCGATACCCGCATCTGAAAGGTATATACCTGTTTCAATGCTACCGCTAACAGTTTCAAGCTGCCAGTTTCCTCCCAAAGCAACTGCGCCTGTGGCATCATTGGACGCGGCAATATCCGCCCGAGTCGATTGAGCCAGTGCGGCAACAAACGCCGCCCCATCGGAACCCGCGCCCACATCGCAGCCATACAGCAAAACATCGGCGTTCTGGGTCAACGCGTTACCGATAGTCGTTAGCTCGGCGGCATGGTCCTGCAGGTTTTGCGAAGTCAAAGTCAACGACCCCAATAAAAGCGCACCTTCGGAACCGTGGGAAACGATGTGTATGGCGTCGATGCCGCTACGCCCATTAAGAATTTGCGCCATCTGCGCCAAACCGTCTTGACTGGAATCGAGCACATGCACTTCCTCGCCCGGCTTCGCATCGTTCACCAGAGTCTGATAATCGGCCACGTTGTTTTCGATAAAGACAATCTCGGTGCGTTGCGGCACAGGATCAACTTGAACGGCGGGTGGCACAACATCGGCTACAGCCTGGGCAAGTTTAGCCGCATCAATGGCGGCGGTATCCTGCACCGGAGGCTTAGTGTCGACCACGGCATCCGCAGTTGTCGCTGCCGCCGCGCCGTCGAACATGATACGCGGCTCCAGCGCCATCATGGTTCGACGGGGCTTATAATGCGAGCCATAGTCGATTGCAGGGGCCGACAAGTTTGAATTTATTTTGCCTGGTTTTTTGGTCAGCATGGTTTTGATAAATTTCATGTTGGTACTCCCTGCATTTAGTGATAACGGGTTATCGAAAGTCTTGTTTAAGCGCTTTGCGCATTGTGAGCGTAATTTAAAGATTGCTCAGAATATGTTTTTTAGTTTGTACTCAGTGCAAGGCCTAAATGGCCTTTACGATTTCAATTCTGACACCGTGACTCACTTCCGGCGGTTTAAACTGGTCATGCCTGCATGAAAACGCAGATTCTGGCGCAGGATGGCCGCCAGCAAGGTAGAGCCGGAACGCGGCAATCCAGAAATAAAATGATAGCGGGGCATGGGCATATAGTCTAAGTGGATGGCAAAACCTATATTTAAAGAATGCACTTATTAGTTATATCTAGTAAGTACTAATACCTAGCCTCAGTGTAACAACACAACTTACCAATTACAACTCTTCCGTAAATCAGTCTTTTATCGTTATTATGTCGGGCATCCCATTTAATTTTGATGCAACCTAAAAATCACTTTTCATCAAAGTAGCCTACATCGGAAACGCTTATTTTTTTGGGGCTTGTTGTTAACGCTCTTGACTTAAGTTCGATCCGTTAGCCCCGACCCACACAAGGGCACGTGATTAAGCTTCGTAGGAGCGGGTCATGCCCGCTAACGGCATGGGTCAAGACACACTTCGTTGCCAAAATATCGCGGGCACAGCCCGCTCCTACGGCTTCATTGATCACGACTGCGGCGTTGTTCGAGCTGCGCATAGAGCCCTGTAGGCCGGAATAAGCTGGTTCAAGCGATAGCGAGAACCGGTGTTTCCGGCAAACACCGCTCGAATTCACCGGAAACGCTACCCCGCGCTACGCTTGGGCAGCCTTATTCCGGCCTTGCTTCTTCCATCTCACAACGTTATCCATAGAAGTAGACCCCGCATTCTTACGCCGTCGATCAATCCGCCTTGCGAGAAAAATTCGATAAAAAGCGAATCCCGTTATAATAAGAAACACGATAACTATTTTGGAGGAACAACATGTTAGCCGAAAAAGATACCGGACTCATTAGCCCGGAAGACTATTTGAAAGGCGAACCGCTTAGTGATGTCAAGCATGAATTGATCGACGGTCATGTTTATGCCATGGCCGGGGCCAGCGCCAATCATGAAAGAATATCAGGAAACATATACAGAAAATTCGGCAATCATTTAGAAAACACTCCCTGCGAACCTT
>Ga0208263_100637_pt1 | contig 12722 bp, 8 predicted proteins | sample LakWasMet28_LOW6_2_FD_183872 | JGI IMG/M metagenome (GOLD analysis project Ga0208263, IMG submission 183872) | Freshwater sediment methanotrophic microbial communities from Lake Washington under simulated oxygen tension - Sediment Metagenome... | ecosystem: Environmental > Aquatic > Freshwater >... | reverse complement strand
CCGGGGTGGTGGCGCTGGAGCAGGCCTTCGTGAGCCGCGACCCGCACGCGGCGCTGGTGATCGGGCACGCCCGCGGCGTGGCGATGCTGCTGGCGGCGAGGGCGGGCCTCACGGTGGTGGAGTATCCGCCGGCGGTGGTGAAGCGCTCGGTGACGGGCAACGGCCGCGCGGAGAAGTCCCAGGTGGGGGCGATGATCCAGCGGATGCTGGGGCTGACCGAGCCCGCGCAGGAGGACGCGGCGGACGCGCTGGCGGTGGCGATCACGCACGCCAACGCGACGGGGCTCGCGGCGCTGCTCAAGAGGGCCTGAGCGGCGGGGACTGACGCGGCGACGGCCTGAGCGGGTGAATCCCACCGCTCTCTCGCCATCGGTGTCGCCGCGAGGCGGGCGAGGCGGTACCGTCAATCCGCGATGGATCTGTACGACGAGTTCGCTTCGATCATCGCGGCTCTTGAAAGCGAGGGCGTCCCCTACGCCGTCTGCGGCGGAATGGCGATGGCGATTCATGGGTTCCCGCGCGCCACGGTCGACGTCGATCTGTTGGTTCCGATCGAAGCGGCGGACCGGGTCTTCTCGTCGGTGCGGCCGCTCGGCTACGACCTCGTCGCGGACCCGATGACCTTCGCGGACGGCGCTGTCGAGATGCGTCGCGTGACGAAGGTCGACCCCGCGGCGGGCGATCTCCTGAGCCTCGACCTCGTGCTCGTGACGCCCGCAGCCGCTCAGTCATGGGACTCGCGAATGCGAGTCGCCTGGGAGCGCGGGGAACTCACCGTCGTGTCGCGACCCGGGCTCGTCGCCCTGAAGAAGCTCCGCGGCTCGGGCCAGGATCAGGACGACATCCGCAACCTGGAGGGTGTCGACCCGTGATCGTCAGCATGTCGGCGCGCGACGTGACCACCCGCCTCCGGCGGGCTTCGCAGTTGCGGCGGCTCTGCCTCGCGCTCGCTCGGAGCCGACCGGTCGCGACGCCCCCTCCCGAAGCGCCCCCAGAGACACCGCCCGCGACGGGTGGACTCACGACCGCGGATCCGGCCACCGACTAGAACTGACGCCGGTGCCTCACCGGGTGGATGCGGTCGACGCCCGACGCTCACAGACGCGGGGTACGAACGACATGCGCTCGGGCTCCACTGCGAGCCCCATCATCGTTGCGAGAGCCTCGCGGACGGGTTCGCATCCGTCGAGCGCGTTGCCGTTGACTTCCGCGTTATCGATGTCGGAATCCGGTAGGGAGTGGAAGGCGGAAGGGCCCGCCCGGAGCGCTCCATTGCAGTCTCGGATGGCGCGGAGATACAGCGCCCGCGCGTCCGCGTCCGTTTCCTGCGCGACGGTCCGTATGAGCACCTGACGAATGCGCAACAGGTCGGGGCGCGTGAACCGATCGACATTGGCGCCGAAGCTCCGGGCGAGCGCGACGCTGACCTCCCGTGCGCTACGATCCGCGACGCGTTGGAGCGTGCGCGGGAGCACGTCAGCGGTCCACTGATCAACCAGGCGGAAGAGAGCGTGCACGTCCGCCACGTCGATCGTCGCGTCGCCCTGCGAAGGGGTGAGGCCGACGACGTCGAAGGTGGCCTCGGCGCGCGACGGAAACGCCGGATGCCGCGGGTCGCGATAGTCCACGACGGCGCGCCAGGTTCCGGCCGCGAAGGTGTTGTCGGAGAGGAGGTAGGGATGGCCGACCGGGCGCGAGGCGCCTGGCGCGAAGGGTTCGTGATCGCCCGCATGGTTGCCGCAATACGAGACGTGGCGAGGGAACCAGTGTCCATCGAAGCCAAGACGCTCGAAGGCCACGATGAAGGATGAACCCTCCGGAGGCTCGATCGTGACGGGTGTGTGGTTGACGAGCTGCCAGGCATCAAGGGACGAGCCCACCAGCTCTACCGAATCAGGTGGGATGGGAGCATCGGGCGCTGCGACGGCGGGCGGGACCGACGGCGAGGGCAGCGAGATCGGCGCAGGTGGTCGCCGGGTGGCACAGGCCGTCATCACGACGAACGCGAGGAGCGATCGAGCCGACGACGACATGGTGCGGGCGCGCATGGGGAGTGGTGACAACCATACCGCCCTGATCGCCGAAGCGAATCGCCGCGGAGTCGGATCGGCGGGGCGCCCGTGCCATTCGCGCTGCCCGCGATACGCTCGCCCTCGATGGGACCCCACCGACACGCCCTCGCGCTCGTCGCCCTCTCGGCCTGCACCGACGCCGCGACCCCGGCGCCCACGCCCGCCGCCGACGCGGGCCCATCGCTCCCCGCGCTCACCGCCGACCCTGGCGAGCTCACCGATTGTCCCGCCGCGCCGCCCGCTGTCGGCGCCGCTCGCGCCCTTCATCTCCGCTGCGCGGCCCAGCGCGCCAGCGGCCCTCTCGCGATGGGCCGCCCCGGTGACGTCATCCTGGAGAACGCCGTCGCCCGCTTCATCCTCCGCTCCGGCGACGAGTCCGCCACCACCATCGGCGCGCCCGGCGGCGGCATCCTCGACGCGACGCCCGGCAACACGACTACCCCTGATCTGGTGAAGGAGATCCTACCGACGCTCAACCTCTTCGGCCTCACCGTCGGCCCGCTGGTCGTGGTGCGCGCCTCCGGTCGCGAGGCCGTCGTGCGCGCCTCCTTCATCCCGCGCCCGCTCGAACTCATCCAGGCCGTGATCCCCCTCGCGCTCCAGCGCCCCGCCCTGCGCGGCGTCGTCGAGTACGCCCTCTCTGCCGACGACCCTGCGCTCCGCGTCCGCATCTGCGCCATCCCTGAAGGCGAGACAGGGACCACCACCGTGAGCGCTGGCGCCGTCGCCATCCTGGGTGGTGCGGGCGAGATCGTCGTGCCCGGTGGCGGAGCGCTCGAAGGCGACATGGCCACCGCCGTCGGCCGCGCGCTCCTCGCGGAGTCACCCGACACCGCCGTCGGCGTCGCCCTCGACGCCCCGGCCACGGTCATCCACGCCGGGACCGTCAGCCTCCTCAACGCCAGCGCCCGCATCCACTTCGCGGGCGACACCCTGCGCTGCACCACGCTCCGCGTCGCCACCGCCGCCACCGCCGCCGCGGCCTACGACGCCCTCGCGCTCGACGATGGGGCGCCCATGGTCGACGTGGCGGTTCCTGCGGGCGGGCGCGCCGAGCTCTCCAACGACGCGGGTCGCATCGTGCTCCGTTCGCGCGGCGTCGACGGCCACGTGCGCGCGCGCCTCCGCATGGACGCAGCCCGCACCCGGGTGGCCCGCGACGGCGGAGCCTTCGGCGCGCCCGATGCGATCCCCGGCGTCGGAGCCCTTCGCGTCACGGCCTCGGTGCGCGACGTGCCGGGCTCTCCGGTTCGCATCACGGTGGTGCGCGACGGGGAGGCGTTCGAGCGACGCTGGGTGGTCACCGGCCCGGAGGCCCGCGCGCTCCCGGTGGGGCGCTACCGGGTCTCGGCGTCGCGCGGCATGGAGCACTCCGCGGTCTCATCGGACATCACCGTCGCCGCGAGCGAAGAGGCGCGCTTCGATGCCGTGCTCGAGCGGGTGGTCGCGACGCCGGGCTACGTCGCGACGGACTTTCATCTGCACACCGAGCTCTCGACGGACAGCACGCACCCGGTGGGCGACGCCGTCCGCCAGATGGCGGGCGAGGGCCTGGAGCTGGTCGCCGGGACGGACCACGACTTCATCACCGACCTCGACGCCGTGGCGACGAGCGTGGGCGTCCGCGACTGGCTGGTGCTGGTCCCGGGCGAGGAGGTGTCGACGGTGCGGCTCGGGCACTACGGGGCCTATCCGCTGCGGCGCGACGAGGCGAGGGCGGGGGCCAACGCGGTGCCGTGGTTCGGGATGTCACCCGCGCAGATCGCGCAGGCGGCGCGGGCTCGCGGCGACGACGTGGTGGTGCAGGTGAACCACCCGCGGCTGCGGGGGACCGGGGTCTTCGATCAGATCGGGCTCGATGCTGCGACGGGCATCGCGCACGGCGACCCGACGCGGGTGGGCCTGCCCGCGGGCACCGACCTCACCCCATTGGACTTCGACGTCGTCGAGGTCTGGAACGGCTACACCCGCGGCGACAACGAGCGCTCCTTCGCGGACTGGCTGGCGCTGCGGGCGGCAGGGCGGCGCTTCGTGATGGTGGGCAACTCGGACAGCCATCGGCCGGACAGGGCGCCGGGGGCGCCGCGGTCGTTCGTCCGGGTGCCAGACGACGGGCGCGGGCGCGTGACGTGGGCGGACGTTCGCGCGGGGCTGCGGTCGGGGGACGTGAGCGTGGGCGCGGGGCTGTACGTCGAGGCCGACGTTGACGGGGTGCGACCGGGCGGGCGCGCGACGGCTCGTGATGGGCGGGTGATGCTGCACGTGCGGGTGCAGGGAGCGGCGTGGGCGGACTGCACGCGGCTGCGGGTGTACCGCGGCACCGAGGTGGTGCTCGACCGGGCGGTGACCACGCCGAGCGACCGCGTGGTGCGCATCGACGAGGTGGTGGCGGTGGACGTGCCCGCGGCGAGCTTCCTGGTGGTGCGAGCGGACGGGACACGCGACGCGACGCCCCTCTTCGATTACCCGCCGTTCGGGCTGACCAACGCCATCGACGTAGGGCCTTGAGGGCGGCGGTTGACGGGTAGCGCCCCAGACGATCGCCCCTTCGCATGAGCTCGGCGATCGATTTCCAGGGCCTCTTCGAAGCCTCGCCAGTGGCGCTGATGGCGCTCGACCACGAGCTCCTCGGGAGGCAGATCTTCGAGCTCTTCCCCAACGACCCCGACGACCCGAACAACGTCCCCGCCCGGATGCTGCGCGCGTCCTCCGAGCGCGTGCTCGCGGCGCCGCCCGGCGCCAGCTCGTCCGCTCTTGACGGCCGGCCGACCGATGCTCACCTCCTGCGCTCGAACGGCCTTCCCTCGGGAAGAGCCACCGGCCTCCGAGGCGCTGCCGTCGCCCGCCTCCGGGGCGGCGATCGCGGGCACCGACACCGGCGCCGCGACCGACGCTGGCACCGACGCGGGCTCGACCACGGACTCGGGCGCGGTCGCCGACGCGGGCGGCTGCAACGCGGTGACCTTGAGCGCTGGCAACGTCCCGGAGACCGCCGGGGCCGGCGCGTTCCCGACCCCCGCGGGGGGCACCATCGCCGACGGCACCTATCAGCTCACCGGCTTCTACATCTACCCGCCCGGATCGATCGACGCCTATCGGCGGCGAGAGACCCTGGTGATCTCCGGGGGGGCCGTGCAGTCGGCGCGGCAGACCGACTCCGGCGCGATCGAACGCAACACCGGCACCTTCACCACCTCGGGCACCAACCTCGTCTTCAACGTGACCTGCCCCGGCGCCGCGACGGTGACGGTCCCCTACACGGCCAGCGCCACCACGCTGCGCATCTTCGACATCTCACCCGGGGTGAACGAGGTCCATGAGTACACCCGGCAGTAAAGTCGGCGGGGCCGGGGGCGACCTTCCCCGACTCCGAGAAGCACTTCGCAAGACGCACGATCGTCCATCGGGACGGCCGTGCGCACGCTCGGTGACGGGCAGCGGCCGCCAGGGGTGACCACGGCGCTGGCGCCCGTCATGGCGTGCGGCGACGGCGACGGTGACGCCCGGGGGGTGCCGCCCTACGGAGGGTCTGCGGTCCGTTGACCGTGACGACCTCCCCAACGCGTCGTCGTCCTCGCGAGGAGAGCCCCTGTGATGCTGCGTCGCTCGATGGTTCTGGCCGGTCTGCTGGTCGTGGGCTGCAAGGATGAGATCCCGTTGTACCCGGGGGCGGACGCTCCGACGGACGGCGGCGATGCCGCGGCCGCCGACGCCGGCTTCGATGCGGGCCCGGCCGACCTCGGCGCTCCCGACGACGTGGCCGCGATGGACGCACCGCCGCTCGCCGACCGCTTCGTCGAGGACGCCGCGCTCGACGCGGGAGCGCCCTTCGATGCGCCCGTCGCGGACGCCCCCGGAGGCGACGCGCCCGACACCGCCGACACCGCCGTCGTCGCCGACACCGCCGTCGCGGCCGACACCGCCGTCGCGGCCGACACCACCGTCGCGGCCGATGCAGGCGCGGCGGATGTCCCGCCGACGGACGTTCCGCCGGCGCCCACCGCGGCGCCGGGTGAGTGCAGCCGGGCCGACCGCGAGGGGAGCCCCGGCAACAACGTCGACAGCGACCCCGCCGACTCGCAGACGCCCTCGGTCGTGTGGACCGGCACCGAGTTCGGCGTCGCGTGGTCCGACCTGCGCAACCCCACGGCGGAGATCTACTTCGCTCGCTTCCGCGACGCGACGACCCCGCGCGTGACGCTGCCGACGCTCACCCGCGTCACCACCGAGCCCGCCTCGGGCGCGGGCTCCAACGAGCAGCCCTCCATCGCCTGGGACGGCACCCGCTACTGGATCGCCTGGAGCCGCACGCTCTCCGGCGCGCCCGGGTCGATCCGCGTGGCGTCGGTGACGCCGACCAGCGCCACCGACTCGGACGTCGGCGCCCCCGTCACGGTGAGCACCGGCACGCAGGGCTACACCGCGCGGCCCTCGCTCGTCGCCATCCCCGCGGCCGAGGGCGGCGGGCTCGCGCTCGCGTGGGAGGACGACCGCGCCACGGACAACGCCGAGATCTACTTCGCTCGCCTCGGCGCGGCGGGCGCGCGCGTCGGGCCCGAGGTGCGCGTGACCAACGCCGACAACCTCTCCGGCTGGCCGCGGCTGGTGCACGGCCCGGCCAGCGAGCTCGGCCTCGCGTGGATCGACGAGCGCGACCCCGGCTCCGACGCCGACCTCTACTTCGCGCGGCTGACCCTCAGCGGCGCGCGTCCGGCGGGCTCCGCGGACGTGCGGGTGACCACCGATCCCTTCGTGACGGCGCACCCCTCGCTGGCCTTCGACGGCACCGGCTACGGCGTCGCGTGGGAGGCGGAGGTAGGCGTCGCCGACCGGCCCGCGGTGTTCTTCACCCGCCTCGACGCGTCGGGGGCGCGCCGCGCGGGTGGGGTCGACCTGCGGCTCTCGTCCAACCTCCCGGCGGGCTCCGCGAGCCACCCCTCGCTCGCCTGGAACGGCACCGACTACCTCGCCGTCTGGCGGGACGACCGCCCCTCGCACACGGGCGGCGACCTTGCGATCCAGCGGGTGAGCGCGGCCGGCGCGCGCATCGGGGTCGAGACCTTCCTCTACGACGACACCGACGCCTCGCAGCACCCGGCGCTGGTGTGGGGCGGCGGGCAGTTTCTCGTGGCCTGGGAGGACGAGCAGTACAGCCACCGGGACATCTGGTACCGGCGCATCCTGCCGACCGAGTGCAGGCCCTGAACGCCTCCCGCACTGCGCGCAACGCAGCTTCGATCGGCGCCACACGACCGATCCCGGGGCTGCGTCGGGGATCGCAGCGTAGGAAGCGCGCGCGATGAATCCGTCCATCCCAGGCAACACGACGAGGCCCACGGTCCGCCGGGGCTTCTTCCGGGGGCGTCGGGTGGCGCTCCTCCTGGCGCTCGCGGCGCACGGGTCGACGGCGCGGGCCATCACCGTCTCCTCCGACTTCGAGCTCGACGCCCCCGTCTCCGTGCCGGCCGCGTCGGCCTTCAGCAACGTCCGCTCGGCCTTCAACGGCACCGACCACCTCGTCGCCTGGGTCGACCCCTCCGGGGCCGTGACGCTGACCCGCGTGAGCGCGTCGGGCGTCGTGCGCGACCCGCTCGGCGTGGTGCTCGGCACCGCGGTGCTCGGAAGGTCCCTGTCGATGACCGACGCGCCGGCGGTCGCCTCCGATGGCGTCGGGTTCCTGGTGGCGTGGGCGTCCCGCGCCGGCGAGGTGAGGGCGGCGCGCATCGATGCGTCGGGCGCCGTGCTCGACCCGGGGGGCTTCGTCGTCACCGCGAGCGCTGCGGCCGGCGCCGGTCCCGTCGCGGTGGGCGATGCGTCGGGCTACCTCGTCGCGTGGCGCGACGCCCGCAACGCCGCGACGACCGGCGTGGACTACTTCGCGTCGCGCATCGGGCGCGACGGCGCGGTGCGCGACCCTGCCGGGCGCCCGGTGCTGGTGACCCCCGGCGACCAGGGCAACGCCGCGCTCGCGACGAACGGGGCGGGGTGGCTGCTCGCGTGCGAGGACGGCTCGGCCGACCTGCGCTACGGCCGCCTCGACGCGAGCGGGGCCGCGCTCGATGGCGCCGGCCGGCGGGTCGCGGTCACGGTCCGCGTCCGCATCTCCCCCTCGGTGGCCTGGAACGGCACGAACTACCTCCTCGCGTGGTCCGATCAGACGCCGAGCGGCTCGCTGAGCCCGGGCCTGTACGCGCAGGTGATCGCCCCGTCGGGCGAGAGGGTCGGCGCCGAGGCCATCGCGCTCGGCGTGGGTGTCGACACCGTGACCACCGCGGCGCCCAACGGGAGCGGCTGGCTGGTCGTCGGAAGCGGCTCGGCGGGCTCGTACTCGACGCGGGTCTCGGGCGCGGGCGCGGTGCTCGACCAGCCGGCGCGCACATACTCGACGCCCGGTGCGACCGGCCGCCCGATGCTCTCCGGACGGGGCGCTGGGCCTTACCTGCTCACGCTCGTGGCGCGGGGCGTGAACCCGGGCGCGCTGCTCCTGGCCGAAGATGGCAGCGCGGCGGGGGCGCCCTTCGAGCTGAGCTTCCGCGCCAACGCGCAGCAGTCGCCCAACGTCGCGTTCGAGCGCACGGGCTTCGTCGTCACCTGGCTCGACGCCCGCGTCGGTGCCGAGGGCTACCGCGTGCGCCGCCTCTCCGCGGCCGGGGCCCCGGCCGACGCGGCGCCGACGCGGCTTCCGGCCTCGGCCACCCCCGTCGCCGTGGCCTCCAACCGGACCGGCACCCTGCTCGCGTGGCACCAGCACGTCTCCTCCGAGATTCACACCTTCACGGCGACCTACTCGGCGGCTGGCGCGCTCGGGTCGAGCGTCGTCGTCGACACCGGGGGCTTCATCGGCACGCGCTACGCCCCCGTGATGGCCGCCGGCGGCGACGGGTACCTGCTCTCGTGGGGCGCGTGGCAGGGCAGCGCGTTCAATGGACGGCTCGCCGTGAGGGCGCAGCCGCTCACCGCCACGGGCGCGCGGATCGGCGGCGCGCCGGTCGGGCTCTCCGGCACCGCGTTCATCCCGTCCTCCCTGCCTGGGGTGTCCTTCGACGGCGCGAACTTCCTCGTGGCGTGGGGGGACATCCTGACCAGCGACCCCTTCACCTCCTGCGCCACCGTACGCGCGGCGCGCCTCACGCCGGCGGGCGACCGCCTCGAGGCGGCGAACATCGCCCCGGCGGGCGTCGAGTGCGACGTCAACGAGGCGACCACCGCCTCCGACGGCGCCAACCACCTCGTGGTGTGGACCGCCACCCGCGGCGTGTTCGCGGCGCGGGTCTCGCCGGCAGGGGTGGTGCTCGACGCGCCCCCGCGGCGGATCTCCTCCGTGGATGCCAGCGCGCCGTCGGCGACCTTCGACGGCGTGGCCTTCGTCGTCGCCTGGCAGGACGCGCGCAACGGCAGCGCGGACGTATACGCCGCCCGGGTGTCCCGCGCGGGCGTGGTGCTGGACCCGGGCGGAGCGCCGGTGGCCGCCGAGCCCGTCGCGGAGGAGAGACCGAAGCTGGCGTCCGCGGGCGGAGGGCGCTCGCTCGTCCTCTACACCCGACGCGTCTCCACGGCGCTTTCCCGGGTGCGCGGCCGCTTCGTCAGCTTCGAGGACGTGGCCGCGGGCGACGCCGGAGCCGCGGACGCGGCGGTGACCGACGCCGCCTTCGTCGATGCCGCGCCGACGGACCTGGGCCCCGACGCCGTGTCCTCCGACGTGACCGCTGCTGACGTGGTCCTCGCGCCCGACGTCCCCGTCGCCGACGTGCCGCGCGACGCCGGTGCGCCCGACGCGGCCGTCACCGCGGACGCTGGGAGGCTGGACGCGCCCGCCGTGGTCGACGCCGCGCCCGCCGTCGGAGGGGAGGGCGGCGGGTGCTCGGCCGGCGCGCGCCGTCGCGGGTCGCCGTGGTGGGCGCTCGCGGTCGCGGCGGCAGCCCTGGCGCGACGCCGCAGGCGCTCGCCGGAGGTCCTGCGGTTGAACGATCCGTGAACTCCTTCGAGCTGGCAGCCACCCTCCGGGGTCGTGGACGGCGACCTTCGACGCCTGTCCCTGGTGGGTTGCCCAACGCTCCTGTACCCAGGCTCGAGCCTATGCGCGCGCCCCTCTCCCTGCTTTTCGTGCTCATCCTCGTGCTCGCGGCCTGCAGGGGCGGCATCGTCGTGACTGGGGCCGCCGCGTCGGATGTACCCGACGCCGCCGAGGTATCCAGCGTGCCCGAGGACGGGCCGACCGAGGCCTCGGTCGCGCCTCCGCCCGACGTACCGCGCGACGTCCCCCCGGCCGACGTGCCGGTGCAGGTCGGGATGAGCTGCCTCAGGGACGACTACTGCGCCTTCGGGGCGCGCTGCCTCCAGGGGCGGTGCGCCCTCGACACCTGCCGCACCACGGACAACCCCTGCGGCGACGACTCGCGCTGCAACATCCGCTGCGTCCCCACGCGCGACCTCTGCGCCGGGGTCGTCTGCGGCTCCCAGGAGACGTGCTTCCTCGGGCGCTGCACCCCGGGCTGCTACCCGGCGCCGTGCTCGGGCATCACCTGCCCGGCGGGCCAGTTCTGCGACGACTCCCGCGGCGCCTGCGCGCCGATACGCCCCTGCGCGGGGCGCTGCGAGCCCGACCACGCCTGCCACATCGAGTGCCGCCCGCGCTCCAACTGCGACGGCGTGGGGTGCGGGGACACCGAGGTGTGCGTCGACGGCCGCTGCGTGTCCAACCCCTGCGCGGGGGTGAGCTGCCCCGGCACGGCCCTCTGCGTCGCCGGACGCTGCATCGACACCTGCGCGTGCGACCCGCCGTGCAACCGCTCCGCCCGTGATCGCTGCGTGGTCGGCCGGTGCTTCTGCGCGACCACCTGCACGCCCACCACGCCCTGCGGCGCGGACGACGGCTGCGGCGGGCGTTGCGTCGGCGCCTGCGACACTCCAGGGACCACCTGCGCGCTCCCTGCCTACGTCTGTCAGTGACGGCGAGTGAGCCGGCACCGCAGGCTCCCCGTCACACCAGTAGCCAGTCCCTCTCCTTGACGGGCTCGCCGCGCCGTTCGGCGGCTTCACGCATCATGTCCGCGACGACTGGTGCCTCTCCCCAGGGGACCTGAAGGGTTGAGACGGGCGCGGTGAGAGAAGAACCGCCAGGGCGCAACGGGTCGCAAGGAAGGAGGAGGAGATCGTCAGCGCGTGATCGGCTCGCGGCCGCGGTCGCCCCCTTCGCTTCGCTCCCGCTGAGGCACAGGCCCGAAGCCGTGAGCGGTGCTCGCGCTACTTCACCGGGGTCGGCTCGGGGCTCGCGCCCTCGACCGCGGCGGTGGGGGCGCTGCGTCGGTACATCGCGTACCGCGCCCGCTTCGCCTCGTCGTCGCGAAACGCGTACTGCCCTCGCCGGGCGACCTGGCGATCGAGGTCGGCGAGCGCCCAGAACGCGCGGTTGCGGGCCCGGCGGGCGCCGCGCGTGGCCTCGTCCTCGGCCTGGGTGGTCGTGCCGGCGGCCGCCTGCGCGCCGCCGCGGGCGGCGGCGAAGAGGCCGAGCGCGCTGCGAATCGCCGCGAGGCGGGCGTCGGTGAGGTCGGTGCCGTCGAGGTCGTGGTGGTGCTTCTTCGCGAGCGCGAGCAGGCGGGTGGTGTCGCTGATGAGGTCGTCGTCCCCCTGCACCTCGCCGATGTCGTCGAGCGCCGACTGCGTCGTCGGGTTGGCGTCGGCGAAGGTGCGCAGCGCGGCGAACACGTGGTCGCGGCCGGCGCGCACCGGATCGCGGGTCGACGCGACGACGCCCACGGCGCGCGCGTCCTGGATGACCAGCCACGCCTCCTGCGCGGCGTCGAGCGCGTCGGCCAGCGTCTCCAGCCGGTGGGCGTCCGCCGCGGTGACCTTGGCGTGAGCGAGCGCCGCCACGTCGACGCGAACCTGGCTGGCGAGCCTGCGCGCGTGCTTCGCCACGAGGGCCGGGGGCGCGTCGGGCCGCCTGGCCACGGGGGCCGCCGGCGCGTCGGGACGCTTCGCGACGACAGGGGTCGGCGCTGCCACCGCGGGCGTCGCGGCGGCGGCAGCGGCGGCGGCCTTGCGGGGGGTGAACTTCACGGTGGCCTTGCGGGCAGCGGGCTTCTTGGGTTTCGCCATGGGGGGTGTCTCTCTCCGTACGGATGATCCGTGGAGCGGGAGAGTCACCCGAATCGGAGAAGCGTTTCGGCAAAACGCACGATCGCCCATCGGGACGGCCGTGCGCACGACCCGGACGGCCGTGCGCACGACCCGGACGCCCGTGCGCACGACCCGGACGCCCGTGCGCACGACCCGGACGCCCATGCGCACGACCCGGGTCGGCGCGGTCAGTAGAAGCCCTCGCGCCGCGCGTACCGCTCGGCCCGCTCGGCGTCGTAGGCCGAGGCGTCGACCCGGTCGCCCTGCAGCGCGTGAACGATCTGGCCGTTGCTCGGTAGCTCGGCGCGGTCGGTGTATCCGGCCGGGTCCCAGAGCTGCGAGCGGAGGAAGGCCTTGGAGCACTGGGTGTAGGCGGCCTCGATGTCGACCAGGATGCCGAGCCTCGGGGCCTTCCCCTCGACGGCGCAGGGCGCGAGGAGCGCGGCGTCGGTGGTGAGCGTCGCGCGGCCGTTGACGCGGAAGGTGTCGCTCACCCCGGGGATCACGAAGAGCAGCCCCACGTAGGGGTTC